>Ga0207966_1000783_pt1 | contig 17867 bp, 14 predicted proteins | sample Knorr_S23_td_NAD_FD_185611 | JGI IMG/M metagenome (GOLD analysis project Ga0207966, IMG submission 185611) | Marine microbial communities from Southern Atlantic Ocean transect - Knorr_S23_td_NADW_ad_2500m_LV_B (SPAdes) (version 2) | ecosystem: Environmental > Aquatic > Marine > Oceanic | place...
TGGGGCCAATAAAAAACGAGTAAGTCCGAACATAAGAGGCCACGGCTGCCCCTACCGCGCGCGCGAGCTGCGGTCGCCCGGCAGCTTGACCCGAAGAATCCGACCCAAGCATTCCCGACCCCCCACACGACAACCCCGACCGCCTTAAGCTATAGTGCGCAATAATCTTTTGAGCGCAGGGGGCGACGGCATGAAATACGACGTAATCATCATCGGAGCAGGGTCTGCGGGGTGCGCTTTGGCCTACAGACTGTCCGAGGACCCCAATAGGTCGGTGCTACTGCTGGAGGCTGGGCCGGACTATCCTGACTTTGATCACCTGCCTGACGACCTGAAGAACGGCAACAATGTCTACTATTCGGCTTACGGGCCCCATAACTGGGGGTACACGGCCCGCGTTACCTCGGAACAGCCTGCATTGCAGGTGCCAAGGGGCCGGGCGACTGGCGGGTCCAGCGCGGTCAACGGACAGGTTTTCTACCGGGGCATCCCCGATGACTACGATTCCTGGGCTGTCATGGGCAACGATGAGTGGGAATTCACCGATGTGTTGCCGTATTTCCGGAAAATGGAGACCGACCGGGACTTCGGAGGAGACTTCCACGGCAGCGACGGCCCCATCCCCATCAAGCGAGATCCCCGGGACACCTGGGAACCCCACTCTGAGGCTTTCTATCAGGCCTGCGTCGACGCGGGATTCCGCGAAGACGAAGACGCCAACCACCCGGAATCGGAGGGCGTAGGTCCTCGGCCACGGAACCATATGGACGGCGTGCGGATCAGTATGGCCATCGCTTATCTGGACCCAGCCAGACACCGGTTGAACCTGACCATCAGGGCCAACGCCCCCTGTCGGCGCATCATCTTCGATGGCACCAAGGCCGTAGGTGTGGAAGTCGACAGCGGAGATGATGTGTTCGTAGTCGAGGGCAAGGAGATCCTGCTGACCAGCGGCGCCATGAAATCGCCCCAGATATTGATGCTCTCCGGCGTGGGACCGGCGGACCACCTGAAAGAATTCAACATCCCGGTGGTGCGGGACCTACCCGGCGTGGGCCAGAATTTGCGAGACCACCCGCTGGCCACCGCGGTCTACAAAGCCAAAGGAGAGTCTCCGGACGTGAACGTCCCGCTCATTCAGGTCTGCACCAGGTACACATCGGAAGGTTCTCATCTTAAGAGCGATATGATCATCAGCCCAACGTTGATGACCAGCGAGCACCGGCCCACCCAGATCGAGATCGATGACGACGGCAGCTACCTCGGTCTATCTGCCGGCATCCAACTAGCGGTCGGTTCCGGCGAACTTAAACTGGCGTCGGCCGACCCTAACGACCCACCATACCTGAACTACAACTACCTTCAAGAGGAATTCGACCGTGACCGCCTGAGGAAGGGAATCAGGAAAGTTGTGGAGCTTGAAAGTCACCCTGCTCTGAAGGAGCTCATCGACGAACGAATAACCCCTACCGACGAGGAGTTAGCCTCGGACGAAGCGCTGAATCTTTGGCTGCTCAAGAACGTGGGGACGTCCCACCACATCTCTTGTACCTGCAAGATGGGCCCGGCTGACGACCCCATGGCTGTGGTGGACCAGCACGGCAAGATTCACGGCATGCAGAACATAAGGGTGGTGGACGCCTCTATCATGCCCGACTGCATCCGCGCCAATACCAACGCCACTACCATCATGATCGCTGAGAAGATCGCCGACTACGTTATCGAGGGCAAGTAGGCTGTCGTAACCCCTAGAGCAGCTCAAGCAACGCCTCCGAAACCGCATCGGGACGCTGGACGGGAAGGTCGTGACCCGCTCGGGCGACGATTCGGCGCGCAACAAGATTCGTGAAGTGAGCTTGGTCCTCCGATGGGTCTGCTGAAGGGGCGCCCAATCCGCTGTCCGCCCCTCGCAACACGATGGATGGCACCGTAATGGGCGGAGCCTTTGCGAGTTCTCGTTCGACTTCCAAGAACCTTTCTTCGCCAGGTGCGTTCATGTGCCGGTGCCGGTATGAGTGGAGCACGATGTCCACGAAATCAGGGTTATCGAACGACGGCGCTGACTTGTTGAAAGCTTCGTCTGTGTATTTCCAGGTCGGTGCCCAGGTTTCCCAGAGATGCCTGACGATGTCTCGGCGGTTCGCTTCCAGACCAGCGCGTCCCTGTTCTGTGTTGAAATACCACTGGTACCACATCCTCGCTTCCCTAAATGCGGGCGCAGGCTGTTCTTTATCCACAGTGTTCTGGACCGAATAACCGCCCATGGCCACGAATCCTTGGACCATCTCCGGATGCAATATGGACGTGATACAGGCGGCCCTTACACCCCAATCGAACCCTGCCAGCGCAAACCGGTCGATCCCCAAAGCTTGGGCAAAGTCGACAACGTCCTGGCCGATGGCAACCTGCTCGGCCATGCGCGGCGCCCCTGGATCGATAAAACTCGTCGGTCCGTAGCCGCGCAGGTAGGGGACGAGGACCCGGTATCCAGCTTCGGCCAACAGCGGCACCACTCCGTCGAATGAGCGGACGTCATAAGGGAACCCATGTAGCAGCATGACCGGAAATCCCGAGGATTCACCATGGTCTCCGTATCCGATGTTAAGCACCGGAGTCTGGATTGTCTTGACGCTCGATAAATCAATCATCTCAATCCTCTGAAGAAGTCCCTGATATCCTCGACCAGCCTGACCGGCTCCTCCAGCGCCGCGAAGTGCCCGCCCGCGGGCATATCGGTCCAGTGCTGCACATTGAAGCTCCGCTCCGACCACTCCCGAATCGGCACCGTATTCTCACTGGGAAATGCCGCGATGCCCACCGGCACCTGTATCTTCTCGTCCTTGGCGAGATCCCAAGGCTTGCTGAACGCCTCGTAATACAGCCGGGTGGATGAATTGATCGATTGCGTAACCCAGTAGATGGTGATCGTGGTGAGTAGCTCGTCTTTGGTGAACCGGGTCTCCACATCGCCGTTGCAGTCGCTCCACTTCCGGTATTTTTCCACGATCCAGGCGGCCAAGCCTGCGGGAGAATCGTTCAGCCCGTAGGATAAGGTCTGCGGCTTGGTGCTCTGGATGTGAGAGTAGCCACCTTCGTCCGCAAGCCACTGCGTTCTCTGTTGGAGCATCCCTTTCTCGGCCTCGGAGAGTTCCCGTGACCCCTCCCCCAAGTAAGGCGTTGGGCTGGTGGTAGAGGTAGTGTGAATGCCGATCACCTTGTCTCCGTAGGTCAACCCAAGTTTGGCGGTAACCCTGGCGGCCCAGTCGCCGCCCTGGGCCGCGAACCGCTGGTATCCCAGGTTGTCGGACATCAGTTTGGCCCACATATCGCTGATAGCGAAAATATCCAGTCCAACCTTCTGGCCGGCGTCGGAAAACCCGTAGCCAGGCATGGACGGGGCGACGACGTCGAAGGCGTCAGCAGGGTCTCCGCCATGTCTTGCCGGATCGGCGAGCATGGGGATCACCTTGTGCATCTCGAAGAAAGTGCCGGGCCAGCCATGGGTTATCACCAATGGCATGGGATCGGGCCCCTTTCCCTTTTCATGGATGAAGTGGATACCCAAGCCGTTGACGTCCGTCTTGAAATGGGAGAAAGAGTTGATCAGTTTCTCCTGGGCGCGCCAATCGAACTCGGTTCGCCAGTACTCAACCAACTCTTTGATGTAGTCGAGATTGCTGCCGTAGTCCCATCCCGAGCCGGGAATCTCATCAGGCCACCGGGTGCGGGCTAGCCTTTCATTCAGGTCTTGGAGGACATCGTCGGGCACATCGATCTTGAACGGCGTGACAGCCATGGACAAATTCTCCTATATATTCCGGTTTCTGCGGAGCGGTAGGCCAGAATTTTACACTCCAAACCCGCCCCGTGCCGCCCCATCGCAAGGTTCAACCGTTCTGAGTGACCTCACATAGGCTTTGACAGGCCATTCAAATCCTCGTATAAATTGCGCAGTGGCCATGTTTACCAATCACGGTTCACCATCGGAAATCGATCCTTAAGATTCTAATGGCGCCCGGAACTTAGGAACTCAGATTGAACCAGGACCAACTTTCCGCACTTATCGGAAAAGCCCGCAGTGACGGCTCCGACACTTTGGACCTCGCCAAGGAGGACTTGGAATTCCTGCCGCGGGAGATCGGCAGCCTCGTCGACTTGGTTGAGCTTGATCTGTCCGGAAACCGGCTTACCGCGTTGCCGCCGGAGGTCGGCAACCTGACCGGGCTTACCAGGCTTAATGTACGGAACAATCAACTAACTGTGCTGGCTCCGGAGATCGGGAACCTCGTCAATCTGAAAGGATTGTTCCTGCAGGAGAACCAACTTACAGAGCTGCCCCCTCAGCTTGGTTCATTGAAGGAGTTGGGCCGCCTAAATTCCAGTAACAACCATCTGACGCGGTTGCCACCCGAGATTGGCAATCTGACCAGTCTGACCTGGCTATACCTGGCCGATAACCAACTGGCCGAACTGCCTGCGGAGATAGGTGACCTGATCTCCCTTAAAGACTGTTACCTCCAGGGCAACCGCCTTGAATCGTTACCCTCTGCCATCGGCAACCTCACAGGCTTAAGGGAGTTGCAACTGGACAACAATCAACTGGACCGATTGCCTCCTGAGATAGGTAGCCTGACCAACCTGAATGTGCTCTATCTGCGGGGGAACAGACTCACCGGATTGCCGCCCGAGATCGGTAGCTTAGCCGGCCTTACTTGGCTGTACCTCGGCGGCAACGCACTAACAGCGCTCCCCTCGGAGATCGGGTCCTTGACGACCCTATCGGGGTTGTATGTGGAAAACAATCAGTTGACCGGCCTGCCATCCGAGATCGGCAATCTGATAAAACTGGCCTGGTTGTACCTGGAAGGTAACCAATTATCGGAATTGCCGGCCGGCGTCCAGCATCTTACAAATCTCATTCAATTGAGCCTGCGCAGCAACGTCCTGACGGAATTATCCGGTGACATCTGTGGGTTAACGGCACTGGTATTTTTGGACCTGGCGGGTAACAAGCTGGCGTCATTGCCACCCGAGATGGGCAATCTCACCGCTCTGAACGAATTGCACCTGAATGACAACCAATTGAGGAGTCTGCCTTCAGAGATCGGAGATTTGGTTGAGCTGATAGATTGTTTCGTCTCGAATAATCGACTGACCAGTGTTCCGGGGGCCATGGCGAACATGACGAGCCTGGAGAGGCTTTTTCTCTCAAATAACCTGCTCACCGAGTTGCCATCGGAGATGGACGATCTGATAAGCCGGGAGATTGTTCTTCTCACCGGAAACCCGCTGAGCGATTAACAGCCGGATATTCGCCCGGTACCCGGCGCCGTAAATTGATTTGCCAGGCCTGTTAAACGGCGGTCTTCTGAGACCCTTCGTGGCTGAGAACCATTATTTAGGCACAAACCGCCCTTCTTTGTCATCATCGTACGGACGGTTTCGTTATAATGGTACGGTTGATAGCCTGCTTCTGGCCAAATCACAGGATAGAAAGGCCCTAGTTGATGCAGGCCTGGCGTACCGATTATCGAGGTTGAATTTGAGGGAAATCCCCAGAACTAAAATCCTGATCGCCGTCGCGGTAGTGGCGTTCCTCTTCCTGATGCCTTCTGGCGCATCGGCGCAGCGCGTGATCCCACATGCATTCTTAGGGTTGGCCACAATAAACGGGTCTCCAGCGGCAGACGGCACGGTTGTCGCAGCGTTGATCGATGGCCGGCAGGTCGCGGCGAAGTCGGTTTCCGGAGGCAGCTATCCAGTGCTACTGATCGAGCCAGCCAACGATAGTTTCGTGGGTAAAATTATCACGTTCACAATCGGCGGAATTCCGGCAAATGAGACTGCTCTTTGGACTCAAGGCGAGGTAACTGAACTGAATCTGAGCGCGACTCCTTCCCCGTCGGCGCCGACGGCTACCCCGGTCCCGGCGCCAACGGCTACCCCGGTCCCGGCGCCAACGCCGACTCCGGTGATAGTTGTTGGAGAGCGGGGTGAGCCCGGCCAACGTGGCGCTCAAGGTTCTCAAGGTGTGCAAGGGCCATCAGGCCCTCCCGGTGTGGGCGGTCCTCCCGGTTCCGCGGGCGCGGCAGGTCCGGCCGGCGTGGCGGGCCCAACGGGATCTCAAGGTTTGACCGGTCCGGAAGGAGAGCACGGCGATAAAGGCAGTTCTCTATTTGGAATATTGGCCTTCGTGTTTGCGATAATCGCCTTCCTTGGGATATTTGGCGGTACGTTGTGGCGGCGGTTGGTTGAATAATTCCCGGCACTAGTGGTTGAATCCGAACGTTTGTGGGCGCGGACAAGCTGCTTGAATATGGACAGGCCGAGAGACTATAGCTATAATGACACGGCTCTTACGACGAGCGAAAACCACCGATTAAAACGCGAAAATCGACCGTGAGGTAGGCCTGGCCCCCAATTATCACTCGAAATAGGGGGAAGTGTCGGAACTGGTAGACGAGCATGATTTAGGATCATGTGCTGAAAGGCGTCCGGGTTCGAGTCCCGGCTTCCCCACCAACAATCAGGGGGCTTAAGAAAGAAACAACTAGTACTTGATAAAAAAGAACTAACACCACTTGGCGTCGGACAAAAGATTACTGGCGCCGCATCCATAATCGTTCCTGTCGCGTACTAAAGGATAGTGCGCCATACCAAAGGAGACCGATTGGCTACACTGCTAGAAGTTAGAGACCTAAAAACCCATTTCTTCACCTTGGATGGCGTTGTGAAGGCCGTTGACGGTGTTTCTTACGATCTGAACGAGGGAGAGACTCTGGGATTGGTGGGAGAGAGCGGCTGCGGCAAAAGCGTCAGTGCGCTTTCCGTGATGCGTCTCATCCCAGACCCGCCCGGGAAGATTGTCAGTGGGGAGATCTTTCTGGATGGCGAAGATATCCTCAAGATCGGAATGGAACACATGCGGGAAGTCCGTGGCGCCAAGATCGCCATGGTCTTTCAAGAACCCATGACGTCGTTAAACCCGGTGTTGACCGTGGAGCGGCAACTCACTGAGACCCTGCAACTACACATGGGTATGTCAAAAGTTGAGTCACAACGCGAGAGTGTGAACCTCTTAACCCGTGTGGGTATCCCAGACCCTGAAAGCCGGATCAAACAGTACCCTCACCAGTTCAGCGGAGGAATGCGCCAGCGCGTGATGATCGCCATGGCCCTTAGCTGTAATCCGCGGCTGATCATTGCCGACGAACCCACGACCGCTCTGGACGTGACGATTCAAGCACAGATCCTGGACCTGATGAAGTCGCTGACCACCGAGTTCGGCGTGGCATTGATCATAATCACCCACAACCTGGGCGTCGTAGCCCGCTATGCCGACCGGGTGAACATCATGTACGCAGGAAAAGTGATCGAACGGGGAGAAGCGAAAGAAATCTACGCCAACCCCCGCCACCCATACACGGTTGGATTGCTTCGGTCGGTCCCACGTTTGGACCTACCCCGTCGGGCCAAGCTCGACCCGATCGATGGCCAGCCGCCCGACTTGATCAACCTCCCCCCCGGCTGCGCATTCCGCGAGCGGTGCCGCTGGGCCATCGACAAATGCGCCACCGACATGCCTGAATTAGTTGAATTAGCGGACGGCCATCTGTCTGCCTGCTTCCGGGCCGAAGAACTAGGCCCGACAGCCATCGACTTTCTGAACGCTCCGGCGGCTGAGTAAAACCGCCAAGCGGAGATAGGACTTGATATGACAACCATGCCCGAAGCCGCGGCCGCTAACACCGCATCACAGAACGATGACATACTTCTTGAGGTCAGGAATCTCAAGATGCATTTCCCGGTTGGTAGCGGATTTTTATCCCGAAAACCTGTAGGTTACGTGAAAGCGGTCGACGATGTTAGCTTCACCGTCAAACGTGGCGAGACCTTAGGCTTGGTGGGTGAAAGCGGTTGCGGTAAGACAACCACTGGCCGTTGCATCTTGCAGCTATATAAACCCACGGCCGGCCAGGTTATATTCGATGGCCAAGACCTGACGCAACTAGGCTCCAAGGGCATGCGTGCTAAGCGCCGCGAGATGCAGGTTATCTTTCAGGACCCATATAGCTCACTGAACCCGCGGATGACCGCCGGCAACATCATCGGCGAACCATTGATCGTCCATGGCCTCGTAAGCGGCAAAGTGGAGTACCGCGAGAAGGTCTCCGACTTGCTGACGAATGTGGGTCTCAACCCATACATGGCGGACCGTTTCCCCCATGAGTTCAGCGGTGGACAACGCCAACGCATCGGCGTGGCCCGAGCGTTGTCGGTCAGCCCCAGCTTCATAGTAGCCGACGAACCGGTTTCCGCCCTTGATGTGTCCATTCAAGCGCAGATCATCAACCTGCTGGAAGACCTTCAAGAGCGGTTCAACTTGACCTATCTCTTCATCGCCCATGACCTGTCCGTGGTCCGCCACATCAGCGACCGTGTCGGTGTGATGTACCTGGGCCATCTGGTGGAGATGGCCGAGCGGAACGAGATCTATCGGAACCCGGTCCATCCATACACCAAGGCCCTGCTCTCCGCGGTGCCCATCCCAGACCCGGTGTTGGATGCCCAGCGCGAACGTGTCCTGCTAACCGGGGAGGTACCCAGCCCCCTGAATCCGCCAAGCGGCTGTGTGTTCCATCCTCGCTGCCCCGTGGCCGGTGACGACTGCTCCCAGGTTCTTCCCGAGCTACGTCGAGTGGAATCCGATCATGACGCGGCTTGTATTCTTGCAAGCGGGTATGGAAGCTACTAAACAGATACCCCAAAAACAAAACAGGTCTAAAGAGAGGCTGTCTCGCGACAGCCTCTCTTTTTTTGCCGGCGCAGGTTTGTTGTTGGTAGGCTGAATCTGCGTTGTAGCTGAAAATTGCCCATGTTACCATTGGAATAATATGGAACCGAGCCTGATAAGAAACTTCTGCATCATCGCCCACATCGACCACGGGAAATCCACCCTGGCCGACCGTTTTTTAGAGATCACGGGCACCGTTCGTCCCGGCGATATGCAGGCACAATTCCTGGATAGCATGGACCTGGAACGGGAACGGGGCATCACCATCAAGGGGAAGGCTGTGACGATGTCGCATACTGCCCCCGATGGCGTCACCTACCAGTTCAATCTCATTGACACCCCGGGCCACGTCGATTTCAGCTACGAGGTCTCCCGCGCGCTGGCCGCGTGCGAAGGCGCGCTCCTGGTGGTTGATGCCAGCCAAGGTATCGAGGCCCAGACCATCGCCAATACGCTGCTGGCTATGGAGTATGACCTTGAACTCATTCCAGTCTTGAACAAAGTAGACCTGCCCCAGGCCGAGCCGGAACGGGTGTCTGCCGAGATTCAGCAGGCATTCGGATTCCGGGCCGACGAGATTCTCTACGTTTCAGCCAAAGAGGGCACCGGCGCCAGAGAGATACTGGACGCCGTTGTGGACCGGGTCCCGGCGCCCACCGGTGATGTCAACGCATCGCCTCGGAGCCTGGTTTTCGACTCGGAATATAACTCGTTCAAAGGGATCATCGCCCACGTACGGGTCAAAGACGGTAGTATCACCAAGAGTGACCGCATCAAGGTCGTGTCCTCCGGGAAGGTGGCCGAGATCGTTGAGGTTGGTGTCTTCGCTCCGGGCCCCACGCCAACAGACTCCCTGAAAACGGGCCAGGTAGGCTACATCGCCACCGGGTTCAAAGAAGTTAGGGACTGCACGGTAGGCGACACCCTGACCGTAGACCGGTCTGCTGCCGTAGAGCCACTGCCCGGTTATTTCCCCCTAAAATCCATGGTGTTCGCCGGGCTGTACCCTTCTGACGGTGAGGAGTACAACAACCTACGGAACGCCCTGGAAAAGCTGCAACTCAACGATGCGTCACTGGAGATAGAACCTGAAAGCAGCACCGCTTTGGGCTTCGGTTTCCGTTGCGGATTTCTGGGTCTGATGCACCTGGAGATCGTTCAGGAACGCTTGGAACGCGAGTACGACCTGGACCTCATTGTGACTGCTCCCAGCGTCGCATATCAGGTGGAAATGACTAACGGACAGACCATAACGGTAGACAGTCCGGCCAAGCTGCCATCGCCTAATGAATTCTCCCAGATACTAGAGCCGATGTTGGACTTAACCATAGTAGCCCCCAACCGCCATGTGGGCGTCCTGATGGAACTTATGCACTCTCGCCGGTCGGAATTCAAACGCATGGAATACATGCAGGGCGGCGGCACCCGCAGAGACGGCAAAGACGAGCCTGGAGATGAGTCACGGGTGGTGATGGAATATACCATCCCGTTGGTGGAGTTACTGGCGGGTTTCTACAATCAGTTGAAGTCAAAAACCCAGGGTTACGCTTCCCTGGACTACTCCTTCTCCGGCTACCGCGCCGCGCCGCTGGTCAAAGTGGAGATATTGGTGAACCATTATTCGGTGGAAGCTCTATCCATGATCTTGCACCGGGACGCCGCTGTAGTCCAAGGCCGGAAGATCGTGGATAAATTGCGCACCACGATCCCGCGGCAGATGTTTGAAGTGCCGATTCAGGCGTCTATCGGCAGCCGGATAATCGCCCGGGAGACCGTGCGCGCCATGCGAAAAGACGTCTTGGCCAAATGCTACGGTGGCGACATCACCCGGAAGCGCAAATTGCTGGAGAAGCAGAAAGAGGGCAAAAAGCGCCGAAAGATGGTGGGTTCGGTTGAGATTCCCCAGGAAGCTTTCCTGAGCATCCTGGAGGTAGGGACCAGCTAGCCCCCGCAGGCGCTCATTGGGACAAGTACCTTAGATCGCCAACGCGTCCCGTAATTCTTGTAGCTGGGCCAGATGGTCCTTTATGTGTACGTTCAGCGTCCGCTCGAGGATAGCGTCAAGCGTGCGCTCTTCATCCACTTTACTGGTTCTCTGATGCATCAGGACCTTCTTCGTTTCCAGGTCTGCATCGGAAATGCCCGACAGTGAATCTTCCAAACTCTGAAAGAACGTTTCTATATCGGCGTTCATCTGGTCTAGATCGTATGCGGCCCGTTCCGGGGTCATGTTGGTCAGATCGCTCCAAAGTTCGTACTCGCTGGTCTCGCCGGAGATGATTCCTTTGACCAGTCCGTGGGCGCCGCCCGGTGGCGTGTCCAATACGTGGTACACCAACTCCCGCGCCGACCATTCCTCGGGCTCTTGTTTCCAGTCCAGGCAATAATCCATTCCCACGAGGACTGCCAATAACTCGCTCTTGATATTACGGACCGATTCTATGTGCGCCTGTTTGCCAGTGGCCAAAGGACTCCTCCTTAGTGGTAACGACTATCGAACAATGCTGACGGTCAACTCTTATCTCGAAACTCTCGCAGCAATTCGGCTGCTTCTTGTGAGGTGTCTTCCCGTTCCAATGCGAAGGCCAACGACGCCCGTAGTAGGCCCATTGGGGTGCCTCCATCGAACCTGGCGCCGGCGAATTCGTAGGCGAATAGCTCATGTTCGTTGAGCAAGGCTAGCAGACCGTCGGTCAACTGGATCTCACCTTTAGCGCCCGGCGGAGTGTTCTCCAGCGCGTCGAAAATCTGCGGAGACAAGATGTAGCGGCCGACTATCGTTAGATTAGACGGCGCTTGCTCCCTGGACGGCTTCTCCACCAGCCCGTGGATCTTGTGGATGCGCTCCGAAACCTGGGTCGCGTCCACCACCCCGTAGTTGTGGACCACTTCCCAAGGCACAACTTCCACGGCGATCACCCCGGCGTTCTGCTCGTTAGAGACCTGCACCATCTGGCTGATGGCTCCCGGTGTATGGGAGATGATGTCATCGGGCAGAATCACCACGAAAGGCTCGTTACCAACCGCGTCTTTGGCCATGAGCACGGCGTGGCCTAGTCCCAAGGCTTCGTGCTGGAGAACGAAACTGACTTCCGCTAAACCGGCGGCTTCCACCACCTTCGCCAAAAGGTCCGTCTCCCCGCTGGCCGCCAAGCGCTGCTCCAACGCTGGTTGCGGCTGAAAGTAGCCGCTGATCGATTCCTTTCCAGGAGACGTGACGATGATCACCTCTTCCACCCCGGCTTCGGCTGCCTCGGCGATGGCATACTGCAGCAGCGGCCGGTCGATGATGGGAAGAAGCTCTTTGGGGACAGACATGGTCACCGGCAAGAACCGGGTGCCCAGGCCTGCGGCGGGAATTACTGCTTTACGTATCTGCATGAAGAATGAATATTGGGATTTAGGCTACGAACGGGGCGAATCTTAGCACCGGCGCCCGGTTATGGGGACAAGATCGAGTATCCCCCTTGACTCCCCAGCACTCCCAATCCTACCATGTTACTGAGGCCGTACTAGACGGGGAGCCAGCGGTGCCCTATATCCGCAATCCGCTATAGCGGAGTTGAATTCCTCCCCTCGGCTAGGCCAGAGGTCCCATATCGCGGGCGATGATATAGAGGGTTGGGTCCTGCGCGACGTAGACTTGTGAACCCCGCCAGATCCGGAAGGAAGCAACGGTAAACAGGATCCTGCGGGCGCCGCGGGAGTGCCTGGCCTGAGTCATCGTTCACGACATGACTGATGTTCTATGACAACGGGAGGTGTGCGGTCTTATTGATTTCCCCGATTCTTCTTCCCCCAGCACGCCGAACAAGGCTGTGCCTGAATCAGGTTTTCCCCAAACCGTGAGCGCTCTTAATGGTCCGTTGGGCGACTCGGCGAGTGGCCCGGTCGGCGGCCGCACCACCACACGAAAGTCCCTGGGCCAACATTTCTTGGCCGACAGCCGGATAGCAGGCCGGATTTTTGACGCTGCCGACCTCTCGTTAGACGACTTGATCGTTGAGATAGGACCGGGCCGCGGAGTTCTGACCAAGAGGTTGGTGGAACGGGTTAGACGGGTTGTGGCGGTAGAACTGGATGGAGAATTGGCCGCAGCGCTTCCTGAACGCCTCGATTTCCCGGCCAACCTGACCTGTGTCGTGGCTGACGCCCGAGTCGTCGACCTGGCTGGACTCATCGCTCCTGATACTTCCTACAAGGTGGTGGCAAACCTCCCCTATTACGCCGCAAACCCGATAATCAGGCGATTGCTGGAATCCCAGCCAAAACCTGATGTGTTGGTCGTGATGGTGCAGCAAGAGGTCGCCAAGAATATGGTGGCCCCGCCAGGGGAGATGGGCATCCTGTCGGTGGCAACCCAGTTTTACGCCAAAGCCAAAATGGTCTGTTCCGTGCCGCCCAGGTCGTTCAGACCTCCTCCCAAGGTTACTTCCGCGGTGGTCCGGCTCGATGTTCTGCCGTCGCCGGCCGCAGATGTGGCCAGTGAGGAAGATTTTTTCACAGTGGTCCGCGCTGGGTTCGCTGCACCTCGCAAACAACTCCGCAATTCCCTGAGCCAAGGTCTGCGCATCGAACCAGTTGCCGGTGGCCGGATCCTGGCTGATGCCGGTGTTGACGCCACCCGCAGGCCCCAGACGCTGGATATTGCCGAATGGGCGGGTATCTACCAGGTCTGGGCAAGATCGTCCCATATTCCGGAAGAGGAAGGCTAACCCGTGGAAGTGCCGGCCTACGCCAAATTGAATCTGACCTTCGAGGTCCTGGGCCGCCGCGTTGATGGATTCCATCAGGTGACAACCATCATGCAGACCATCGGTCTGGCGGATATGTTGCGGATAGAGTCCGATTCGGAGCTCAAGGTCGAGTGCGAATACCCGGAGTTGGCCGGTGAGCAAAACCTGGTCTGGCAGGCGGCGGTTGCGCTGGCCAAGGCAGGCAATATCGAACCCGCAGCCCGGATTTCCATCGAGAAGCACATCCCGGTGGCCATGGGCCTGGGAGGGGGAAGCAGCGACGCCGCGGGGGCGTTACTGGGCTTGAATGTCCTTTGGGGCCTGGGATTATCGGTAGACGAATTGGCCGTCATCGCGGCCGGTCTGGGTTCCGATGTCTCGTTCTTCCTATGGGGTGGCACCGCTCTCGCTCAAGGAAGAGGCGAAGAGATAACCAGCCTTTCGCCCCTGCCGCCCCTGGCGGTCACCCTGGTTTTTCCGGACCTGCAGATCCCCAACAAGACAGCGGCCATGTATTCTAAGTTGACTGTGGGACAGTTCAGCGATGGCGGAGTGACCCGCCAGATGATACAGATCCTAACCGCGGGACAATTCGTAATGGAGTCTGTCAGAGGTCTGGTGTTCAACGCCTTCTCCGAAGTGGCTGCCCGGTCGTACCCTCAATTATTGGAGATGTGCAGCCAAGTGGCTGAGCAAGGAGGCCCTGTACTGCATCTTTGTGGGGCCGGACCGGCGCTCTTCACGTTGCCATCCAGCGAAGAGGAGCACCAGCGGATAGCAGAACTATTGCAACCGCACGGCGCCGGGGTTTACCTTGTAAGCACGGTCCCGCCGGAAAAGTGCGGTCTGGGGTCATTACCGGCGGGCGCTCGATAGACCGCCCGACTTCGATACGGCGAAGGTTCATTCAATGGGCATACTGGCTAGCATATCGATCGGGATAAATCCTAACCTGATCGATTTCGGGGATTTCACTCTTTCCTGGCACGGTGTGATGACCTTTGTGGCCGTGGCGACTGCGGTCTGGCTGGTGGCTCGTTGGGGCGCTAAAGAAGGGATGATCGTAGACTCCATCTATTCCGTGGCCGTCTGGGGTATCATCGGAGGAGTGATCGGCGCCAGGATCCTTCACGTGATCGACTTCTGGGATGAGGTGTACCGGGACGATTTCATCAGCGTGTTCTCGGTCTGGTCCGGAGGCATCGCAATCTACGGCGCGATAATCGGCGGATTCATCGGCGGCTCGCTATATATCATGATCCGCAATTCGGAATGGTTCCTTTCGCTGTGGCGGACTGTCTTTCCCTTCATGGGCGAGGCCCACCGCGCCAACCTGCCTGGAATCGGTCGTTTGGCAGACATCACCGCTCCCGCTCTGTTGATCGCGCAGGCTATCGGGCGTGTGGGCGACGTCATCAACGGAGAGCACTTCGCCAAAGTAACTGAACTGCCCTGGGGCGTTATATATACCCATGCCAACAGCCCTGGAGTGTTTCGGCCGCCAACCCACCCGGCGGTGGGCTACGAGTTGCTCTTTGACCTGGTGTTATTGGCCGCTATCTGGCCTTTAAGAGACCGGCTCCGCCCACATGGAATGTTCTTCACCCTATATCTGGCGACCTATTCCATAGGCCGGTTTTTCCTCAGCTTCCTCAGGGAGGAATTCAACGAGTACTTCAGTGGCAACCTGAATGAAGCACAAGTGGTAGCGATAATAGTCTTGCTATTCACCGTGCCGCTGCTGGTCTGGAAGGCCCAACTGGTTCGCCCTGCAGCCAACCGGGCGTAAAGTATGAGCCAGCAAGGGTAATTGGCATCCGATTGTCATTTCGAGGCGTAAGCCGAGGAATCTCGTTTTCGTTGGGTCAACCCAGAACAAGAACAAAGAAACCTGTCGCTGAACACGGGGTGACAGTGGGCCTCGGTGTAATAGTTCTCGGAGACTCGTCTCGGGCGGAAAGAGGCTAGCCGTTAGACGGCTTAAAGTCCAATAGGCGTAGTGCGATGGCCCCTTTGCCACGGAAAGAATCGCTCATGACGGTGAAGGCCAAGTCGGCGAATTCGGTGTTGGGTTGCCATTTGTGAGCCTGATTGAAGGCCAGTGCCGTGAATCGGGCGCCGTTCATCTCGACCCTTAGCCTGAGATGCTGCTGTTCCCGGCCCATGTGAAACGTCTCCAGCACCTTGACGCCCATACTGGCGAAAACCGGCCTGGGGTTGCCGGGGCCGTAGGGTTCCAAGTCGTTGATCCACCGGATCATCGTTTCGTCCAATTCATCAAAGCTGATTTCGGCATCGATCTCAACCGTGCGGATGAGGCCTTGGGTCTCGAGAGATTCGGCGCTGTAGGCCTCCAGACGGGATTTAAGCTGGGGGATGTCTTTAGTGGCGACGGTGAGACCAGCAGCCTGGGAATGGCCGCCAAATCGGACCAGAAGGTCTTCGCATGACTCCATAGCCGCAACGATGTTGAATTCGGGGATGCTGCGCCCACTTGCGACGCTGTATTCGCCTTCCACGGCGATCACCACAGCCGGGCGCCGGTGGCGGTCGACCAGACGTCCGGCTATCAGACCTGCTACTCCCCGGAGGAACCTTTCGTCGGAGATAACTAGCAACGGCGGAAGCTCGCCCAGATCTTCGACGAGCTGATCGGCGATGACGTAGGCTTCTTCGGATGCGGCCCGCCGTTCCATGTTCAAGGATTCAAGCTTGCGGGTTAGCGCCCCCGCCTCCTCTGGGGAGGTGGTCGTGAGCAGGTTGAAGCTGTCCATGGGGTCGCCCATCCTCCCGGCTGAGTTCAATCTGGGCGCGATCTGGAATGACACTGTTTCGGCGGTGATCTCATCCGGGTCCACCCTTGCCGAACCGTAGAGGGCCCTAAGGCCGGGCCGGCGGGTGTTGGCCAATTCCCGGAGTCCTTCCCGCACCAAATACCGGTTCTCGTCCAGCAGCGGGACCAGATCGGCGATGGTCCCAAGGGCGGCTAGTTCCAGCAGACCAGGGTCCCATGGTTGCCCGTAAAACTCGAACAATCCCTGGACCAACTTGAACCCGATGCCGGCCCCACATAGTTCGAAGAACGGGTAGTCCCCGCCAGGTAGCTTGGGGTTCAAAGACGTTACTGCGTTGGGAACGCCGTCGTGGGGAAGATGGTGGTCGGTGATTATCACGTCCACGCCCAAAGACTTGGCGTAGTCGACCTCTTCAAAAGAAGTGATACCGGTATCTACGGTCACGATCAAGGTCACGCCTTGTTGGGACATAGTATCGATGGCCGCGTTGGACAAGCCGTGGCCTTCATCGACTCGGTGGGGCAGATATGGCGTAACCGGCACGCCCAGGGATGTCAGACCTTCGAAGATGATGGCAGTACCGGTGATCCCGTCAACATCAAAATCGCCAAATATGCCTACGCGTTCCCCATTGTTCACGGCGGCATACAGGCGTTTTAGGGCAATGTCCATGCCGGTGATGCGCAGCGGGTCGTAAGGAAGTTTATGGGGCGGGTCTAGGAGCGCGCTTAATCTCTGGGGGGTATCGATGCCCCTCCTCACCAGCACTCGGGCGATGGCCGGGGGCACATGTCCGGAGAGCGCGTCAGTTTCCAGGTCGGCAGGTAGAGACCACGGGTGCTCGCCTTCACCGATGTTCACCCTCTAGCTAGCCGCGCCGGGCTTGCCAAACACCAACACTGAGTTGTGGCCGCCGAAGCCGAATGAATTGCTTAATGTGACGTTGATCTCTTTAGAGCGGGCTTGGTTGGGTGTGTAATCCAAGTCGCAGTCTGGGTCGGGATCATTCAAATTTATGGTGGGTGGGATGATGCTATTTTCCATGGCTAGGACACAAAAGCATGCTTCCAGCGCTCCGCCAGAACCCAGAAGATGCCCGGTCATTGACTTGGTCGAACTCAGGGGCACCCGGTAGGCGTCCTCGCCAAGAGCGACCTTGATGGCCATGGTCTCATGGCGGTCGTTCAGGGGCGTAGAAGTGCCGTGGGCGTTGATGTAATCGACCTCGGAGGGGTCGACGCCGGCTTCTTCCAGAGCATTGCTCATGGCCCGGGCGGCGCTTTCTCCCGAGGCCATCGGCTCCGTTAGGTGATACGCGTCGGAGGTAGCGGCATAGCCCTTAATCTCCGCCAACGGCGTTACACCTCTCCGGTTGGCGCTCTCTTCACTCTCCAGAACCAAGACAGCGGCTCCCTCGCCCATCACGAAACCGTCGCGTTGAACGTCGAAGGGACGGCTGGCTTTGGCGGGGTCTTCATTGAACCGCGAAAGCGCCCTTAAGGCGTTGAAACCGGCAACGGCGACGGGCACCAACGGCGCTTC
>Ga0207966_1000784_pt1 | contig 17841 bp, 19 predicted proteins | sample Knorr_S23_td_NAD_FD_185611 | JGI IMG/M metagenome (GOLD analysis project Ga0207966, IMG submission 185611) | Marine microbial communities from Southern Atlantic Ocean transect - Knorr_S23_td_NADW_ad_2500m_LV_B (SPAdes) (version 2) | ecosystem: Environmental > Aquatic > Marine > Oceanic | place...
TGCTGGCCGTGGCGGTGTTCGGTGTCGTGGTGTCGATCTACTACTACTTTGGGATCATCCGCACCATCTACTGGTCGAAAGAGACATCCGATGATTCGCCGGTGGCAGTCGCCTGGCCAACGCGGGTCGTGCTTGGCCTCTGCGTCGTGGCGATTCTCTACCTCGGTCTGCTGCCCAACAAGCCCATGAACTGGGCCAACGCCGCTGCCGTGATCGAGACTGTTGCCAAGTAACTCAGCGGCGGGTGAAGAGTTTTCCCGGCAACTGTTTGGCCAAGCGCTTCATTTCCAAGCCAAGCAACGCCACCGAGACCGTCGACGTCGGCAGGTCACTTTTGGCGATGATTGTGTCGATCGTTTGCTCGGTGGTTTCGAGCACGTCGAACACGGCTTGTTCCTGTTCCGTGAGATTAGCCAGCGGCATCGGCTCGGAGTCATCCGCTTGGCCAAGCGCTTGGTTGGGGAACAGATGCTCGAACTCGGCGAGGATGTCCTCTGCGTTTTCGCACAGCGCGGCGCCGTTGCGGATGAGATTGTGGCAGCCGCGGCTCTGCGGCGAGTCGATCCGCCCCGGCACGGCGAACACCTGCCGGTTGTTGTCGGCGGCCATGTTGGCTGTGATGAGCGCCCCGCTTTTTTGGTTCGCCTCGACAACGACCGTGCCGAGCGTCATCCCGGCGACGATGCGGTTGCGGATAGGGAAGCTCTGCTTGTCGCCCTTGCGATTGAACGGGAACTGGGTGATGACGGCGCCGTTGTCTGAGATGCGTTCGTACAACTCCGCGTTTTCCGCCGGGTAAACAATGTTGATGCCGGTGCCGAGTACGGCGATCGTTCGGCCCTTGGCCGAGAGCGCGCCCTGGTGCGAGGCGGAGTCGATGCCGCGCGCGCCGCCGCTGACCACCGTGATACCGTGACCGGCGAGTTGGTAGGCGAGCTTGCGGGCGGCGTCCTGCCCGTAATGCGTGGTGCGCCGCGCACCGACCATCGCGATGCTGTTTTTGTCCTCCGGCAGCAGGCGGCCCTTCACGTAAAGGACGATCGGCGGGTCGTAAATCTCGCGGAGCAACTCAGGGTACTCGTTGTCAGTTTGAAAAACGAGCCGCGCGCCAAAGTCCTCGGCGCGCTTCAACTCCCCGGCCAAATCGGTGGTGGATTGCCACCGGCCGATCGTGCCGGCCAAGTCGTCGCCGATGCCCTTGACGCGCACCAGTGCCGAGCGGTTTGCCTGCAGTACCTTGGCGGCGTCGCCGAAGATCTCGAGCAACTGCCGCACGCGAACCGGCCCGATCCCCTCGAGCAGATTCAAAACCACCAATGCCTCGCGCGCATCCACGGGCGGACGTTAGCGAGGGAAGTTAACTGACACCAGCGGGAAAGAAAAAAGGCGGACGGTGGGCCGCCTTCGGAAAATGTTGTCGGGCTGTTTTAAACCTCCGAGGTGCAGGCGTCGTAGAATTCGAGGAACTGGTTTTTCTCCTCGGTGGTGCGGACGCGCATGGCCGCTCGCGGGTGTTGGTTGAGGAGGCCGGTGACCACGTACGGGATGAGGGCACCCCATTCCTTGGTGCGGCGCATGGGCATCAGGTGATCCTGCAGGAGTTTGAAAATCGGGCGAAGGTCGAACTTCGGGTTTTTCAGGAAGCCAAGCAGCAGTTCCATCGGGCAGTTGCCGGCGCCGCGGCCGAGACCGAGCATGGTGGCGTCGATGCGGTTGGCACCCTGGATGATCGCCTCGATGGTGTTGGCGAAGGCCAGCTGCATGTTGTTGTGCGTGTGGATGCCGACCTCTTTGCCGGTGGCGTTGGCCATGGCGACGTATTTTTTGACGAGCGCACGAATCTGCTCGTGATAAAGCGAGCCGTAACTGTCGACGACGACGATGGTTTCCACCGGGGTCTCGGCGAGGATTTCCAGCGCTTTGTCAATCTCGGGATCGGCGACGGTGCTGATGGCCATGATGTTGCAGCACGTCTCGTAGCCTTTGTCGTGGGCGTCATTGATCATGTCCACCGCAGTCGGAATCTGGTGTGCGTAGGTGGCGACGCGAATGCAGTCGAGCACGCTTTGTTCGGCAGGCAGGATGTCGGTTTTGTAATCGGTCTTGCCGGCGTCGGCCATGGCGGTGAGCTTGAGCTTGGTGTCGTTGTCGCCGACAACGCGGCGCATGCTGTCCTCATCGCAAAACTTCCAGTCGCCATGCTCCTTGCGGGCGAACTGGGTCTTGGAGGCTTTGTAACCAAGCTCCATGTAGTCGATGCCGGATTCGATGGCGGTGTCGTAAACGGCCTTGACGAAGTCGTCTTCGAACAGATGATTATTAATCAGGCCACCGTCGCGGACCGTGCAATCCAGCACTTTGATCTCGGGTCGGAACGTCACCCAAGGGGCATTTTCTTTAGTTTCACTCATATTACAGTTTGGTTGCAGGAAACCAAAAAGCCTTAAGGCCCAAGCGTTTGGGTCTTCAGCCAATTTGTTTCCCGGCGGAAAAGGGCGCGGATTGTCTCAAATACGAAGCAAATGGGAAGCGTTAAAAATGCTTTTATTATTTTTTCGCCGCCGGGTTTTCCTTGGCGTAAATGGCACTGATTGGATGGATGTCGAGGATGTTCGGGTGGATGCCGCCGATGCGATTCGGATGGTAGATATTGATGCCGACGTAAAAGAACAGCGGCAAGATCGGCAACTCGTCGGTGATGAGAATGGTCTCGGCTTGGCGGAACAACTTGTTGCGCTTGGCCAAGTCCGAGGTGGCGTTGGCCAAGCGGATGAGCCGGTCGTAGTCGGCGTTCGACCAGCCAGTGCGGTTGTTGCCGTTCTGCGTCATGAACATGTCGAGGAAAGTGTTCGGATCGTTGTAATCACCGATCCAGCTGCTGCGGGTGACGTGGTAGTCGAGCGCGCTTTGGGCGGCGAGGTAAACCTTGTGCTCCGCCTGCCGCAACTTGACCTGGATGCCCAGCGTCTCGCGCCACATGCGCTGCAACTCGACCGCGATGTTTTTGTTCAACGGGCTTGAGTTGAACAGGTACTCAAAGTCGGTCGGGAAACCTTTGCCGCCGGGATAGCCCGCCTCGGCGAGCAGCCGCTTGGCCAAGCCGGCGTCGTAAGCGGGGCCGGTTGGCGAGGTGTAGTTGCCGGTGCCGGGCGGGACGAAATGTTCGGCCGGACGCTCGCCGCCCTTGGTGTATTTCTCGACCACGCGGGCCTTGTCGATGGCCAAGGCCATTGCCTTTCGGACGCGCGGATCGTCCAGCGGTTTTTTCGTGACGTTGAACCGCACGAAGTAACTGCCGAGATAATCGAACTTGTGAAAGTAAGATCGCTTGCTGAGGGCATCGAGCAGCTCGGTCGGCACGAGGCTCTTGTCCCATATAACATCGGCTTGCCCGGTTTCAAACAGGTTGATCGCCGTCGCCGGCGACTCGACCGGCAGCAGATCGACGATATTGTTGCGCGTGTTTTCGGCGTCCCAGTAAAGCCGGTTTTTGCGGAGCCGCACCCGGTCGCGCACGTGCCAAAACTCGAGCGTGTGCGAGCCGCTCACCGGCAACGGAAGTTGGAGGCACCATTGGTCGCCGTGCCGCGTGATCGCTTTTTCTGGCACGACGGCGAGCGTCCAAAACGCGCACAACTCGAGGAAAAACGGTGTGTGTGCGACCAACTCGACGCGCACGGTTTTGTCGCCAATTGCCCGGACGCCGAGTTGGCTCAAGTCGGTGATTTTCCCGGCGTTGATTGCCTCGGCATTCTTCACGTAAAAGAGCATCCCGGCGTAGTCGCTGGCGGTGGCGGGATCGACGGCGCGGCGCCACGAGTAAACCACGTCGCGCGCGGTGATCGGCTCGCCGGTGGACCACTGGAGGCCGTCCCGCAAATGAAAGGTGTAAACGGTGCCGTCGCCGGAAATGTCCCAGCGCTTGGCCAAGGCCGGCTCGGCCTGGGCGGTGACGGCGTTGAAGCGGGTGAGCCCCTCGAACAGCGCCGAGACGATGCGGCCGTCCGCCTGGCTGGTGATGATCGCCGGGTCGAGCGACTCGGGGTCGGGGCCGTTGATGACGACGAAGTCGGCCGGTTCGTGTTGCTGAAAACAGCCGGCTTGGCCAAGCAGGCCAAGGCACAAAAAAAGCGTCCCCAGCCGTTGCACAGGAACGCTTTTGAAAATCATGGGAGCCTCGCTTATTTTTTCTCCTCGCTCTTGGGCGGAGCGGCGGGTGTCTCAGCGGGCTTCTCGACGGCAGCCGGAGGCGTGGCTGCCTCGGGGGCAGTCGGTGCGGGGGCGCTGGGCGCGGTTCCCTCAGCCTTGTCGGTCGCCTCTGCCGGAGCCGTTAAACCGGGGTTGGCTGGCGGGGTGGCTGCCGCCGGTGCCCCGTCTCCGGCAAGCCGCTCGCTCAAGCCGCCCTTGTCGGTGCCGCCGATGACGGCCAGCACCAGGCAGAGCAACAGGAACAGCGATGCGGAGACCTTGGTGAGCTTGGTCAGCACGTTACCTGCGCCTGCGCCGAGCGCCATGTCCAGCGTTCCGCCACCAAAAGCGAGGCCCGAGCCGGATTCCTTCTTCGGCAGCTGAATCAGGATCAGCAGCACGAGGAAGAAGCAGTTCAGGACGAGTACGGTTGTTAATATTAGAGTCATGGTTTCGTTTTGTTATGTCAGATCGAGTTCAGGATAATCTCGGAAAAGTTTCTCACGTCCAGCGAGGCACCACCCACGAGGGCTCCGTCCACGTCGGTTTGGCTCATCAACTCACGCGCATTGTCCGGCTTGACGCTGCCGCCGTACTGGATGCGCAATCGCCTAGCTGTGTCCTCGTCAAAAATGTCGCCCAGCAGATTGCGAATGAATGCATGCACTTCCTGCGCTTGGGCGGACGTGGCTGTTTTGCCAGTGCCGATGGCCCAGACCGGTTCGTAGGCGACGACCGTGCCTTCCATTTGGGCTGTGGTCAAGCCTGCCAAGCTGCCCCGAATCTGCGTGCCGACGACCTCTTCCGTGCGGCCGCCTTCGCGATCCTCGAGCTGTTCGCCCACGCAGACGATCGGTTTCAAGCCGGCCTCGTGGGCGGCCTTGGCCTTGGCGGCCACCAATTCGTCCGACTCGCGCTGGTACTGTCGCCGCTCCGAGTGGCCGAGGATGACGTACTTGGCGGAGAATTCCTTGAGCATCCCGGCGGCGATTTCGCCGGTGTGGGCGCCGTAGCCGTTCTCGCTCATGTTTTGCGCGCCGAGCCGAATGTTCGAGTCGATCACCACCTCGGACACCGCAGCCAGTGCGGTGAAAGGCGGGCAGACGGCGATGTCGACCTCCGTGACGTCCTTGAGTTCTCGAACCAAGCCGTTGGCCAAGTCGAGTGATTCGGCGACGGTTTTATTCATCTTCCAGTTTCCAGCCACGATCAGTTTGCGTTCTTTTTCCATGCGTAAAATTATTTGTCGGTCAAGGCCGCGACTCCGGGCAGTTCCTTGCCCTCAAGAAACTTGAGGCTCGCGCCGCCGCCGGTACTCATAAACGTGACTTGGTCACCGAGGCCGGCCTTGTTCAGCGCCTTCACACTGTCGCCGCCGCCGATGATGCTCTTGGCCCCGTTGGCGGTCGCCTCGCACACGGCCTTGGCCACGGCGAAGGTGCCCCCGGCGAACCGGGCGTCCTCGAAGATGCCCATTGGGCCGTTCCACAAAATCGTCTTTGCCCCGGCGATCACCTCGCAAAACCTGGCCGCCGACTTGGGGCCGATGTCCACGCCCTCGACGTCGTCGGGGATGTTTTCGCTGTCGTTCGTGCGATGCTCGCCAAAGGCAAACTTGCCGTCGATCTCGGTCGGGACGGCGACGATGTTGTCGGTCGGGATCAAAAACTGCACGCTGCGCTCGGCGGCCTTGTCGAGGGCGGCCCGGGCGATGACCACCTTGTCCCGCTCGACGAGCGACTTGCCGACCGTGAGGCCCTTGGCCAGCTTGAACGTGTACGCCATCGCGCCGCCGATGAGGATCGTGTCGGCCTTGTCGAGTAGCCGATCGATCACCTTGATTTTATCGGAGACCTTTGCGCCGCCGAGAATCACGACGAACGGGCTTTCGGGTGACTTGAGTTCGTCGCCGAGAAACTGCAACTCGCGCTCCATCAGCAATCCGGCCACGCATTGGCCGGCGCGGGCGTTGAGCACATCGGCCACACCGGCGGTGGAGGCGTGTGCGCGGTGTGCTGCGCCGAAAGCGTCGTTCACGAACACGTCGGCGTCGCCGGCGAGTTGCTCGGCGAAGGTCGGGTCGTTGGCTTCCTCCTCGGCGTGGTAGCGGACATTTTCCAAAAGCAACAGGCCACCGTCCTCCAGCTTGGCTGCGGCATCCTCGGCCGCTTGGCCAACGCACTGGTCGCAGAAGGCGACCGGCTTGCCGGTCAGCCCGGCGAGTTTGTCGGCGACAGGGCGGAGGCTCATCGATGGCACGCGCTCGCCTTTCGGGCGGCCAAGGTGCGCGGTGAGGATGACTTTCGCGCCGTTCTCGATCATCAACTTGAGCGTCGGCAGGGTGGCGCGGATGCGGGTGTCGTCGTTGATGACCATCGCGCCGTCCTGCTCGGCCATGGGCACGTTGTAGTCCACGCGGGTCAGCACGCGTTTGCCCTGCAAATCGATGTCGTTGACGGTTAGTTTGGCCATTAACCCCCGAAAAAAGGGCGTAAAATCATACCCGCGAATCGTTAAATGTCAACGGTTAATGCCAGTAAAACGGCGAAAAACAGCCATTTTTGGCTACAATTGAGGACGAGGTGGCTTGACCGGGGTCCGCCATGGCTGAGCGCCGGTGAGCTTGGTGCGGCGCTTGTAAACGCGGTTGCCGGTGGCGATGTAGAGGGTCTTCCAGTCCTTGCCGCCGAAGGCGGTGTACGACACGCGCTTGGCCAAGCGCGGCTTGGGCAAAATCAGGTGCACACGGCCGGGCTGATCGCAGATTTGCACGCCCAACTCGGTGGCGGCAACGAGCCACCCGTCGCGGCTCACGCACATGCCGTCGAGGTGTCCCTCGAGTGAGTTGGACGGCACGTGCATGTAGTAGTACTCCTGCTTGTTCGCCAGCGTGCCGTTGTCGTTGATGGTGTAGCTGTAAATGAACCGGCCGGGGAAGTGCCCGACGAACAGCATCGTCTGGTCTGCGCTCATCGTGAGGCCGTTCGGGTTGCGGAAGTTGTCCACGACGACCGCTTGGCCGGAGCCTTTGCGGATTATCATTATTTTGTTGTCAGCCGGGTTGGTGAAATAAACCGTGCCGTCGTGGCGCACCACGAGGTCGTTGCACTTGACGCCCTCGGCGACAACGGTGCGGTTGGCTGTTTTCGGATCCCACGCGGCGATCTGCCCCGCGCCGTTGGCTGCGCCGTAGAGCAAACCGTCCGGGCCAAGGCGCAGGCCGTTGGCACGACCGGTGTTCTCGGCGAACAACTCGACTTTGTCGTCGGGGCCGATGCGGTAGATTCTCGATGCCGGCACGTCGGTGAAAAACACGTTGCCATCGGGCATCGCGGCCAGGCCCTCAGCCCAGCCGTGGCCGTCGCTGAGCAGTTGCCAATCCTCGCCCGGCTCAAGGAAGCGCACCGCCTCGTTGCGGCACTGGTCGTAATGCGTCTTCACCTCGGCGGCATCGCTGTGCCAAAGCCAGCGCATCGCGTCGGGGAAAATCGCGTTGCCGTGTTTGCGGCTGTGACGGCCCTTGCCCCATTCGTGTTTCAACTCGTAGCCGGAAAACTTAAACGCGCGCTGCATCATCTGGTTGGCAATCCACCAGTCGCCGCCGTAAATGTTCAGGTCGTTTTCGCCGTCCTGCAAAAAGATGCGGAGTGGCTTCGGCTCGGTTTTTCGGATGAGTGTCGGGATCTCGTCGCCGCCGCGAAGACCGACGTAAGTGCCGATGGTCGAGTAAACACGGCGAAACGAATCCGGCCGGTGCCAGGCGACATTGAAGGCGCAGATCGCTCCGGAGCTGGCACCGGTGATGCCGCGCAGGTTTGGGTCGGTGCTGAACGTGACGCCGTGAGCCCGCTCGATGTGCGGCAGCAGTTCGTCGATCAAAAACTGCGAGTAGCGGTCACTCATGTCGTCGTACTCGAGGCTGCGGTTGAATCGGGCCTGGGCGTTTTCGTTTTGGGGCGGCACCACGCCGGGATTGACGAACACGCCGATCATCACAGGGATGTCACCCTGGTGGATGAGGTTGTCGAGCGCGTTGAAGGTGGCGCTGTTGACATAGGCTTTGCCGTCCTGAAACACCATCAGGCTGGCCGCCTGGCCGGGTTTGTACTGCGCTGGCACGTAAATCCAGTAGTCGCGATCCGTTCCGGGGTACACCGTGGAGTCGGCAAACTTGGCTTGGGTAACTTTGCCGCTGGGAACGCCAGCCTGCTTTTTCGAGTCGGGAAGGACGGGGTACTGCTCCTGTTGCGAGAAGGCGCTTGGCGCGAACAGTGAGCCGGCGATGATGAGCTTGGCCAGAAAAGAAATGGTTTTCACGCGGCACAAGGTAGGGGAACCAAGCTTGGCTGTCACGCCGCCGCGCTTGGGCAAGTTGATCAAAATTTCGCCGCGTGCTTGCCGGTTGAGTGGCGTGTCCCTACTCTCCCCGTCGATGTCTGGCTTGGGGCCTAAAGCCATCCTCGCACTGGAGGACGGCACCATTTTCGAGGGGCAGGCGTTCGGCGCTTCGGCGTCGGTCGCCGGGGAGGTTTGTTTCAACACCTCGATGACGGGGTATCAGGAAATCCTGACCGACCCGTCGTACAAGGGGCAGATCATCACCATGACCTATCCGCTCATCGGCAACTACGGCGTCAACGAGCAGGACGTGGAGTCGTACCAGACGCACGCCAGCGGGTTTGTCGTCCGTGAGCTGTCGCCGGTCGTGAGCAATTACCGCGCGGACAGTTCGCTGGGCGACTACATGGAACGCAACGGCATCCCCGGCATTGAGGGCATCGACACCCGGGCGCTGACCAAAAAGCTGCGTGTCCGCGGCGCGATGAACGGCTATCTCACGACCGAGAGCAACGCCACCGCCGAGAGCGCCTTGGCCAAGGCGAAGGAGTGGCACGGCTTGGTCGGCGTCGATTACGTGAAGGAGGTCACGCACGAGTCGGCATTTGCGTGGGACGAAAACGACGAGTTGAGCCCGGCATTTCGGCTGCCCAAGGGGCCGGGCGAGCTCGACGGCCGCAGCCAGCGCGACCCCATGCCGGCGGCGGACATCCCGATTGTTGCCTACGATTTCGGCGTCAAGTACAACATCCTGCGCAAGCTGCGGCAGACTGGTTTTGTGGTGACGGTGGTGCCGGCGGACACCCCGCCGGCGGAGGCGCTCAAGCATAATCCGGCCGGCATTTTCCTCTCAAACGGTCCCGGTGACCCGGCGGCGGTGACGTATGCGGCGGAAGCGGTTGCGGCGTTGCTAAAGAAGGGACTGCCAATTTTCGGCATCTGCCTTGGCCACCAAATTCTCAGCTTGGCCATGGGCGGCAAGACGAGTAAATTGAAGTTCGGCCATCGCGGCGCAAACCAGCCGGTGAAGGATTTCGAGAGTGGCCGGGTGGAGATCACGTCGCAAAACCACGGCTTCACGGTGGAAACCGACTCGCTGCCAAGCGACGTGGCGGTGAACCGTATCAACCTCAACGACCAGACGGTCGAGGGGTTGCGGCACAAGACCAAGCCGGTCTTCTGCGTGCAGTATCATCCGGAGGCGTCGCCGGGGCCGCACGACTCGAGCGGCATGTTCGGCGAGTTCCGCCAATTGATCGAGAAGCACGGCTGATTTGGTCAAGCGCTTGGCCAAGCGCGCTTGAAACTTCCCCCGTGAACACAAAAAAAGCAGGACGGTGTGTCCTGCTTTTTTCGAAATTGGTTGGCTTTATTTTTCGATTCTACGAAATCTCCCCGGGTTGATGAACAGCTTCTTGTTCCCCTTGTGTTTCAGAAAAGACAGCGTCAGTGCTTCAGTCGTTTTCAGGTCATCATTCACCAATTCAGTGTTCAATATTTTGATTTCGAGTTCAGCACCCGCCAGTCGATGCGAGACAACATGAAAAAGATCCTTCTCATCTTTCTCCGGAGGGCCATCGTCCGTTCCGATGGCCTGAAGCTGAACACACGACACTCCTCCGATCTTGATGGGATATCCCCGAAAGTAAGCTCCGTCTTTCCCGACGGGATAATGGATCAAGTACTCGGTGCCTGAGTACTTCAGGATCATCATCCGTTCATTTTGCTTCGGCTCCTCTCCTTTATCCGGAATCGCCTCCCACAGGCCGAGCACTGCTGAGTCGACTGCAACGTTGTGTTCCTTTGTCAGCGGGGATTCGTATTCGCAACCGGTAATCAGCAAAACGGCTACGGTTAACAACGCCAGTTTACACTTCATTCCGACCCCCTTTCTTCGAGGCTCATGGGTTGGGGCTTGGATTACGCCTTGGCCGGGTCTTCTTCCAGGGCTTTGGGTTCTGCCTCCGGAATCGGGTTGGTGCTTTCTACGCGAACCTTGAGGGTGGTGCTAACCTCGGTGTGCAGCCGTAACTTGACGTCGTGGTCGCCAATCGTGCGGATCGGCTCCTCGAGATGAACCTTGCGGCGGTCGATCTTTATCTCGAACTGCTCGTCGAGTTGCTCGATGATGTTCGCAGGGGTGACTGACCCGTACATTTTGCCGGTGTCGCCGGTCTTGACCTTCAGGTGCAAAATCAGGTGCTTGAAACTTGCGGACAGTTCCTTCGCGTCCTTGGCCTCGCGGATTTCACGGGATCGGCGCTGCTTGCGAAGGGCCTCAAGGCGGCGTTCGTTGCCCTCGGTCAACGGAATGGCCAGCCCTTGGGGCAGGAGATAGTTGCGGGCGTAGCCGGTGGACACGTTGACCTGGTCGGATTCCCCGCCCAGACCATCCACATTCTTGATTAAAATAACGTCAGTCTTAGCCATGATTCACTTGGTTTGTTTAAAGGTTGTGTTCAGAACGGGACGTCGTCGTCCCCGGGGCCGTCAACGGGCGGGCCATCAGCGGGTTGGGATGGCGGCGGTGGGGCGGATTGCTGCGGGGCAGGGGATCCTTCATCACCCTTGCCGCCGCCAATGAACTCGAAGCGATCCAGCACAACGCCTAATTTGCTGCGTTTTTGACCGGTGTTTTTGTCATCCCATTGGTCAAACTTCAATCTGCCCTCGATGTGGATCCCTTTTCCCTTCTGGAAATATTGCCCGATCACTTCGGCTTGTTTGCCGAAAGCTGTGATATCGATGAACGTGACTTCCTCTTTTTGGTTCCCGTCCTGATCTTTCCAGCGCCGGTTTGTTGCAATGCCGAAACCTGCGATAGCGGTTCCACTGGGCGTGTAGCGCAGTTCGGGGTCCCGGGTCAGGTTGCCCATCAGGATGACTTTATTGAAGCTTGCCATGACTTGAGTCTAGCGCAATAGGGGTGGGGGTCAATCCGCTTTAGCCCGGACACGTGATGAAAACGCGGAAGACATCCTTGATTTTCAGCAGGCGCTTTTTCAGGTCGTTGGTCGCGGCCGGGTCGCCCTCAAACGTGACCTCGACGTAGAAGCCGTCCGGGTTCTTGCGGTTGGCCACCCGGGCAAAATCCTTCTGGCCGACTGCGTTGAACTCGCCGGTTTTTCCGCCGGCCGTGTCTATCTCGGCCGAGATGAGGTTTTGCAGTTCCTCGACGGTGCTTTCACGTCCTGTTTCCTTCAGGATGATCGTCCCTTCGTATTTCGTCATCTGTCTTTTTTTCTGTTGGGGCGTAGTCCCCGTTGTATTCGTTCATTGCCTGGCCGATGCCTTGCAGCACCCAGCAGGCAAGCTGGTCTGCCGCGGTTTCCAGGACTTTTTCCAGCAGCCCGGTCTCCGAGTCGGCGAATTTGCCGAGCACGAAGCCGGATACATCCCGGTTCGGTTCCGGCCGGCCAATCCCCAGCCGCAGCCGGGGAAAATCGTCTTTCCCGAGCAATCCCTGTATGGAGTCCAAGCCCCGATGGCCGCCTGTCCCTCCGCCCGGCCGCATGCGGACGGCCCCGAGGGGCAGGTCGAGATCATCGACCACCACCATGACCCGCCCGTTGGGGATCTGGTAGTACTGGGCCAAGGGCGCCACGGATTGACCGCTCAAGTTCATGTAGCCCTGTGGCTTGCTTAAAAAGACGGTATTGCCGTCCTGCCTGCCCTTGGACAGGCGGGCGGTGAACTTTTTGCTCGCTTCCCACTCTACACCCAAGCGCTTGGCCAAGCGGTTGAGCACCATGAACCCGACATTATGCCGGGTGGCGGCGTAATCCTTTCCGGGATTGCCCAAACCCACGATCAGGAATGTCTCTTCCATGCGTGGGCCTTCTCAAAGAACACGACGCCTCAGCCCGTTGGGCGGATCGTCGTTTGAAATTTTCAACCTTCCTTCTTTTCCTCGCCAGCAGCGGCATCCGCGGAGGCAGCTTCCTTGGCGCCCTCTTCCGTAGTGGCTTCGCCCTCACCCTCGCCCTCGCCTGCTGCAGCTGCGGCTTCGGCTGCTGCTTCGGCTGCTGCCGCATCTTCTTCCTCGGCCTTGGCCATCATGCGTGAGGTGATCACTCCGACCGCCTGAGCCTTCGCCTGGCCGATGGCGACGATGCCCTTGGGCAAAACAAGTTCCTCCAAGTGGATCGATTGGCCAACCTCCAGAAGGCTGATGTCAGGCTCGATACATTCCGGGATGTCAGCCGGTTTGCCCTTAAGCGTGATCGTGTGCATCGGGATCTGCAAGACGCCTCCCAATTGCACGCCTACAGCCGTTCCGATAGGCCGCAGCGGGACTTTGGCAGTGACGACACTCTCCTTGGTCAAGCGCTTGAAATCGACATGAATGAAGTGGTTTGTCAGGGGGTTTTTCTGCGTTTCCTGAACCAGGGCCATGCTCTTTTTGCCGTTAATATCCAGTTCGACCAGGAAATTCTTGGCCACGGTGGACTTTACGGCCTTTTCAAACTGCTTGGCATCGAGCTCGACGGTTTCCGGTTCGCCATTGCCATATACGATACCGGGCAAAGAGCCGGCGTTGCGGAGTTTTTTGCTACCGATGGTCTTGGTCAACACACGCGGATTGGCCGCCAATGAGATTGCTTTCATTTTATTAAATAACTTGCTCCCCGAGGGTGCTCAGGTGGTACGCGCTCCCTTAAATCGGAACAGCGAGTTCACCGAGGAATTGTTGTGGATTCGCTGGATGGCTTCCCCCAGCAATCCCGCAACAGAGAGGGTGTTAATGTTCAACCCCTCGATTTCGGGGCGGGGGACTGTATCAGTCGTTATCAATTCGTCAATACAAGAGTTTTTCAGGCGGTCAATGCCCAGATTATTGAGAATCGTGTGCGAAACACAGGCCCGGACGCTCGCCGCCCCTCGCTCCTTGAGAATGACCGCAGCGTTGACCAGCGTGCCGGCCGTCTCGGTGAGGTCATCGACTAAAAGCGCATTTTTGCCCTCAATATCGCCGATAATGCCCATCGACTCCGTATCGGTGGCACTCGTGCGGCGTTTCGCGACGATCGCCAGGTCGGCCCCGAGCATTTCCGAGTAGGCGTGGGCCATTTTCAAGCCACCCACATCCGGGCTGACGACCACTTGATCGTCCCTCTTAGCATATTTGAGATAGGCGAAGATCACCGGTGAGGCGTACAGATGATCCACCGGGATGTCGAAAAAGCCCTGAATCTGCTGGGCGTGCAGATCCATCGTTAAAATCCTGTTGGCCCCGGCAGCCACCAGCAGGTTGGCCACGAGCTTGGCCGTTATCGGGACACGCGGTTGATCCTTCCGATCCTGCCGGGCATAGCCGTAAAACGGCAGAACTGCGGTGATGCGGTCGGCGCTGGCCCGCTTGAGTGCGTCCATGATGATGAACAACTCCATCAAGTTATGGTTCGTCGGCGGGCAGGTCGATTGAATCACAAACACATCCTCACCGCGGACATTTTCCTCGATCTTGGCCAACGTCTCGCCGTCCGGGAACGCGGTGATGGAGATTTTCCCCGGCTCGATGCCAATGGCGCTGCAGATGGCCTCGGCAAGCGGGGGGTTGGAACTACCGGCGAATATTTTCACGTCAGGTATCTGTGTGGTCGGGGTTTCTGTTGCCGCTGCAGATCGGCCCTGCACGCGGCTGCGAAAAAGTAACAATTGGCAAACACCAATCAAGCGCATTCGTGCGCTTGTGGAAAAATTTACAACATCGCCCCCCCGCGCTTGGCCAAGGGCTCCCGTGCCTCATCATGGGTTTGAAGCCGAGATTCGTCTTTTTTTGCCCTTGACTGAGGGGGGTAACAGCCACAGGCTTCATTCCTTGAACATTCTCCGATTTGTTATTCAAAAAGAGCATTCACGTGGCTTTCGACGGATGGGGTTAGTGTGGTCTGCGTTGGGCCGGTTTTGTTATCCGTCGCCCTCGGCCAAGCGACACTTGTCAATAACAAGAACTGACCCCTTCATTTTCTTTCCGCCCTTCACACTCCTCAAAGGTGGGAGGGGCGGCGACTGCGGCAGGAAAGTTAATACGAACCAGTAAGATGGCTGCGATTGTTGTGAGTAGTAGTTTTTATAGTCATCACTTCTTCTTTAACCGATAAAACTCATTACCGGTTTCCCTTGGGGTCAACAATACTTCGCTGGCTTCTTTCGGCACGTCGACAAGCTTACGCCAGCTTCTCAAGTCGTTGGACTTCTGCAAGCTCAGCCGCCACTCCCAGCTTGCCGTCTGTTGCCAGTGCAATGTCTGGGCCGGCTGTCTTGATGGTTATGCGGCTGTTGGCTGTCTCGTTGCCGCCACCGTTGCCGCCATCGGGGTTGGGCGCTGTGTTTGATGGTGGAGTGAAGTCCCAGCCGGTTATCTTGGTGCCTACTGTTGTAAGTTGAACAGTTTGGAATTTACTAACTCCACCATCGCCATCATCCATATCCGGCATGCTTGAGCATCTATAACCAAATTTATCTGCACTGAAAACCGACTTGCCAATGCCATTTTGATGTCGTGTTAATTTTGTGATTATTGGCAGTTCACGGTCCCCACTACGGCTGTTATCATCCATATAAATAAAATGATGCGAGTCGAAGTAGATAATTGTTTCCCAACCAGCTTCTGGGCCACCGTATGCATCTTGTACTTTTTTTGTTTTGGCGTTCACATCAGCTCCAACAGAGACCAGAAAATCTGCTGTTTCAAAATCATTCTGAGCAATTGATATCATTAGCGCGGTCAAATCATTTTTGTCTCTATGATCAACGCTTACCCCGATCTCAATAAGTGACTTAATTTCGTCCAGGTCCTTGGCCCCCGCCGCATCGTGAATCGGCCCCGCAATGATGCTTGTGTTCAGCCCGAAGGTGACCCAGATGATGATTAGTAGTTTTTTCGTGATAAAATTCTTTAGTGTGTTGGAATTCTTTCTTCGGTTGGAAGGTCCTTTTCAAGCCCAGCAGGTTGCCCCGTAGAATCGCCAGAAATGCTCTCTGACGGACTATCTGCCATGTTGGCCCATATCATCAGCGCAACCAGTAAAAGGACTGTGCCTACGATTATGAGCTTCTTGGTGGGCATGGTTGAGTTCTGGGCTGCTTGCGAAGGGAGAGTATTCGAAAACGATGGTTTTTTGAATAAATAATCAGCCCGTTTGGCGGGTAACTGCTGAGGTGTTTAAACCGATCGCGGACATTTTTCTCGATCTTGGCCAAGGTCTCGCCGTCCGGGAACGCGGTGATGGAGATTTTCCCCGACTCGATGCCAATGGCGCTGCAGACGGCCTCGGCAAGCGGGGGGTTGGAACTGCCGACGAATATTTTCACGTCAAGTGTCAGGGTTGTTTAGAGATTCTCAAACGCTGCAGTCCACTCCAGCAACAGCGGCAGAAAAGTAACAATTGGCAAACACCTATCAAGCGCATTTGCGCGCTTGGAAAAAATTCACCCCGCGGGCACCCGCCCCGCTTGGCCAAGGGCTAAAACTGGTTGAGGAAGCGGAGATCGTTTTCGTAGAACAGGCGGATGTCGCTGATGCCGTAGCGGATCATCGCGATGCGCTCGATGCCGAAGCCGAACGCCCAGCCGCTCCATTCTTCCGGGTCGTACCCGACGTTCTCAAACACCGTCGGGTGCACCATGCCGCAGCCGGCGATCTCGAGCCATTCCTTGCCCATCTTGCGGACGAGCGGGCTGCTGAAGTCGATCTCGAGGCTCGGCTCGGTGTAGGAAAAGTAATGCGGCCGGAACCGCAGTTTCACTTCCCTGCCGAGCAGTTCCTTAAACACAAACTCGACCGTGCCCTTGAGGTCGGCCATCGTCACGTTCCGGTCCACGTACAGGCCCTCGATCTGGTGGAAGGTCGGGTTGTGCGTGGCGTCGGCGGTGTCGCGGCGGTACACGCGGCCCGGCACGATGATGCGGATCGGCGGCGGGGTTTGCTCCATCACGCGAATCTGCACGGACGACGTGTGGGTGCGGAGCAGCGGCCGGTCGGCGGTGTCCAGAAAAAAGGTGTCCTGCGTGTCGCGGGCGGGATGATCGGCGGGAGTGTTGAGGGCGTCGAAGCAGTAACGCTCGCTCTCGATCTCCGGGCCGTCGGCCACGGCGAAACCGATTTTGCGGAAGCTGCGGACGATCTCCTCGGTGACTTGGGTGAGTGGGTGCTGCTTGCCAAGCGGACGGCGGCGTCCCGGCGCGGTGAAGTCGGTGGCGCGTTGCGGGGCGGCGGCGGCGAACTCGAGTTCCTCGCGTCGTCGGTCGAGCGTCTGGGTGAGTTCGGCCTTGGCCAAGTTGACCGCCTTGCCGGCGGCGGGGCGTTCCTCCTTGGCCAAGCCGCCCATCTGCTTGAGCAGTCCGGTGAACTGGCCGTTGGTGCCGAGGTACTGCACGCGCACGTTGTCGAGCTTGGCCAAGGTGTCGGCGGCTTGCAGTGCCCGCAGGGCGGCTTCCTTTAGCGGGGTGATTTCGTCCAGGAATGACATGGTCAGGTTTCCTTGGTTTGGAAACAAAGAGGGCGGTCATTAAAGACCGCCCACTCAAAAAGTCAACTTGGCCAAGCGCTCAGCCTTTGGCCTCGAGAGCGCTCTTGGCGGTGTTCACCAGTTCGCCGAATGCGGCCGAGTCGGTGGCGGCCAGGTCGGCGAGCACCTTGCGGTTGACCTCGACCTTGGCGGCCTTGAGGCCCTCGATGAAGCGGCTGTAAGTGATGCCGGCGTCGCGGGCGGCGGCGTTGATGCGCAGATTCCAAAGGGCGCGGAAGGTGCGCTTTTTGTTTTTGCGATCGCGATAGGCGTATTGGCGCCCGTGCTCGATGGCGTCCTTGGCGTAGCGATAAAGCTTGGATCGGCGCAGACGGAAGCCCTTGGCGGCTTCGATCATGCGTTTGCGGCGTTTGCGGGAGGCGACTGCGTTTGTGACTCTCATGGCTGCTTAAATAAAACTGGGTTGATTGGGCTAAAGAAAGCTCAGTGGCTGAAGGGCAGATTCTCCATCACCCGGGCGTAATCGGTCTTGTCCACGAGTGCCGGGGAGCCGAGTTTGCGGCGGCGCTTGGCGTTTTTACTGGCCAAAAGATGCCGTTTTCCGGGGCGATTCCGCATGATTTTGCCCGTGCCGGTGATTTTGAACCGCTTGGCTACCGACTTGCGCGTCTTGATTGATTTAGGTTTCTTCTGCATCTAAATGTGGCCCCCTTCCCTGAAAAAAGGGCAGAAAACATAGTCAGTTTTCCAGGACTGTTCAAGCCATTTTTGAACTATTTTATTTTTTGTGGCTGGAGTGCGCTTGGCCAAGGGGCTACAACTCCTCACCCGATTTTTGCTA
>Ga0207966_1000792_pt1 | contig 17768 bp, 20 predicted proteins | sample Knorr_S23_td_NAD_FD_185611 | JGI IMG/M metagenome (GOLD analysis project Ga0207966, IMG submission 185611) | Marine microbial communities from Southern Atlantic Ocean transect - Knorr_S23_td_NADW_ad_2500m_LV_B (SPAdes) (version 2) | ecosystem: Environmental > Aquatic > Marine > Oceanic | place...
GGGCAGGCTGATAGGCGAACATGTGGACCTGAATCTGGAACTATCTGAAGACCCGGGTATCGCGTTTTTTGATCCCGGTCAGATGGACGAGGTTTTGATAAACCTCGTGGTGAATGCCCGCGATGCCATGCCTGCTAGAGGCAGGCTGACGATCCAGACCGAAAGTGTGACTCTGGGCGCAGAAAGCATGAATCTGGACCCGGAACTTTCGCCCGGAGGGTATGTGAAAATCACTGTCAGCGACGACGGGTTCGGCATGACCTCAGATGTGGCCGCGCGGGCTTTCGAGCCGTTCTTCAACACGAAGGGCGTGGGCGAGGGCACAGGTCTCGGACTTTCCACCTGCTACGGTATTCTCAAACAAAATCACGGTCACATAACGCTGGAGAGTCGATCGGGCGAAGGGTCCACTTTTGTTCTATATGTTCCCAAGAGCGCCGATCAGCCTGATGCGCCTGCCGAGGTTGAACCGTTTAATGACTTGGTTGGCGGATCGGAAAGCGTGCTGTTGGTCGAGGATGAAGAGGCTGTCCGAGAAATCACCTTAGAAGCTTTCGAAATTCATGGTTACAAAGTTCTGGGAGCCTCTAACGGACTAGAGGCCATCAAGGTCATAGAAAGTTGCAGGTCCGAGGACATCGACCTGCTGCTAACTGATGTAGTCATGCCCATCATGGGTGGCAGGGAGCTTGCAGGAATCCACAGAGCATCTTTCCCTGAAGGAAAATCATCTACATGTCTGGATATTCAGATGACCTAGTCGCGGCGAGAGAGATTTTTGCACCGGATGGTAATTTTTTGCAAAAACCCGTTTCGCAGACTGAGCTTTCAAACAAAGTGAGGCACACGATAGACGGCTAGGCAGGCATCATGACACGCATATCGACGCTCGATCACGAACGCAACAGTGCTGGAAGCCGCTTCAGATGTTCCACATCGGCAGCGGGCACAAAGTGGTCCACATAAGGCGCCGCCGCTTGAAGGCCCCGCGCCAGAGGCTGGAAATCACGAGTGCCCAACAGCGGATTCAACCACACGACGCTACGCACTCGACGCTGGATCCTTCGCAACGCTTGCGCCAGATCATCCGGATCGCCGGTCTCCCACCCGTCACTAAGCAGGAACACCGTCGTATGGCGATTCAACAGATAGTCATAATTGGTGTTGAGATCGGCCAGCGACTCGCCTATCCTCGTCCCTCCAGACCAGTGAGTGACTGCCCCGCCTATTCGCGTCAACGCCTCCGAGAATGAGGGTGAGGACAGTTCTCGTGTCACCCTCGTGACCGTGGTGCTGAAGACGAACGCCTCAACACGCTTTGTGTGTTGGCCCACCGCGAACATCAACTGCAAAAGCAGGCGAGCGTAACGATCCATCGAGCCACTGACATCCAGCGCAACCAATAACCTGGGAACTTTAGGGACTCGTCTCATCCGAGGCAGACGCACAGGGTCTCCACCTGTTGTCAGGCTCATACGCATGGCGCCCCGCAGGTCTGGAGTCCCCTTGCGACGATGCCGCTTGCGCCGACGCCCGGGTTTGGATGCCAACGCCCGAACGATTCTGGATGCGATTCTAGAAAGTTCGGACATATCCTGGGTATCCAGGACGCTCAGGTCGGTTTCAGAGGTGACGTGGCGTCCGCTGGCCCCTGTCCGAACCAGTTGAATCAACGTATCCTTGGACTCATGGTCTTCTTCAGGCAACGCCAATGCCCGAGGGACCCGCCCCGTGGTGCGGGTCTCTCCGAACTTGTTTGACGGGTTTGGGGGGGGCTTAACTCTGGGCAGAGGCTGAAAGTTCCAGAACCTGGCAAACAGCACATCAAAGGTCGCCAACTGCTCATGTCTCGAAACCAACAGGCTCCGCAGAGTCCAGTAGATTCGGCCCTCGGTCATCAGGTCCACCATGCTCACCGCCCGAATGGCGTCCGATGTCTCTAGCGGTCCGATGAGCAGGCCGTGTTCCCTCAGCACGCGGCAGAATCCCGTCAGATGGGAAATGAAATCGTAGTTGCTCTCCATGACACGATATTCTAGCGCCCTCAACGCTTTCTCGTCGTCGTTCATCTTAAATATATACGTAGCTCATATGGAGCCTCAATTGGAGGTTCTTGATCTCCTGGACTGCCCGGAGTTTCGAGTAATGATCGGATATTTCCAGACCCGCCAGCACATCTTGGCCCCAAATTAACAGGTGGCTCTGTTGCATCTCTTTAAATCGGGCAGGGAAAATATCCATCAAACTACGAAGTTGCTCTTCGGTGCGGACTATCACATCTAGAATTATGTCTTTGAACCCTTTTTGATATGGCCTGACCAATTTGTCCAATATATCTACGCCCACATCTCTGAGAACCACCAACATATTCACATCCAATTCTCCCGGGTAGTATTCATCCCTCGTCACACCGCCTTAGATGATCATCGAAACTACCTGGTCGCTTAGCGAATCCACAACGCTTTTTCTGAAAGTATCGATACCATCGAGTGTTTTCGCAGGGATTGTATGACTCAATTGTGCTGCTTGGGCCATATACGTCCTTCTCAAGGGCAATTTAACGAAAACTATCACATAAACCATTGTCGGTCAAAAACGGACACGTTGACAACCGTCAAAAAGTCGAAGCGGATTACAAGCAGAAGCCGCACTTGGGACACGGCCGACCAGCGAATAGCAGAGCCAGCAGTTGAAGCCTGCGCTCAGAGTGATTATCCTTTGCCAGCCGGAGTTCGTTGTGGCGGCCCGATATATGCCCTGGCGCAACGGAAGGCATCGGAAAGGTCGCTGTTGTCAAAAATCAAAGCATTCTTGGCGTGGACGCCTCGCACTCCCATATTCTACGGATGGATAATCCTTGGCGTCGGGGCGCTGGGCACCTACGTTGCCACCGGAGTCGCACAGGTCACGCTGGGAGGGGTCCAGAGCCTCATAACTGACGACACGGGCTGGGACCGCCGGTCGCTGGCCCTTGCCGTCAGCGCGGGAACATGGTCCGGCGCGGTGATAACGCCGTTCATGGGCAGGCTGTCCGACAGATACGGGCCTCGGATTCTGATGCCGCCGGCCGTTTTGATAACCGGAGTGTGCTTTTTCATTATTGCCGGTTCATCGCAACTGTGGCAGTTCTACGTCGGGTACATCATTGCCCGCGCCGTCGGGAACCCAACTCTGGTGGGAGTTGTCCCTCGGACCGCCGCGATCAACTTCTTCCAGCGCCAGAGAGGGCTGGCACTGGGCTTGACCTCCACGTTTCGTCCAATCGGCGGAGCCATCAACATCCAGATAATTTCGATTGTCGCCGCTGCTTACAGCTGGCGGGCAGCCTACCGTTACCTGGGCGTATTTTCCCTGGTATTAATCGCGCCGCTTTTCATCATGATGCGTCGAAGACCCGAAGACATCGGACTGTTGCCCGATGGCGACCCCGCTCCAACAGTCGGCGGCCCGACCACAACCGATGCCGAGACTGACTCAAATTCTGGGGCTGACGACGCCTCGGAGCATGTATGGACGGCAGGCCAAGCAGCGTTGACCACGGCATTCTGGTTCATCCTGGTTGCAGAAATGCTGACGATACTGACCTCGGCAACCGTAGGGTTCCAAATCGTGCCCTTCCTGGTGGATGGAGGGATGTCACAGCCGATCGCCGTGACCGCCCTGAGCCTGAGCTCGCTTCTGGGCGCGTTGGTGAATCCGGTCTGGGGGGTATCCGCGGACCGATATCCACCTCGGAGGCTCGCCCTGATCTCTCTGTCGACGACCTTGTTCATCACCACATTCTTCCTGACTATCGACGGCGGTATTCCGGGCGTCATAGTCGCTATCTTATGGGGCATAGCGTCGGGTGGACTTAATATACTGGGCAGCGTCCTGCTGGCACGGTACTTTGGTCGAGAGTCCTTCGGAGCTATCACAGGACTCATGGGGCCATTCCAGTTTGGAGCCTTGGGGTTAGGGCCGATACTGGGGGCGACGCTGTTCACCGTCACAGGCGCCTACACAGTCATCTGGATATTCAGCTTGGTGTCTTATGTTGTCGCGATCGGCTTGTTTTACGCCTTGCGGCCTCCCGGATTGCCCCGGATATCGGTCGCCGAAAAGAGCATTGCGGAAGACTAACATGGTTTTACATTCTCGAAGTGAATACTCTACCTGCGCCCAATTTCGACATAAAACAATTGACTCACCGACATCACATTATTGAGATTGGCAGCAAATCGCCTCAACTCAACTTCGCGTATAATCACACCGACCCACACACTCAGGAGTTCACGACATGGCAGACACCAGCGACGTAGTTATCGTTGGAGGCGGGGCCGCCGGATGCGCTGTGGCATATTATCTGGCGAAGCGGGGCGTCAGGGCTACGATTATCGAGCGGGAGGGCATCGCGTCCAAGGCGTCGGGTTTCTCGGCGGGAGGGCTAAACCCGCTTCAAGGCGCGGTGATTCCGGGGCCGCTGGGACCTCTTGCCATCAAATCGTTCAGGATGCACCAGGAGATTTGGCCGGAGCTTTTGGAGTCAGGCGTCGATTTCGAGCCTGAGACCATTTCCGTCGTCGCGGTCGCATACAAAGAGAGCCAGGTCGCCTCGATGGAGGAGACTCACAGAATCTTCTCGGAGGCGGACGACGACTTCAAGTCCACATGGCTAGATGCTGACCAAATTCGAGAGATGGAGCCTCGCCTATCATCTGGCGCGATCCGAGGCCTGAGCGCCTACGGCAACGCCACGCTGAGCAGCTATCGCTATGTACTGGCGCTAGTCAAGACCGTCGAGAAGATGGGCGCGACTGTGAAATCGAGCAATGTGATCAGGGTCAAAACCGATGGGAGCCGCGTAACCTCCGTCGTTCTGGAGCGTGGCGAGATCGCGTGCGAGAGCGTCGTTTTTGCCACTGGCCCGTGGTCAGATCAGGTGGAATCCTGGCTGAATGTCAAAATTCCTGTCGAGCCTCTAAAGGGCGAAATGCTGAGGATGTCCCTGGGCGACCAGCCCCGCTTGGACCGCGATTACCAGGGATTCGGGGTCACGCTCAACCATCGAGAGGAAGGCCAGGTGTGGATCGGAGCCACGGAAATGCGTAAAGGTTTCGACGACACCCCCAGCGCCGAGGCTCGCGACGTCCTCATGGGCGGCGCGTTGAAGCTGATGCCGGCGCTGGCCGACGCTAAATTAGTCCTGCACACCGCATGCTTGCGTCCGGTTACGCCTGACTGGCTTCCTATCGTCGGTCTGGCTCCCGGCTGGGACAACGCATACCTGGCCACCGGCGCCGGCAAGAAGGGCATCTTGCTGAGTCCGGGAATGGGCGAAGCCGTCGCTGGCCTTATTACTAGCGGCAGTTTGGACTCAGAGATGGAACGTTTCAAACCCGACCGATTCATAGGCTGACCCGGGCAGACAACGGCTCACGAAAATCTCAGCTGTGAAGGCGCTTTTCCATATCGCCTTGATACCCCATGCCATACAATATCTGAAAATTGCGGCGGCAGATGAGTTCCCTACTCACCCACTTTCTATGTGTCCGTGAAAAGCCACGAAAGAGTGTGAAGTCATGAACCTCGACACTGTGCTAAGGCGCTTTCCTCTTCGAGCAACACTGAATGATGAGTCGAGGGTCGTGATTCGACCCCTGGCGCCTGATGACAAGGCGGAGCTTCGCAACTTTTTCCTCCGGGTGCCAGAGGAGGACAGATACTACCTGAACAACAACATCACCGCTCCAGAGGTTATCCGGGAATTTACCGACGGAATCAACATGGAGCGAGTGGTGCCTCTGGTGGCGGAACACGACGGGCGCATCATTGCTGACTCGACCCTCCATCGTTCTCGAAGGACGGGACGTCGGCATATTGGCGAGCTTCGGGTTGTTGTTGACCCCGATTTTCGAGGCAAGGGTCTGGGGTCAAGGTTGACTCACGAACTCATCGAGCTTGGCCGCTCTCTCGAGCTTCGAAGGCTGGTGTTCGAGCTTGTGAACCTCCGAGAGCAGAGCGCCATCCATACCGCGACTCAGGCGGGCTTCGAGGAGACCGCGGTGCTTAAAGATCGTGTAGTTGACAGGTTCGGCAGCCTTCAAGACCTGGTGATAATGGAGCTATCTCTGGATGGCCCTGAGATCGGGCATATGGAAGGCTGATAGCAGTCAGCGCCGACAGTTCGATGGCACGGTCGCCATGATCAGCATAACCAAGCGGGGTATCCTCATTCGTAGAATATGCCCCGACGGGTTTTTGCCTCAGATATAATATGTCTCGGTTACACAATTGGTCCGATGGGGAGAGTTTCGACCCGGCGGCTCAGAATCATCGACAACAAGCTCTGAGGGACGATCTCATGACGACACTTGTGACATTGTTAACCGACCGCTTGGCCCAAGACCCAACTGTAGCTGGCAGCAAAGGGTCAGCGCTGGCAAGGATGGTCGGCGCCGGATTGCCTGCGCCCGATGGTTTTGTGGTGACCACCCAAGCCCTGCAGGCAATCAATCCTCCAGAATTGCAGAAGCTCTTGGCCCAGCTTGAGCGCGTTCCAGTCACAGATGTCGATGCCATTTCGCAAGTGTCCTCGCTCGTCAGAGATGCGATTCAGGGCGTGCATCTGGATACGGCCCTGCTGGAAGCAATCAAGGCCGCTCATCATCGGTTGCAAAGCGACTCTGTCTCCGTCCGATCATCGGCGACTGCGGAGGACTTGGCGGATGCCAGCTTCGCCGGACAGTACGAATCTTTCCTGAACGTTCTGAGTTTTGACGGTGTTGTCCTGCGGGTCCGCGACGTATGGGCGTCCCTGTATTCGACTCGCGCTATCGCGTATCGACTTCAGGCGCGCATAGACCACGAATCGGTCCGAATGGCCGTCGTGGTTCAGAAACAGCTTCAACCGGACGCCTCCGGCGTCCTGTTCACTCGCGACCCGGTGACAGGGGCAAATCGGTTCGTTGTCAGCGCGGCGCTGGGATTGGGAGAAGGCGTCGTCGCTGGGGATGCCCCGGCAGACCAGTTTGTGGTTGACCCAGACACTGGTTCAACCATCTCATCCCAGATCGTTTCCAAGGACGTCAAAGTAGTATCTGCCCCCTCCGGTGGAGTCGAACGAAGGGAAGTCCCGCAACCCGCGCAAACAAACCCAGCCCTTTCAGCGGCACACATCATGGAGCTGTCCGCGATGGCGCGAACTTTGGAAGTCCTGTTCGGCGGGTCTCAGGATATTGAATTTGCGGTTGTTGAGGATGCGGTTCATATCCTTCAGTCCAGACCAATCACCACGCTCGACCCCTCCGATGACGCAGGTTGGGACCATGGCCTGGATGAAAAATACAACTGGACGCTGAGCGAAATGACGACCACGAAAGGGCCGGTCTTCCGGCTTCAGCTGGACTCTGGCCTCGCCTACGCGAACGGATTGCGCCAGTGCTACGAGGAAACCGCTTCCGATTTTTCGCACAGACACATCACCCATGTCGTGAACGACTATTTTTACATGCGAGCGCCCGACGAGGACCCTGACGCCATCGCGCAGCGTCATGCACGCCACGCGGCCAAGTGCAAGATTTACATCGATCAAGGCACAACCAATTACCTTGTAGATATGGTCCCTCGAATCCGGCAGATCCATGCGGACCTTCGCAGGTTGAGGAACGCTGGATCGTCGATTCAGGTGCGGGTGAATTATCTAGAAGCGTGCATCGACGCCGCAGGTTTGGTCATGGGCCACCTGCATTGGTGCATGATAGATAGAACTAACCGCTTGGACTGGGCCTCGGAGTTCCACGAGATCACCGGCGAACCCGCTGAGGACTCCGATCTTTTCCTTCAGGCCATCCCCAATCGCACCACCCGCCTAGTGGCCCGATTACGCAGACTTGCAAGATTGGTCCAACAAGACCCGGCGCTAGCCTCTGCCTTCGCTGAAGGTAATTTCTCGGCGCTGAAATCTCCCGACTACAGTGACCGCCCTATCACAAAAACCTTCAACGCGCGGTTTAAGGCGATGATGAAAGAATATGGGTTTCGAACCGGATGGGGTTACGGCTCCAGCGTGGGATTCGAGACTTCCACTTGGAACATGGACCCCGCCAAACCGCTGGAGCTTATCGCTTCATACGCGGACCAGGACGTCGACAAGTTGGATGCCCTTGAGACTCGCGCGCTGCGGCAACGCCAACTGGCAACTCGGCGCATCCGGCGCAAACTGGCGAACATGCCAGACCGACTCAAAAAGTTCGAGTTCACTCGAAAGCGCGCGCAGTCGGACGTGGCTCGCATGGAGGATCACAACTACCTGATGGAGCAATGCACCGTGGGTCAGATGCGAGAGGCGATACACCAGATGGGCGAATCCCTGGTCAAAGCAGGGCTGTTGGATGACGCAACGGACGCGCTGCATATCTCTCTGGACGAACTGAAGCGAGTGGCAGAAGGTAACGGCCCGGAAAACCTGCGTTCGTTGACACAGGAACGCAAAGCAAATCGAACACGACTCTTGAAGCTAACGCCTCCTTCGACGCTAGGGAAACCGACGGCGCCCTCCACGGTGGATTCCAATGTCCTCGACCTTGATCCCACGGCTGCAACGCTTCGAGGCAAAACAGCCTCCAGAGGACGGGCCACGGGCACGGCTAGAGTGTTACGAGCCGATGCCGCGCCTCCGAGATTGCACGAAGGAGACATCCTGGTGACAACTAACGTGGGACCGGACTGGACGCCATTCTTCCCCTTGCTGGCCGGCATCGTCTTGGACAGTGGCGACATCTTTCAGCACCCAGCGCTGGTGGCTCGTGAGTACCGCATTCCAGCAGTTTTCCAGACGCGGGTCGGCACATCTCGAATCCGCGAAGGTCAGGTAATTACGGTGGACGGAGACGCTGGAATCGTAGAGCTAGGGATAGAGGGCGAAGGGTAAGGCCTCAGACTTCCCACGCGGAGCGGTAGTCCAGATCGTCACTGCCCGTGCAGATGAACAATTCTCCGTCAGGAACCGAGTGGTCCTGGTTGCGACAACCGAACTTGGCGGTGCACCGATCCTTTGCGTTCTTGTAAGGGCATCGCCAGGTCGAGACCTCTTTGGCCGTGTCGTTTATCGAACGGAAAATGTCACCCAGACGCGCTATGCTTGCCTGGTAGCGTTTCTTATCCATTGGCTTTTGGTCAGGCATTGTGTGTTCCTTGCGCCAGATTACGAGCCGGGAACCGCCAATGGCTCTTCTTCAGGTTCGCCAAGACCCAGGAAACGTTTGGCGATGTCCACGCAGTCGATTGCGTCCCTGCCATAGCCGTCGGCTCCGAAATCGTCAGCGAACTCCTGAGATAGCGGCGCACCGCCGACCATGATCTTCACCACGTCGCGCAGGCCCGCCTCCTCGAATGCGTCTATGGTGCGGCCCATGTTGGGCATCGTGGTGGTGAGCAAAGCGGACATTCCCAAAACATCGGCCTCATGCTCCATCACGCCATCAAGGAAATCATCGGGTTTTGTGTCGACGCCCAGATCATGAACGGTGAACCCCGCGCCACGAAGCATCATTATGCACAGGTTCTTGCCAATGTCATGGAGGTCGCCCTTCACTGTCCCCATAATTATGGTGCCGATGGGTTGGATGCCCGACGCTGACAGAATCGGCTCGATGTAAGCCATTCCCGCCTTCATGGCGCGCGCGGCCACCAGCACTTCGGGCACGAAAATCAGGTTATCCCGAAACTTCACACCCACAATGGCCATGCCGGCGACGAGTCCGAAGTCTAGAATTGTGTTCGCCTCGAACCCTTCATCCAACGCTTGTTTCGTTAGACGGTCGACCTCTGTGTTGGCGCCGACGATTAAGTTATAGGAAATGTCCTGGAGGATAGGTTCAGCGTCATCCCACTGCTCGCGGATGTGCTTGTGTTCGGTGGGTTTCGTAACGTAGGCCAATTCTTGTTCGAGACCTTCGTTGACGACTGGCATATTTGATTACCTCTGTTTGGGTTTTGTTGATTTAAGTCGTGAAATTTTATTGAAATCGAAGACTCAGTTGGCGTGCGTTTCGTGCCACTCTTTGACCGCATCCGGTATTGCGATGAGATTCTCTAACTTGGTAGCCAGAGGGATCGCGCACTCGGGAGCTATCATCTGGACTCCGGCGTCCAGACACTTGAACACTTCCTCTCGCACTTCAGCGGGGCCGCGAGCGTACAGGGTCGTCGGGTTGTTAATATTGCCCACCAAGCCGATCTTGCCGTCCACAGCGTCCATCGCCTTCTGAGGGTCGTTCTTGGAGTCGAAATGGAAGGATGCCATGCCTGTCTCCGCGATGTAAGGCATCCTGTCGAGAGTGGCGCCACAGATATGTAGGATTAGCGGGACCGGCAGGGCTTCGGCCATCTCGGTGTGAATATCCTGCAAGAATCGCCTGTAATACTCGCCGCTCACCAAGTCTCCAGTTGCGTGGTCTGGAAAGGTCAACGCGTCGACGCCTGCGGCTATCTGCGCCTCGCCGAACAGCACTGAAATCTCCTTGAGCTTGTGCAGTATTCGCATCACCTCGGCGGGGTCATCGACGGTCATCAGGAGGAAATTCTCGACTCCGAAGACGTGATAGGCCAGCGTCCACGGCCCCATCGTCTTGCCGATGATTGCAACGTCGTTGCCAAGTTCCTGCCGAAGAATTTCTATTGACTTGGTGATCGTGATGTTGTCGCGATGCTCCAAAAATCCCGAAGGGATGCGAACGTCCCTAGAGTCCTTCCAGATGGGTTGCTGCATGCGGACAGTGGGCCAGTTGTCCTTGTCCTCCCACTGCATGTCGCATCCCAGGGCCGACGACTCTTGAATGATCGTGAAGTACGGCATCACGGAATCGAAACCCAACTCAGTGTAGCCGGTCGCGGCCAGCCGAGCCGCAAGCTCCGGGTCTCTACAGGCGTCAGGGAATGGCGCGTCCACCAAGTCCATAAGATCGACGCTTGCAACGTTGGTTGGATTTGCCACGGGAGTGCGGTCGACCGGCTGACCGTTGAGGGCCGCAAGAACCCGCTCTCGGGACGTCATGGTTTCTGTGAGTGTCATTGGATAAAGTCTCCTTACACCGCTGGCGTGAAGCCCAGGGTTCCGGTGGTCATCTGGCCTCGCAGGGCTTCGGCGTCCATCATGGTTTCCACGGCGCTAATGTTGCGAGAGTAAGGCAGCACCAGACGCATCAGAGCGTCGTGCCGCTGGCCGCACGGGAACGCGACCTCAGTGTCTGCAACCTTGTCCATCTCGCCGTAACGCAGGAATCCGGCGACCACCATCCGCAGCCGGAGGGCCGGGTTCTTGTGCTCGCCCTGCGCGGATATCTGATAAACGTACTGTTCGTCACTCTCGTGGCCGTTAGCGTACAGGACCAGGTCTGAACGCGAATCTTTGACGCGCATGTCTCCGGTGGGGTGGGCGTACTCAGGACTTTTCCCTACGGCTTGGGCAAGCAGAAAACGCACCGGTCTTTCGTGTATCTGACCGCAAGGGAACACAAACTGGTTATCCGACCCTTCGACAGGAGACACTCCGCCAAGGGCGGCCATCTGATCGCGTATCTCCTTCAGCCGGTCGGCAACACCTTCGACCCTGCTGAAAGTATGGACGGTGCAGAGGCCATCCTTGACGTACAAGCCCACTGATATGTTATGGAAGTGAGGGTCCATCGAGACTAGCTCAAGGCAATTGCCCAACTGCCGAAGCGTCTCGGTCACACTGTCCCGCTTGTTGATGGTCTTTTGTGTCATGATTTACACCCTCATTTAATGGGGAATAGCCTAGTTCAAGTTTAACAACGGCGCGATGGACGGTCAATCAAACGTTGAACTCCAATAGCGCCGTGCATATAATGCGGCGCATACACCATTGCCACTATTGCGCCAGAAGAGGTAGAGCATGCTCCTAAAACCTGAAGAGCTATTAGAAGAGGCTCGCAAGCTAATCGGCTCAGAGACTGAAGTAGTCCGAGGCCGGTATCCCGTGGAGCACGACCCCATCCGTCGATACTGCCACATGACCGACGACACCAATCCGCTGTTTCTGGACACAGAATACGCCGAATTTTCCAGATACGGTTCGGTGATCTCTCCGCCTCTACTCATCGGATACTTCACAGGCAACGGCCCCTGGCCCCCAGCCGACGGCTCGGTGCCTTCGCTTCCGGCGATCCCCAGCCCAGGAGACAGGCTCATCAACCTGACCACCGAGTGGGAATTTTACGAACCAGTCAAAATCGGCGACCGGCTCTCGTACAAACGTCGAGTCGCCGACGTGTTCATCAAAGGCATTCGCCTGGACTCCAAAGCCTTCTGGGTTAAGACCGAAATGCTTGTTTACAATCAGGACGAAACTCTGGTCGCGATGTCCACCAACCTCCTTGTTCGGCACCGCACACAGGAACAACAAACCCCCCTGGCCTAGGATTCGAGGAGAACGCAATGACAAAGCAGGTTTTTTGGGACGACGTTGATGTCGGCCACAAGATACCGGGATACTCGTTGAAGATTGACCCCACCCGTATCGCGCTCCAGGTAAGCGGCTCTCAGGATTTCTACCCGGTCCATCACGACTTGGATTTTGCCAAGGCCGGCGGGCATCCTGACATATTCGTAAACACCGGATTCATGCAGGGGTGCTTCAACCGATTAATCTGCGGATGGATCGGAGACTATGGCTGGCTGAAAAAGTTCCGCATGGAGATGCGCCGCATGAATATCCCCGGCGACACGATGACCTTCCAGGGTAAAGTCTCCAAGAAATTTATCGAGGACGGCGAGCATCTTGTGGAGTGCGAGTTGTGGGCCGAGAACGAACGGGAAGGCGTGACCACGCCGTCGTTTGCGCTGGTCTCTCTGCCCACACGCTCCGAGTGAACTTACCGATTAACGACTGATTCAGGAGCGCCAAATGTCCAATTCAACGAACACGATAAAAGACAAGGTGAGCATCGTCGGGATTGGCGAGAGCGCCTATTACAAGCGAGGGCAGAGTCCGTATCCCGAGTTCCAGTTGGCGCTCCAGGCCATTCTGGCGGCGTGCGAGGATTCGGGGTTGGACCCGAAGCAAATTGACGGTTTCGCTTCCTACTCCAACGACCGCAACGATCCGATAAGGCTGTCCGCTGCGCTTGGTATTCCTCAAATCGGATTCAGCAACATGTTCTGGGGAGGCGGAGGTGGAGGCGGCTCAGGAGCAGTGGCGAACGCCTGCGCCGCAGTCGTCGCCGGATACGCTAACTACGTAGTTGCATATCGCAGCCTCGCCCAGGGCCAGTTCGGACGATTCGGGCAGTCTGGAGCCGCGAACCGGGTCTCCGCCGTTGCTGCATACAGCGTGCCGTTCGGCGTCATGTCCCCCGCCCAGAACCTCGCCGCGATGCAGGCTCAACGTCACATGCACGAGTTCGGAACCACTCAGGACCACTTCGGGGCTATCGCGTTGGCTTCTTACAAACACGCCCAGTACAATCCGAGGGCCGTCATGTACGGTCGTCCGCTGACGTTGCAGGACTACCACGACTCTCGTTGGATCGTCGAGCCTCTGCACCTTTTCGACTGCTGCCAGGAAACCGATGGCGCGGCGGCGGTCATCATAACCACCCCTGAGAGAGCGCGGGACTTGAATCAAACACCTATCCATGTCATGGCGGCGGCTCAGGGAAGCGGTTATCGCTACGGAGCAGGAGCCATGAACCGGCCTGACCTCATGGCGACTAACCATGACGCCATAGCATCCAACCTTTGGGAGATGGCCGAAATCGGGCCGAAGGACATCGATGTCGCCCAGTTCTACGAAAATTTCACCCCGTTAGTGCTAATGTCCATCGAAGAGTACGGATTCTGCGATCGGGGCGAAGGCGGCGCGTTTGTCGAAGACGGAAATATCGAGTGGCCGAACGGTAACTTGCCCATCAACACCAGCGGCGGAAACCTGGCGGAAGCGTACACTCACGGGTTCGAGATCATCAACGAGACTGTCCGCCAGCTTCGAGGCAAATCCACTTGCCAGGTGGAGGGCGCTGAATTAGGCCTTGTGGCTTCCGGCCCCGGCGTGGCTCCGCTCAGTTCGCTCATACTCCGGAGGTAACTCGGTGACCGAATCGTTCATGCCCGCAGGGATGCCTCTACCTCAACCTGATCCCGATTCCCCGGACGTTGGATTCTGGGAGGCTTGCAACCGCCATGAGCTTGTAGTGCAACGCTGTTCAGACTGCGGTGTCTTGAGACACACTCCCGAACTTATATGCCACGAATGCTACTCGTTTAAGTACGACTGGCACAAGGTGAGCGGGAAAGCGACCGTGTACAGCCATATGAACGTGGTTCATCCCGTGCATCCAGCGCTGCGAGATCGGGTGCCGTTCAACGTGGTGTTGGTGGAACTATCGGACGCTCCGGGCATCCGAATGATCGGAAATCTGGTGGACTGCGCCTACGAGGACATCCACATCGGGATGCCTGTGGAGGTCGTGTTCGAGAACCATCCCAACGAAGGTGTCACTCTGCCGCTGTGGAAACGAACAGATAAGTGATCGGTTAACCCTCACCGCGGGAACTTTCGTCGTCACTAGTGGGGCCGTAGAGCATGTCACGCACTTGCCTGGTGCTTTTCATCTGGTGTCGCACACGGATCAGGGCTTTAATCGGATAGGCCGCAAGCGTATACGATATTTTGAGAAACGGGGGCCCCAGGCCCAATTCCGGCATCCTGTCCTCGATAGCACTCTGACGGCGCTCCCACGCGCCCCACGAACTGAGGTCTTTGGGCGGTTTTTGTCCATCTTTCGGCAAACTTGGCGCCCCTACGAATGAGATGCTCACGTTTTTGGTCACTGGGGAACGAGTCACTCACATTCAGAGGACCAACTAACTTTTTTTGGCAAGATTTGGGGGCCTAAGCCTTGGTTGTGTCATCAACTGCCACGATTATAACTCTACGAATTTGAAACAAGCTGGGCGGGCGACATCCAGCTCCGTGCATATTTTGTGATTCGAGAGTCGTCAGAATGTCAAAAGCACCATATTGATCAGATTCGATCGTCCAGGCAACTAATTCTGCCCAATTAGTGCACCAAATGCAATTAAATACTACGGTTCTCTTATGCCTACGCTTAACGGACTGTGAGCATTCAATGTGTCGTAACCGTAGTATGCCCGATTACAGTCTTAGCGAATAACCTGTAGATTATCCTCTGGTGTGGACAGAACACAAGTATGACATCCAAAGAGATGTTATGCTATATTGTGCATTGGCGGACGGATAGGATAACCAACAATATTCGACGTTTTTGCGCGAAGAAGGCCAGGTAACAATATATGGACCAACTTGACATAATCATAATTTCACTGCTCCAGAAGGGTGGCACAGCGACCAACGCTGAAATCGCTAGGCACACTGAGGTCAGTGAAGAAACAATTCGGCGACGCCGTGGCCGCCTAATCCGCGACGGATATATGAAGATTGTCGGAGTTCCGAATGCCCATAAGCTGGGTTTCGAGGTTCAGGCGATGATCGCGCTCCAAGTCGATGCCGACAAATTGGATTCAGTGGCTGAAGAGTTGGCTAAGATCGACGTAATCACCTGGGTCATCATCTCCACCGGCTCAGTGGACGTATTCGCCTGGACGGTTCTGCCTTCGATCGGAGACCTCAGTGAGCTACTTGCCAGCAGGATCAGCCATGTCGAAGGCGTCCGACGGACCGAAACCTTCGTGTCGATATCGATCATAAAAGATTCGCCCGGTGTTCTGGTGACGCCCGACAATAACTAATCTTTCGTCTATTCTGTGCTGAATTCGTCCATGCCCTCCCCGGACATTAAATGGTCGAATGCCAATGACGAATGAACATCGAGACCGGCGCACCAAGCGAGCGAGACCGTGCGCTTTCGTTTGTTGACTTCCACATAACCGGTCAAATAGTGCCTTGCTGTGATTTTTCTATGTCCCGCCCCACTGTCGAGCCGCATTTCAGGGAGCGTGTCGTTTCTGTCCAAAGCGACGGCCGCCTCTTGCGCCGGGGCCTAACGCGATCAAACTAGTGAGGGAACGCCAGCCCGAGTCGATAATCTTGGACATCAACCTGCCTGATGGTCTCGGATGGAGCGTGCTTGACAGTATGAGGGTCGACCGCCGTGGCATAAAAATGGCGGTGATAGTTGCCACATCCGACAGATTGACGCGTTCGCAACTCCGTGAGTGTCAAGTCGAGCGGCATTTCGCCAAGCCTTTTGATCTCGGTCAAATGATGGCAACGGTTGCTGAGTTGCTGCCCATGGATCGACCTTGCCGTCAGGAGACGGAACCTGTCCGCTGACTGATGGCTTGCTCCAACTGCGCCCTGTCTGAGATCACGATGCGTTTGCGTCCGATTTCGACAGCGGACGTTTTGCGGAACCCGTCGAGAACCGCAGTGAAACTCTCTCGCAGACATCCGACCATCACAGCCTGGTCCTCCCTCCACAACTGCCGTTTCGTCGTCGGACTGTTGGACCAGCAGCGCCGCAATCCTGCCCGTTACGTCGTTGAACACCTTCTCTTCAAGGCCGTCCCTGGCATCCAGAAGCCTTCGGGCGAGGACGTCGATGAGACGCAGCGCAACCTCCGGGTTCTCAAGCATCAATGATTGCAGGTCGTGGCGGCTCATTGCCCAAATGACGGCGTCCTCGATGGCGACTGCCTGGGTCCCGACTAGGCTTTGTCCCAACAGGGACATCTCACCGAAGAACGTCCCGTGTTCCACAATAGCCAGCGTAAGCTTCCGGCCGGCCGGCTAGACCCGTTCCAGCTTCACTATGCCTGACTTGAGTAGAAACAGCACTTCGGGACCTTCCTCCTCGCCATAAAAGATCGTTCCTTTTGAGGCGGTCAGCATTGGCGTTCGTCCATCAGCTCAACGACTTCTTGGTCAGGCAGGTCTTGAAAGATGTCCATAGAGCTTAAGAGTTCCAGCTTGTGGGCCTCCTGTGGATGGCCTTCTGTCGCGACGCCGTCGCTCGCAGACCCAGATTTTTTCAAGCTATCGAACCTATTGATAAGAGACAAGCGCATCTCTATTGCACCTGCCGGCCAAGCTTGACACCCCAGTTGCCAAGTTCCTCTTTGCTGGGGTTGCCAATAAATATCTGTCGGTTGTCGTCCACGTAAGTCGGCACTGCGAAAACCTTTCCACTACTGGCGTCAGGGTCCAGCGCCAAGTCGACAACCTCTACGACGAGACGAGGAGCCTCTTGCCTAAGCCAATCCGCAAACGCCAGAATTTGCTGGCAGCCCCGGCATCCCGTGACGATGAATATTTTGACAACGCTCATTGCTGTTTTCACACCCTTTTTGATGCTTTGATCCAGTTATAGATTTCGATGCGCGAATCCCCCCATCCAGACTCGTTGTGTATGCAAGACTACCGAACGCTCAGCATGGAGCGCATATCATACTCAGCGAGAAACAAATAACCGCCCAAGAATTTTCAACAACGGGACTGAAATGGAATTTGACGCAGGGGCCGCGATATTCGCGGGAATCATGGGTGGGATCATCATGGCGCCGATCCTCTATATGGGAATCGCCATGATGCCCCGCCAGATGAAGATGAACTTATTTCTGATGCTGGGAACGATGGTGGTCAAGGACACCAAGATGGCATACGCCGCCGGCGCGATGATGCACATCGGCATGTCGGTTGTGTTCGGGTTGATACACGTGGCGCTCTACGAGGCCTTCGGATTGGAGAGCGCGCTGGTGGCCTGGGGAGTTCTATTCGGACTCGGTCG
>Ga0207966_1000797_pt1 | contig 17709 bp, 15 predicted proteins | sample Knorr_S23_td_NAD_FD_185611 | JGI IMG/M metagenome (GOLD analysis project Ga0207966, IMG submission 185611) | Marine microbial communities from Southern Atlantic Ocean transect - Knorr_S23_td_NADW_ad_2500m_LV_B (SPAdes) (version 2) | ecosystem: Environmental > Aquatic > Marine > Oceanic | place...
CGGCTAAACCATGCCCCTGGGGGCGTAGCTATAGTGCAGTCAACGAAGGCCACAGCCGGTCTGCACCTTCAGCACAAACGGCTCGACCCAGCCGATCCGCCCACACCCGTTCCGGATGAAAATCATCTCGCCACGTCCATAGCCGCCGCGTGCGCTGGTGCAGGCTGTACTCTCGCGTAAATCCAATGGCGCCATGTACCTGGTGGGCAATCGCAGCGCCTGTCCCAGCGGCCTCACCAGCGCGGATCTTGGCCGAGGCCACCGCCATGAAGGTACGGGTGTCATCCAAACCGTGAAGCGCAATCGCCTTCATCGCACCATCGGCAGCGGCTCCGGCGGCGGCCGCCTCACCGGCCAACACGGCCAGATTGTGCTGCACCGCCTGAAATTTGGAAATCGGACGACCAAACTGGTTTCGCATCTGAGCATACTCGATCGACTGCGCCAGCATATGCTCAAGTGCACCTGCTATCTGATGGGAACGAACCGCTGCACCCAGCAACAATAACGGGCCACGCCAGTCCCCTGTATCAGCGATGGCAATCGCTTCGCCATGAAGGTGAACGTTCGCATCGAGTCCCTTGACGATACCGTCACCCTCACCAATTCGCCAACTACTACGATCAAAAAGGCCTAAGCCGACACGGGCATCCCCAGCTATCGTAGCCACCATAAATCCAGCATTGCGAACACAAGGCACACGTCGGGCACTGCCTTCAAAACTGCCCTGTGCACTCAGCCAGAATTCGGTTTCGCCCACCACCGGTGCAATAGTCAGGGGGCCAGTGGGCACCTCCAACCCAGCTGCCGCGAGCAGGTATCCGGCCAGCAAAGTTTCCGCCAACGGAACCGGCACCGCATGTTTACCCGCCAATCGAGTGATCGCAAATCCATCTGCGATCGATGCCCCGCCGCCCCCTGCTGCCTCAGGCACCCAGGCCTGGGTTGCCCCGGCATCCTCAAGTGATTGCCACAGTGACGCGGGCCAGTGTCCATCCTCAGCCGCGTTGATCACGTCAGCAGAGCACTGTTCTCCTAGTAACCGATCAACTGTTTCAACGATGATCGGGTCGGGCTGAATCATAAGCATGCCAGTCTGAGTTGGGTAGGCCCGTTTTGATTGGCGCTTGAAGCGCGAAACGCGGACAATCAGGATTTTACGCCCTTCAAGCCGACAACGCCGATGACTCGCGCCATTCAATTTGACCCAGTTCAATTACCGCCCGAAGCCGAAGCCATGCGTGGGCGTGTGCGTGATTTTCTCGAACAAGAAGCCAGTGCCGGTACCTTTGCTCCCAACGGGTTAGGGATGACAGGCCACTCGCCTGAGTTTAGTCAACGATGTGGTGCCGCCGGCTTTATCGGCATGACGTGGCCCCGAAAGTACGGCGGCGGCGAGCGCGGTTTTCTGGAACGGTTTGTTGTTAGCGAGGAGATGATTGCTGCCGGGGCACCCGTATGGGCCCATTGGGTGGCTGATCGGCAAAGTGGACCCATGCTGATTCACTATGGTCGCGACGCCATGAGGCAGCGGATACTGCCGCGCATCATTGCCGGCGAGTGTTATTTTTGTATCGGGATGAGCGAACCGGACTCGGGATCTGACTTGTTCTCACTGCGATCACGGGCCGAGCGCGTGAGCGAAGGCTGGTCTGTTAACGGTCGCAAAATCTGGACAAGCAACGCACACCGCTCTCACTACATGATTGCACTGCTGCGAACTTCACTCGCAACCGAAGAAAATCGTCGACACGGGCTGACACAGTTCTTGATTCCAATGGATTCAGCCGGCCTCACTGTCCGACCGATTCATAATCTGACCGGTGCGCACGAGTTCAACGAAGTCACCTTTGACGACGTATTAGTGACCGATGAACACGTGATCGGCGAAGTCGACATGGCCTGGAAACAAGCTACCAATGAACTGGCCTACGAACGCAGCGGACCCGAACGCTTTCTCGAAACCATTGCTGTACTGCATGGACTCATTCATGCGGCCGGTCAAGCTCCCGAACCCAGAACCGCTGAGGGTATTGGACGACTGGTTGCTCAAGTCGCCACCTTGCGACAGATGTCTCTGTCGGTGGCTGGCATGCTGCACGATGGCAAAGTGCCGGAGGTAGAGGCCGCCGTGGTTAAAGAGATGGGGACCAACTGGGAACAGGCACTTCCCGGGACGGCTCGCGACCTGGTGCCCGACATCATTGTTGAACCTGGCAACCGCGAGCAACTCGACGAAATACTTCGGCAGGCAACCCTGATCGCACCCAAACTGACGATACAGGGCGGTACCCGTGAAGTGCTGCGCGGCATTATTGCCCGCGGCCTTGGCCTGCGTTGACCCAACGTGTGAAAGACGCCATTCGCGCTCTGTTTTGGCCTCAGTCGATTGCTTTGGTCGGCGCCTCGCCAGATCCGCAGATTATCCGTGGTCGAATGGTTGAGGCGATACTTGAGCACCCTTTTCCCGGGCCGATTTACCCTGTTAGCCGAACCCACTCACAGATTCGCGGCCTCACCTGTTACCCATCGGTTGAGGCGCTGCCCCAAGCGGTCGATCTCGCGATCATCACGATTCCTGCGCCCCATGTTGGCATGACACTCGAATCGTGCGCCGCGCGCGGTATCCGCGCGGCCATCATCATCAGTTCCGGTTTTGCCGAGGAGAAGAGCGAGGTCGGCGAAACCCGACAGCAGGCAATCAGCGACATTGTGGCTCGCCATGGCATCGCGGTGCTGGGTCCTAACGCAGAAGGTTTCCTGAACGGACAGATGCCGCTGGCCGCTACCTTCAGTCCGACTGTGGTGCACTTCGAGGGAGAACTACAACCAGCTGGTAGCCGCGGCGCAGGCATTGCAGTGATATCACAGAGCGGTGGCGTGGGTTTTTCGTTCTTCAATCGTGGGCGACCCAAGGGACTGGTGTTCAGTTTTGTCGTCACCACTGGCAACGAGGCCGGTCTTGACGCGCTCGACGTGCTGGAGCATCTCCTCGAAGAGGACAACACACAGGTCATCTTGATGTTTGTTGAAGGCTTCAACCAACCGCAACGCCTCAGGCAAATTGCAACACAAGCAGCACGGCGAAGAAAACCATTGATCATGGCGAAAGTCGGACGCTTCGAGGCCGCCTCCGCCGCTGCCGCCTCGCATACGGCGTCGTTGGCGGGCTCGTATCAGGCCTACCAGGCGATATTTCAACGCTACGGGATTATCAGCGGCAGTGACAGTGATCACATGATCGATGTCGCCGCCGGCTTTGCGTACTTCTCTGGCTGCCTGCCACTTGGGCACCGAGTCGGTATTCTGACTCCCTCCGGCGGGGCTGGTGCCTGGTTGGCTGACCAGTGCGAAGCACAAGGGCTTAGCGTCCCCGAGCTCGACAGGTCGACGCGCGATCAGATCGACGTAAAGCTGCCGGCTTATGGCACATCAAGGAACCCTGTCGATGTCACTGCGCAAGTGATCTTTGAGCTTGGCTATGCACCGGTCCTCGAAATCATGGCGGCGTCGCCGGAGATCGATGCGATCTTGGTCGCCGGCTCACTGGCTCACCCCACCTACATAGAGCGGGATCTCGAGGCACTGATGCGCCTTGGCCAGGCAATCAAGAAACCCGTTGTCTTTTGCGCTTATACCCGGGCACACCCGCGGGCCGTGGAGTTGCTGGCGCAGGCGGGCTTTCCCTGTCTCGAGAATATGTCTAACGCGGCGCGCGCCATTAAGGCAATGGCCGATTACCAGACCTTTCTCGAAGAATTTGATCCAGCAGACGATAAGCCGCCGGCTCGGACACAGACTTTGCCCACCCTGGACCCTGATATTCCGATCTACACCGAGCACGCTGCCAAAGAGATGCTGATTCAACTCAAGATCCCCTGTCCTCCAGGACGCCTTGTCACATCAGCCGAGGAAGCTGCGGCAGCCGCGGCAGCGTTTAACAAGCCGGTCGCCCTGAAGGTGCAGTCTGCACAAATACCACACAAATCCGAGGTGGGTGGCGTTGCACTTAATCTCGTCGGCACCGACCAGGTCGCCTCAGGCTACGAAGCGATGATGAACCAAACCAGCATCCACGCCCCCACGGCCAAAATCGATGGCATTCGCGTAGAACCGATGGCCCCTCCAGGCACTGAACTGATCGTTGGTATCCACCGCGATCCTGATTTTGGATTACTCCTGTCGATTGGCAGCGGCGGCGTGCTGGTCGAAGTAGTCAACGATCTGGTGACCACACCGCTGCCGGTTAACCCACGCCAAGCCCACAGACTTCTCAACCAGCTGCACTGTCGGCCATTACTTGGGGGCGTGCGGGGCCGTGCCCCAGCTGATATCGACGCACTCGTCGAACTGCTGGTGCGCATCAGTGATTTCGCTCTTGCCAATGCGCTTGCGCTTGACACTCTTGACCTTAACCCGGTCATCGTTCACGACTGTGGTCTGGGCGTCACGGTTAGCGATGCCCTCATTGGTACTCGATCGAGTGATCCGTCGAGTAGCATGACATGAGCTCCCGCCGACTCCACTCATGAATTCCCCTGGAGAATGAACGATGTCTGAAACAACCGAACAAGGGCTCAGCGTGACGATTGCGAATCATGTGGCGATAGTTGAAATTCGTCGGCCCCCAAACAACTTCTTCGACTTCAGCCTCATCCGCCAAATTGCAGACACCTATGAATTATTGGACAACGACGATGCCTGCCGCGCCATTGTGCTGTGTTCCAAGGGTAAACATTTCTGCGCCGGTGCCGACTTCTCTGCGCGGGAATCCTGGGGACAGGAACAACTCGACGCCCAGGCCGGCAATCTCTACCGCGAGGCAGCCCGTGTCTTTCGGGCTCAAAAACCGGTAATTGCCGCGGTTCAAGGCGCGGCCATTGGGGGCGGCCTTGGTCTTGCGTGCTCGGCAGACCACCGAGTGGCCTGTAGGGAAGCGCGCTTTTCAGCCAACTTTGCCCGCCTCGCTTTTCACCAGGGGTTTGGCCTCAGTGTGACCCTGCCGCGTCTGATCGGCCCAACCCAGGCCAGTCTGTTATTGCTGACCGGACGACGGATCCCTGGCGACAAGGCCCATGCCATGGGCCTTGTCGATGAACTGGTGCCCCGGGCCGATGTGCGCGAGCGGGCAATCGCCCTGGCCCAGGAAATTGCTGCGTCGGGGCCACTCGCGGTTCGCGCCATTCGCGCAACCCTGCGTGATGGACTCGCCGAAGCCGTCATTGCAGCGACCGAACACGAACTTGATCAGCAAAGCCAGCTACGGTTAACCGAGGACTTTCAGGAAGGCGTGCGGGCAATGGCCGAACGCCGAGTGCCCCATTTTGAAGGCAGGTAAACGATATTCAGGAAACACTGCCGTAGGACCGATCCACGCTACCCGCCGGTGCGCTCAGTCCGGCTATCGGACATCCCTGCGCTACCGGTCCCCCGGGGAACAAGTGGTAGAGATAATGTCCGCCGCCGCTGGTATGAAACTTTTCCTTTAACGCATCATGCAGGTCACGCAATCGGACGTTCTCAGGCGCATTGCGCATGAAGTACTCCTGTAGCGCCGCAATCAGTGTCCAGTGATCCTCAGTCAACACAAGCAAGTCATTAGCAGCCAAGCCTACAGCATGCTCTGGTAACCAACCCGAGGGCGCATGCGGGAAATCGATCAGCGGCGGAATCTCATCAGAGTCGAAAGGGGCCTTGGTCCTTTGGGTCATCTCACTCCCTGCTTGGACTCGACCCAGCCACCGATCGAGTCTGTAAACGAAGCATCTCTGCTTGCACTGCCGTCGAATCAGTCCCCTCGAGTATCTTGGCCATACCGTCTCGCAATAACGCCAGTACACCGGCTCGCCCAGGCACCTTGCACAGCTCGGCACAAGCCGCCCACGACCGTTTCTGCAGTACTCTAGCAACCAACAAAGCACCGCACGTCACCGACAACTTAACCGGCCGCCGCTCACTCGCCAGGGCCCACCACACAATGGTTTCCAACGACCCCACCACATCCTCGTAGTTTCGACCCAAGAATGCAAAGGCGGCGGCATCGCGCCACTGCCGAGTATCAGGCATAGCCGGTGCCATTGCACATTGCCCGAGAATCTCGAGCACGACCTCTGTTGGGACCAAGGTTAACGTATCCGCCAGTTGGCATCGAAAATTCCGGGCAAAAACTTCGCTGGCCGATTGTGCCAACTCGATGCCATTCGCAGACAATCCCTTCAACATCAAAAGCGCATGACTGCCACTGGCTGTTCCCCGCCGCACTCCCAGACGCAATGGCTGCAACCCGGCGTGTCCCCAGAACCGAGTCAGCGCTGGCGTAGCACCAAATGTTGTCCCCACACTATCGAGACCTCGTCCCCGGGAACTCTCTAAAATGAACGAAACCAACGATGAACCCAACCCACGACAGCGCAACGCCGGATGCACGGCGATGCGCACAATCCGTGCACAGCGCGCCATCGGGCCCGCTTCAAGACCCAAATGCACACCGAGCGATTCGGGCAAAAGGTGGCCTCGCGGACGTCGCCGACCATCCACGATGGCGCTGGCGGTGTCTTGATCAAAACCGCCTTCTATCGCCAGCAACGCAACGGCCACCACCGTGTCATCAGCAAACATCGCCACAACGCTGACGTTAGGGGCGTCCATAAGATAACGAAGATCATAGGGACGTGTCCGATAATGCGCTTGCACCATCAAACCGAAAACCTGCTCGAGCACATCAGGCTGCGTAGCCAACGTGTCCTGGGAAAGGTACTTTGACTTAACGTCCTCTACCCGCACTCCTCCAACCGATGCACTTTCGGCGATCCGCGCATTCAGCGCCAGCGCCCGAAATAGCCATTCTTCCAATGGGTCCCCTGCCGCCCAACGAATGGGCGTATTTAACTGCACTCGACGCCAACCCACGCTGTGCTGATCGAGATGTTGACTGAAACGCAGCTCGAAGGCACGGCCGCTGCCTTCATAACCGTGCACGGTGGTGGCAAAAGCTAATCGGGAATATCGACGCAGTATGTCGTGCAATAAAGGGGTCGGAAGGGCGGCCGCCTCGTCGATCATTACCAAACTCGCCGTCAGTGCTTTCGAACGCAATCGTTCCGGCGCCACAAATTCAAGCACGCTGGAAGCGACACAAAGTTGGCCTTGATGAAGCACGGAGCCCGGCAACAAACGAGCGGCATGCAAAAAGACGCTGGCCACCGCTGACCGGCGGGGCGCAGTCACTAGAATGCGCTGCCCCGGATCACGCAACACTCTAGCGGCGGCAATACCAAGCGCCGCCGACTTGCCGCGGCCACGATCCGAAACCAGCACCGCCGGCCGTCGCCGGTGCCCACGCACCGTGCGCGTGACAGCGGCAACCGCGTCGGCCTGATCACCCGTGACACAGTCCACATCATGCACCTCGCCCGACACGAGCGACGGCGCAACGGTCAAACCACCCCCGTGAACTCCGTCATGCTGCGACAAAATGATGACGCCACTCGCCTCCAACAAACATCGCTTCAGGTGTTCGAACCAGCGGCCACCAACATCGGCAGCGGTATAACCGTGAACCGTCATACGCTCCTTTGCTGGATCATCAAAGTGCTGCCAGTTATCCAGCGCCGGCATCAGCAGCAACAGCAGGCCGCCACCCCGAATACTGCCGCCAACGGCACCCAATGCATCAATATCAAACCCTGCAAAACCATCGAACACAATAACGTCAGTCTCACGGCCGAGGACAGATCGCGCCCTGGACACAGGCAACCGTTCGCTACCGCGCGGCGCGTTATCGCTAATCCATAGAACGGTCCCAGGAGAATATCGACGCACATAGTCGGCGATCTGGATACGACCCCAGCCGTACTCACCCGCTAACACACCAGTGGCGCGATGGCGTCGCGTACGGAGCACGCCGTGCATGTGATGTAGTTGCTCCAATTTCGGGCACATCAGTCGAGGCGCACTCCGTTATTATTCCGTCGGTTAAGATTCGGGTAATTTCCTACCCGTTGGCCCGATGCCAAGTGAACCCATTGCCCCAATATAACGAGCCATCATCAGCACCCACAAACTGGCCTGACCGCAAGCGTCTTGCACTTTCCATCGTTGTCAACGTTGAGGAGGGGGCAGAACAGTCAGTTCAAGACGGTGATCCTCGACCCGAACCGGTCGATGAACTCGGTGTGGTGTTAAGAAAACCGCAACGAAATTTAGCCAATGAAAGTAACTATCGTTACGGCATTCAGGCAGGCGCGCCGCGTATTCTGGCCCTCCTTGCTGAAAAAAATGTCCCCGCAACCTTTACCTGTGCTGCGCTTAGCCTAGAGCGTGCGCCTGATCTCGCAGCACAAATCGTCGCTAGTGGCCATGAAGTCTGCGCGCACGGCCTACGCTGGACTCACCAGCACCGAATGAACGAAAACGAAGAGCGCACGTTCATTAAAGCAACCATTGAATCGATCACCACAACATGCGGCAGTCGGCCACTCGGTTGGTTGTCACGCTATCTCATTACCGAAAACACGCGCCGCCTGCTCGGCGAGTCTGGCTTTGTCTATCACATGGATGATTATTCTGACGATCAGCCATTTTGGGATACACAGGGCGACCATCCGATCCTGGTACTGCCGTATGCGCTCGACACGAATGACATGAAACTGTGGACTTCACCGTCCTATATGCCCTCGGACTGGTTGCAGTACGCAAAAGACACCTTTGACTGTCTTTACGCCGAAGGCGCTGAGCACACTCGCATGATGTCTATCGGCGTGCACTTACGCATTATGGGTCGGCCCGGTCGCATTCACGCACTGGAGAAGTTTCTAAATTATGTGACCCAGCACGATGACGTATGGATTGCTCGACGAATCGACATCGCACGCCACTGGATAGGCAAAGCAGGAAACCACAGATGACCATTGATGCTATAGAACACATCGCACACCATGTCGTTGAGACAGGCTTTGATGACCTACCTCAAGAAGCGGTTGCGGCATCGCAAAAGTTCATTCTCGACTCGATCGGGGTTGGCCTTGCCGGTAGCGGCGGCCCATGGGTGACAGAGCTGATCAATGCGATGGGGGCTGCACCTGCCCAGGACTCGGCGCGAGTGTGGGGACAAGATAAGGTGCTCGACGCAAGAGCAGCGGCGCTTTGCAACGCTTACCAGATTCACAATGCCGAATATGATTGTGTTCATGAGCAGGCGGTCGTCCACCCAGTCACCGTCGTGCTGGCTGCCAGCTTGGCGGAAATTGATCGAGTACGATCAAATGGTGGTAACAGCACATCAGGGCGCCAACTGGTGCGTGCTGTCACCTTGGGCGTGGACGTTGCCTGTCACCTCGGTGTCGCCAGTGCAAGCCCACTGAAGTTTTTTCGTCCCGGCACCTGCGGGGCATTCGGCGCCACCGCCGCCGTGTCTATCCTACGAGGCTTCGAAACGGAACAATTGATCAGTGGCTTCGGCATTGCCCATGCCCAATTGTGTGGCACCATGCAAGCACATACCGAAGGATCGCCGCTGCTAGCCATGCAGATGGGATTTAACGCGCGTAATGCCATGACCGCTTGTGATATTGCCCTTCACGGCATTCCGGGAACACGTCATATTCTTGAAGGTCCTTTTGGATTCTATGCACTGTTCGAGGGTCAACACCATCTAGACGACGTGCTACCACAACTCGGCAACGTATGGAGAATTACCGAGGTCGCTCACAAACCATTTCCCAGCGGTCGTGCTACTCACGGCATCGTCGATGCCTGCCTGACCTTGCGTAAAGAGCATTCGTTGGCGCACAGCGACATTCGAAATGTCGTGGCCCGCGTGCCTTCGTTAACACACCACCTAGTCGGTCGCCCGGTTACCCGTGACATGGATATCAACTATGCGAGATTGTGTGCGCGCTTCGTCGCGGCCCGAGCACTCATCACCGGTGAAGTGATCAGTGCAGATTTCACTATCGAAGCGCGTCGTGATCGAATCACACTGGAGTTGGCTCAACGGATCGACATCCAAATCGACGAGAATCCCAACCCCAATGCGTTGAGTCCGATTGAGCTTCAAATCGAAAATTACGATGGCACTCGGCTGCATTCAATGATCGACATCGTCTACGGTCACCCGGACAAACCCATGAGTCGTGCGGCCTGGCTAGACAAATTCCGCAACAATTGGGGACGGTCGTTAGTGCCACTTAGCGACAGCGCTTGTGAACGAGTCATCGAACGTCTCGATGCATTGCCTGCTGTGACCAACACAGCTGACATCATCGACGATCTGGTGCCTTGAGCATCTACTTCGAACAGGCACAGCCTGCGGCCCTGCTCGAGGCCTACCCCATTGGAGCGGCTTTTCTCGAGGGGCCGGCCGCGCTTAACGCGGGACAATTACGCGAGCTACAGGAAAAGCGCTTCGCCCGCGTGATTGAACGCGCGTGGCAAGTGCCCTTTTATCAACGACACTGGCGAGAGGCAGGACTGAACCCCGGCGACATCAAAACACTCAACGATCTGGACAAAGTACCCGTGTTTTCAAAAAAAGACTTGATGGCAAGCGTCGAGCGCTCGCCGCCTCTGGGGGATTACCACGGCCTCGCAGGCCAACCCCATCGCGCCATTTTACATACGACCAGTGGCACCACGGGTGCTCCTCAGCCATTGTTCTTTGGTCCGCGCGATCGTGAAATTCAAAACATCCTGCTGGCACGTGCCTACCTTTTGCAAGGGCTGCAGCCAGACGATGTTGTTCACTCAGTCTATGGATTCGGCATGGTGAATGGCGGGCATTACATTCGGGAGGCCATTCTTCATTACACCCAAGCCCTGCTACTGCCAGCGGGTACCGGCGCGGAGACCAGAAGTCGTTTGCAAGTCGACTTGATCCACCGCTTCGGTGCCACGGTGCTAGTTGGCTTTTCTGATTTTCTCCGCAAGCTCGCAGCGGTCGCGAAAGAGGCGGGACTGGAACCCGGGCGCGATTTACAGGTAAGGATGATTTGCGGTCATCTCGATCATGCGTCGCGGGTCGAACTGAGTGACCTGTGGGGTGGTGCGGACACCTTCGACTGGTATGGCGTTGGCGATACCGGCATCATCGCAGCGGAAGGCCCACGCCAGGACGGACTGTATTTGTGGGAGGACGCGCACTTCGTCGAGATGCTCGATCCGAAAACTGCACAACCTGTTGCCGATGGCACACCCGGCAACATCTGTGTGACGGTTCTGTTCAAAGACACTATTTATCCCATCATTCGGTTTGACACTCAGGACCTCTCAACACGATTGCCCCCAGACCCTGAAAGCGGTATTGGCTTTCGACGAATCACCGGATTCGGTGGGCGCAGCGACAACATGGTGAAACTGCGCGGAATCAATGTTTATCCCACCGCGATCGGACCCCTGCTGCAAGCACTCAATGGATTCACAGGAGAATACGTCTGTCGCGTCAATGAGGCGCGCGATGAAATGATTGTGATCGCCGAGTACGCTGGCGCCGATACGCGGGCAAAAGATCAACTCGCGCAGCATTTGCGGGACAAACTGGGTGTTCGGTTTACCGTTGAACTCGTTGCCCCAGGGCAAACCGCCTCGCTGACAGGCCTGGAAGATCGGCAGAAGCCACAGCGATTAATTGATGAACCAAGATGACATCCACAAAGCCTCGCTAAGGGCACTGGTTATTCAACTGGAGAACCATTCACTTTGTGCAGAAGATTTAATCAGTGCCTACTTGTCCCAGATTGACCTACACAATAAAAAAATTAACGCGGTGATTCACGTCGACAAAACAGGGGCCACCCGCGCGGCATTTGACTCAGATCAACGTCGAGGAAAAAAACAAAGCTTCGGTGCCCTAGACGGTATCCCGATCGTGGTTAAAGACAACATTGATATTGCTGGTTTACCCACAACAAACGGGCTTGGGCAATCGATGGTCGCCGAACGTGATGCCCACGTAGTAACCCAACTGAAGGCACACGGTGTCATCATCCTTGGCAAGGCCAACATGGATGAGGGTGCGCTGAGTGCGCTATCCGACAACCCTCACCACGGCCGAGTACAAAATCCGTTGGCTGACGGCTTTACCCCTGGCGGTTCCAGTGGCGGCTCGGCCGCCGCCGTCGCAAGTGGCTTCTGCGCGGCAGCGCTGGGTACGGATACCCTGGGCTCAGTGCGCTTACCGGCAGCCTATTGCGGCTTAGTCGGACTGAAACCCAGTTTGAGTGCCATTTCTAACCTCGGCATTCGCGTTCTCGGCCAATCCCTTGACTGCACCGGACCGATCACACGCACTGTGGCGGACTGCAAAATTGTGATGCAATGCCTGCTGCCATCAACCCCGACTCAGACGGTTTCCCTAGCCAATCCGCTTCTCTGGTCTCACCTGAGCGAGATCGACGAGGCATTGTTAACGCCAGCCGTTGCCTCAGCTTACCAACAAGCTCTGAAGCAGATGCAACAATGGCAGCCAATGCGCCATGTTGCGGAATTGCCCGGCTGGAATCCAGGCGCTGCGCGCCGTGCAGCCCTGCTGTTAATCGAGCACGAGGCGGCGGAGCGATGGATGTTCGACCTCGCCCATCATCGGCAGGCATTTTCTGAACCCTTGATCAAAATGCTCGAATTCGGTCGCAATGCCAGTACAGATCAGCTCGACAAAGCCCGAGTCGCTGTTGCCAAGGCCGGTCAAGCATTGCGCAATGCTCTGACAAGGATCGACCTAATCGTGGCACCGACAACGCCGCAGAACGCGTTTAGGTTTGATGAACCACCGCCAGCTAATCAGGCTGACTTCACAGCCTTGGCCAACTTTGCCGGTTGCCCATCGATTTCTATCCCCTGCCCGGTTCCCGCTGGGGTGCTGCCTGTGGGGCTTCAACTCATCAGTCGTCCGGGTACGGACAACTGGTTAATAGACATCGCCGGCATCATCGAACACCAATTGACGAAATGACAGACCGACACCCATGCCAATTGCAGATTTAAATCACCACTCGATGTACTACGAGGTTCACGGACAAGGCCTCCCTGTAGTGTGCTCAGGCGGCTGGGGCACGTGGTGCCACGGTGGGGAACGCCATTTACCTAGCGGCTTGATAGAGCACTTTCAAGTGATTATTTTTGATCACCGGGGCATTGGCGAGTCGAATGATCAACCCTCGGTTGAGGCGACGACAACGCTCTACGCGAAGGACGTGCTGGCACTGCTCGACCATCTGGCGATCAAACAAGCGCATTTTATCGGCATTGTCGGCATTGGCGCATGCATCGGACAGGAACTCGCCCTTCTCGCTCCAAATCGTGTGCGCAGCCTGATCAATTCAGGTACCTGGGCGCGCGCGGACCATCATTTCCGGGCAAAACTCACTTTGTGGCTCGATTTACATGAGCGACTCGGATTTGAAGCGTTTCAGAAATGTGTGGTGTTGTCGGCATTTGATGCCGAGTTCTTCAATCGGTATCAGGACAAACTGCTTGGCCCCAGCGGAGGCTGGTCGGACCTACGGGAAAACTTGATAGCACAGCAAAGACTTACTCACGCCGCGCTCACCCACAACAGCGTCGAGCGGCTCGCCAATATCACTGCACCCACGCTAGTGTTTCACGCGACCCATGACGAAATCACTCCACCCCATCTGAGTACAGTGGTTGAAAAGGGTATTACCGGTGCAAAAGGTGAGTGGCTGACCGGTGCCGGCCACGTCATCACGATGCGCGAACAACGCGAAGCGTTTGCAACCACGATCATTAACTGGCTCCAGCAACACTGACGCCATTGGAAAAGAGCTAGCGCCGGCAGCGCGAGCTATGTTGGTCACCCTTTCTGGCTTCCCCCACCCGGCTACACAGCAAGGAATGGACGGGCTTTTCTCGTCAGCCACACCAGTCATCGTTATAGTTGTTCTAAAGGTGTCACAGGAACCACCATGGCGAGAAAAATTGCAGGAACTCCCCTAGGGAAAATCTTGATAGAGCTACGTCACCAAGCCGAGTCACGCCTCGATACGCTGGGCCTTCCAAGTGCTTGGCCAGCGTTTCTCAGCCTGCTTCGAATAACAGAATCAAACGAGATCGATCGCTCAGCGCGCTCGCTGTTTTTCCCTCGGGATGAAGCCACTCGCACAGCCCGACTGTTATTTGAGACTTACCAACTTGAAAACTGGCTTGCTACCAATGAAGCGGAGCGTGCCGTTACCAGCGCATTGCGGATGACTGAATTAGCTGATCGCTCCGGCCTCAACAGCCGTCGAGCCAAGCAGGCTCTGCGCGAATTGCATTACACTCCGCGCCGACTGCCGGTTACTCGAACCGACATTCGCTGGTGGCGCAAAACAGGCAGCGCCATTCGTAAGAACAACCCGGCGTTGTCAACAATCGAAGTCGCTCGCCGCATCGACCCGGTGCGTTATCACACGGTACGCAAATACCTTTGAGGTAACTTGGCAGACTGTGGTCGACTCTAACGCGTCGACCAAACTGCAGTGCGGTCACCCTTACAGGTCCATAGGCCAGGGTCCCTACGCTAAAGGAAGACACTCGATTGAAACGGATTTTCCCTGGTTATTACATTGTTGCAGCGAGCTGTGTCGTACAAGCCACTTACCTCGGCGCGTTCTTCTCTTTCGGCATTCTCTTCCCAGAATTCGAGGCTGAATTCGGGTGGAAACGAGAAACCATCTCCTGGGCGGCATCGCTTAACTTCCTGATCATGGGGATAAGCGTGATCTTTCTGGGCCGCTTGACTGACCGTCTTGGGCCACGTTGGGTGCTGGCTCTGGCCTCGGTGATCTATGGCCTGGGCTATCTACTTTTGTCACAGGTCAATGCGGTGTGGCATCTGTATCTCTGCTTCGGCGTTTTGGCCGGCATCAGTATCGGTGCGCACGATGTGTGCACCCTGTCTACGGTTGCGCGCTGGTTTGTTAAACGCCGCGGTCTGATCACCGGCATTGTCAAATCCGGCGCGGGTGTCGGTCAAGCGCTGATGCCAATCGGGGTCGCCATATTGATCGTGATGTTTGGCTGGCGCACCGCGTGTGTGGTGATTGGTTTCTCGCTACTCTCGATGGTGCTGGTGTCTTTGATGCTGAAACGAGACCCAGCCCTAGTTGGACTGCAACCCGACGGCGTTGAAGTGGCAGCCACAGAAACCACCGAGTTGAATTCTGCGACGAGCATACCGGAACACGGTATCAGCCTACGCCAGGCACTAAAAACACATCAGTTGTGGCTGTTGTGTATCGGTAAATTTGCTGACTTTTACTGCCTGATGACGATTGTGATTCACATCGTTCCCCACGGCATAGATCAAGGCCTTGCACCTGCAGCGGCCGCTCGGATCCTCGCCATTATCGGCATCGTCAGCATTGTCGGACGAATCGCAGTTGGTACCCTATCAGACCGCTTCGGTTCAAAACGAGCAATCCAGGCCTGTTTTAGCCTGTTGTTTGCAAGTTTTGTTTTCCTACAATGGCTGGAAAATCCGAATCTGTTATTCGCCTTTGCAGTTGTCTACGGCATTGCGCACGGCGGCTTTTTCACCGCTACTTCGCCGTCAGTCGCGGAATATTTCGGCACGCGATCTCACGGTGTGATTTTTGGCACCTTGGTGTTCTGCGGCACCCTAGGAGGCGTGATCAGTCCGGTGCTCGCAGGTCGGTTTTTCGATAATACTGGCAGTTACGACGTTCCGTTCCTGATCCTGACCGCTTTCAGCGTAATTGGGTTTGCAGTCATCAGTCAGTTACGGCCGCTCGCAGTCGCATCGGATCACGCTTAATCTACAACGACTAGGTTATCCCACTTACTCGCTATACCGATCATCGAGCGACGTTGAAAGCAATGTCACCATCGCGTCGATGGTAGCCTCTAACGTGCGTTCGATATCGACCGACTCAGGGTTCTCGCGCGCAAATTCCGTTTGCCCCAGCAAGCGGTAAACCGCTGCCGCCCCTTGATGAAACCCAGGCGAGAGCCCCACCGAATCAAAAGTGGCCGCGATCTCTTCCATCTCTCCGATCCAACGGTGCGCGTTGGCCGGAAGAGCAGGGATGCTGGCGTGCATCTGACGGAGGACGCTCTCCTGGCTAGCGGCGAGTTCTGCAGTGAGCGCCACGTCAACACCCAGCGCTCGCGCCGCAGTCAACAACGCCACCTGCAGCGTGGCAGTACCCTTGGTCAAGGCCGCGTAACACATCTTGATACTTGACGCATCACCCACACGATCCCCCATCACTTTAACGGTAATCTCGTCACAATCGAGTGCGCTCAGCGCATGGGCGCCCTGACCGGAAACATAGAGTCGGGGGGGCAGTCCGCGACCCGGCGGCGGGCCTATGATGGATCCGTCGATGAAGGATGCGCCCGCATTCACGATCTGTTGTTCGATCCGTTGAGTGGTCTGCGGCGCTATGGCGTTGCAATCGACAAACGGGGTGTCAACGCGCTGTGTCGAGATGACACGGGCCACCGTCTGGGCAACACGCTCTGCCTGGGCAGGGACCAAAATCGAAAGGACAATATCTGCCTCAACGACCAGTTCGTCTAAGGTTGACACAATTCGGAATCCGCCCTGCTGGGCTAACTGGTGAGTGCGTGCGCTGCGCCCCGCTAGGCAGGTGATGACATCAAAACCGGATCGACCCAGCGCCGCCCCTATCCCATGACCCATATCACCCGGACTTAGGATAGCAATCGTACGAAGCGCCATGCTTTTATGTCCTCTGCTCCAAGCGACGCGGCAACACGCTCCATCTGGCCGAACTGATGACCTGCGTTATCTTTCGTCTCAAACTAACGCCCATCCATCTCACCCCACATGGGCTTTCATCTCAATTTCGATAAAAATAAGTTCCTGATTTCCAGCATTGATTACATTGTGCTCCACACCGGCTTGCCGGTAATACGACTCCCCCTGGACCAGCGTCGCCGATTGCTCGCCTGCAGGTCCAACCAACAACAGTTCACCGTGAGTCTGGGGCACAACCACGTAATCCCAGCCATGCCGATGCCAACCCGTCTCAGCACCCGGGGCAAATCGATATTCGGTGACTCTCACGCGGTCATTGTCGACCTGAACACGCGCATTCGCTGGTGCACGATGATCTGATGATGGTTTGTCGTTCACGCTTCGGCAACCTCCCATTTGGGCTGTGCACCGGGTTGGGGCCGCGCCATTCGTTCCAGTAGCCGTTGCGGCTCCGAGTCGATTAATAACTGGTCAAGATGGCGTTGTTTAACGAACCCCTCCGTCACCGCACTGTGCAGAAAGTCGACCAATCCCTGGTAGTACCCCTCTGTGTTCAACAAAGCGCAGGGTTTTTGGTGGAAACCAAGTTGTGCCCAGGTCAACGCCTCAAACATCTCTTCAAGTGTACCAATGCCGCCCGGTAGGGCAATGAATCCATCGCTAAGTTCGCTCATGGTGGCTTTTCGCTGATGCATGGTCTCAACAACGTGAAGTTCGGTCAGCCCTGGATGGGCAAGCTCCTTCTCCACCAATGATGCGGGTATCACACCGATCGCCTCGCCACCATTCGCCAACACAGCGTCTGCCACCGTCCCCATTAATCCTACGCATGCGCCGCCGTAAACAAGCGCGACCTCTTGCGAGACCAGTGACTCGCCAAGCAACACGGCCGCAGACCGATACGCCTCCTGGCGTCCCGGACTAGAGCCACAAAATACACACACTCGTCTCATCAGACCTGATGACCC
>Ga0207966_1000798_pt1 | contig 17701 bp, 18 predicted proteins | sample Knorr_S23_td_NAD_FD_185611 | JGI IMG/M metagenome (GOLD analysis project Ga0207966, IMG submission 185611) | Marine microbial communities from Southern Atlantic Ocean transect - Knorr_S23_td_NADW_ad_2500m_LV_B (SPAdes) (version 2) | ecosystem: Environmental > Aquatic > Marine > Oceanic | place...
ACAATAAGGTGTTCCTCAAAACCGAATGCCTTGCACAACCATTTGATAGCTGCAGGAGCGTCTTTATAACGCATACTTGGAATTATAGTAGGTGAAATACTCTTATTGTCAGCTGCCATAGTTATCGTTCCTCTTAATATTAATTGTGGAGGTTACAGGATAATTTAAAGCAATATTGAATGAAAGTTTTGTTTCTAAGCAGAAGTCTTTTCATGGGATAAGTCTACTACCACCCCCACAAACAAAAAACGGCCTGTTTATTTATAATCTCGTTCATTTTTACCAGTTAAATCTGTTTTAAATTTGATTATGGTAGATTATAAACGCCGCATTAATGAATTGCCCAAAGGTTCGCAGATTCTTCATGAACCCTTGTTGAATAAAGGCACTGGTTTTACAGTGCGGGAACGGGAAGAATTAAATCTGAAGGGTTTGTTGCCACCAGCCGTTTTAACTATAGAAGAACAAAAAGCAAGGATAATGGAAAATTTCCATGCCAAACAGGATGATTTGGAAAAGTACATTTTTATGATAGCTCTTCAGGATCGCAATGAAACCCTCTTTTATCGAACAGTTATTGATGAAATTGAAACAATGATGCCAATATTATATACACCAGTTGTAGGGAAAGCATGCCAGCAATATGGCCACATATTTCGTCGCCCCCGGGGACTTTTTATCTCCGCAACTGACCGCGGAAACATTAATACGATACTAAGGAATTGGCCAAATCCACACGTAGATGTCATCGTGGTGACAGATGGAGAAAGAATATTAGGCTTGGGCGATCTTGGTGCTCATGGAATGGGAATTCCTGTCGGTAAATTATCACTTTATACAGCCTGTGCCGGAATTGACCCAGCCCGTTGCTTGCCCATTATGTTGGATATTGGCACTGATAATGAAGAGCTTCATAAAGATCCTCTATACATAGGCATTCCCCAAAGACGCTTGCGTGGTAGCAAGTATGATGATTTTATTGATGAATTCATGAATGAAGTAAAATCTGTATTCCCAGATGCCCTGATCCAGTTTGAGGATTTCGCAAATATCAATGCCGCTCGTTTGTTGAATAAATATCGAAATGATTTTCGCATGTTCAATGATGATATCCAGGGGACAGCTGCGGTCACTCTGGCGGGTCTGTTAGCCAGCCAGCGGATTACCCATCGCAAATTACAGGATGAAAGACTCATGTTTTATGGTGCCGGAACCGCTGGGATTGGTATTGCTCAGCTTTTTGTATCTGCATTACAAAAAAATGGTTTATCTGAGGATGAGGCTCAGAGAAAATGCTGGTTCATCGATAGCCAGGGATTGGTGGTAAAAGAAAGAAAAAGACTCACAGAATCAAAAATGCCCTTTGCCCATCACCATAGCCCAATGCATAATATGCTGGGGATAATTAATACAATTAAACCAACCGCCTTGATTGGTGTCTCTGGCCAGCCGCAATCATTTTCCCAACCAGTATTGGAAGCTATGGCTCGAAATAATGACCGGCCAATTGTTTTTCCCCTGTCCAATCCCACATCAATGTCAGAGTGCACTGCAGAGCAAGCCTACAGTTGGACAGACGGTAGATGTATATTTGCCAGTGGGAGTCCATTTGAACCTGTGACTGTTAATGGGAAAACCTTTGTCCCGGGACAGGGGAATAATGCGTATATTTTCCCCGGTGTAGGATTGGGGGTGGTCGTGTCCCGCTCCTACGTTGTACCTGATACCATGTTCTTAACCGCTGCTGAAACATTATCCGCCATGGTTACTGATGAGAGCATTTCTTCCGGTCAAATTTACCCTCCGCTAGCTTCCATCCGAGAGGTATCAAAGAATATTGCCGTGGCTGTAGCCCGGCAGGCTGAAAGTGATGGCTTAATGGATTCTGTAATCCCAGATAACCTGAATCAGCATATTGATAAGTATTTATATAAAGCGGTTTACACAGACTATACTTAGAACATTACGACCTTCAGGGGCCCACAAGCAATCCATAATAATAGCGGTTGCATGAGTAATAATCGTTTCATTTTAGCCTCCTTGTGCATATCCCACCTTCATAAAGAGATTTGACGAACTCATCAGCTAAATATCAAAAATTACCCTTCAATGTGCGAGCCTCGGCATAACTTGGCCATCTCGCATGTTCCTCCATGGTCTTTTTGTAGACTTCTTGATCTGCCTCCCAAAACCTTTTGAGTGCCGCTTCGATAACGTCTTTACCGTATTCAGGCTCAATCTTTTTTAAGTACGCCGAAACTAAGCAGGTATAGGGCCGGAGCCAAATAGAGATCTGCAATAAGGGCAATGATAATCGTGACTGCCGCGACGATGCCCATATCCCGAATGGCCATCAACTCGTTGGAAAGCATGCTGCCAAATCCGATCACCAATACGACCGAGGTATAGAGAATCGCCTTGCCGGTTTGAGCCAGTGTCCGCCAGACAATCTCCTTGGGATCTCCCCCCTCGGCGTTATGTTTTCGCAAATGAATCATTAAATGGATGGTATCGTCGATCGCGATGCCTAGTGCGATGGCCAGGATCATGGCCGTGCCGATCCTAACCGAAATTCCCGCCGCTGCCATGAAAGCCAATGCGGCTAGCATCGGGAGTAAATTTGGAAGGAGGCTCACTAAGAACAGCCGGATGCTGCGCAGCAGAAGCGCCATGATGGGGATTATCAAGATACAGGCGGTGACGAAACTCCGCAGCATGTCGCTTAGAATATTCATCATGCCGCGCTGCGCCAGCCACCACTGGCCGACTACCTGCACCTCAAAATCAGCGCCCAAATGACGGATGCTGATTTCCTCTATCCAATCTTTAAATTCCCCGGCCCGTTTGGTGCCCATATCGCGCGTGCGTACAATCACACTGGCCCATTTTCCGTCTGGATTGATCACCTCCTGAACCTGGTGTTTTAAGGGAGAGTCTTTTCGCAGGGTGCTCAAAACTTCCTGAGCCGAGGAGCGAGGCATGCCTTCAGGCAAATAATCCAGATACGTCCGCACTTGCAGGACATCCGAGTGATCCCGCAACGCATCTTGGAACTTTCGGACACGATCCATAGCCGCCGAACTCCAGAAATTACTGCTGTTCTTAGGACGGACACTGATCTCAGGTCCCAAAAACCCTGTAAATTCCTGCTCCAGTAAGACCTGGTTATAGCGGATTGGATGATCCGCTGCCACTTCCTCATTGAATTTTTGATCCAAAGAAAGTTGCGGCAAGATCCACACACAGGCCGCGATCAAGCAGGCGAACGCGAAAGTGATTTTCCCTGCATGGCCGGTTACTAAGCGGCTGGATCCGTTTAGAAAATATTCCAGCCCACGCCCTGCCCAGCGCATGAAACCCACCTGCTTGCTTGGTAACCGCAACAATACAATTGGCACTAATAAGATATTCATCAAATACACAACAACCACTCCGATGCTAACATTAAGCCCAAAATCCCGGATGGCCCCGATGTTTGCCATGCGCAGGGACAAAAAGCCAATGGCCGTCGTTACCGTAGTCATTAGGCAAGGCAGTCCCATGGCCCCAAACATCCTCCGTACGGCTTCAGAAACGCTCCGGCCGCTGTTTCGATAATGCATGAATGATTGCTCCATATGGATTGCGTCGGCCACACCAATAATAAGCAGCATGATGGGCACCATGCTGTTGATAATGGTGATTTTTTGCCCGATCAGATGCAACAGTGCTAAGGTGATGGGGGCAGCGATTGAAACACCGGCGAGCGCGACAGCAATGCTTGAAAACCTCCCAAAAAAAAGAAATAACGCGAGCACCAGTCCGGCGCTGGTCAATACGGTGCTGCGGATACTGCTCCACAGAACGATATCAGCATACCCCTCCTCCACTACCGAAACGCCGGTAAAGCGAAGGGTGGTTCCTAGCGGTATGCCAGCTGCGACGGTCTTCTTGAACTGCCGGATGACTGGTTGGCGCCCCTTCAAATCCTTTAAAGGGAAGTTCACTCGGGCCAGCAACAAAGTTTTCTTGCCATCTTCAGATAAGATCACGCGCTTGATCTTGGGGTGCGAGCGAATCTGCTCTAGAAAAGAACTTTCCGGAGTTTCCCCCGTTAAGAAAGATTTCGGAATCAGGCGCGTCGTCCTGCTGCCGGCTGGAGTCCAGATCGGAAAATAAAAATGCGTCAGGCTGATGACGGCGGTGACATGTTGCAGTTGTGCCACCTGATCTGAAAGCTGCGCCAATCCGCGCAGGTAGGGTAGGGTCAGAATATCCTCGCTTTCCAGAATCACCCCGATATGTGCACCGGATGCTTCGCCGAAAACAGCTTCGAAACGTTCAGTCGGCGCATACATCGCGTCTTCATCCGCAAAAAGCGGCCGGAAAGACATATCAAACTGCATCTGCGCCACAAGGACCAAAGCACCCACGCACAGTACCCCTAACGCCGCCAAAATCAGCCATTGGGTCCGGACAATCCGATCGTGCAGTCTAAGATAAAAGTTTTTCACTTGGCGTTCACCCGCGACTACTACAGAGCGCCACTATGCACATTTACTTGCTACTGAGATTGATTTCTATCAGTGCGATCAAATCTTGAACCGTGTGTACAACTTTCAGATCCTCCTGCGAAAACCGAACCTGAAAATCCTCCTGCAGCTCGATCGCCATCTCGACCAACAAAAAAGAATCCGAGACTAGATCTTTGAGGTTGGTTTCTTCGGAAACGCGGTCGGCAGAGATATTCAGCACTTCGGCAATTCTTGTTTTCACTCCTATGGCTGTAGTGGTCATCTTAACCCTTTCCTTTCATAATTTCGTCGATGCGCTCTTCATGTTCTTGCATCGTATTGGCATAGACTTCTTTATCCGCCAACCAATATCGCTTAATGGTTTCTTCGATGTGGTCCTTTCCATATTCTGACTCCAATCCCGTCAGCGCGTTTTTGATCCAATAGATATGCCATTTTTCATCCTCCATAATTTTGGTGATGGTCTCTTTGACCACAGGATCTAGGTTCGGTGCCCGCTCGTGTCGGGCGTAGGCATTGATCACCCTTCGCTCAAAAACCTGAGTCACCGCGAGCGTCTCCATGACGTTCACCGGGATTCCGATCGCCTCATTGTATTGATCCTGATAGCTGTCGCGCAGCTTCAAAGGTTCGCGGCCGAGGCGTCTAATCGCTTCTGTCCAATAATACGCGTGGGCCGCCTCATCGGCAAAGTGTTTGGTCATGTCCATTTGAATTGGTCCCGGCCGCATTATTTTGGCGAGTCGTCCAAAAAATAATGCACCTGTAATCTCACCGGTTCGGTAGTAACTCAAAATATAGTGGTGATTGTCACTGATAGGCATGGAAGCCTCCGTTTTTAAGGGTACTGGCGGACATCGGAAACGACACTGCCCAACTCATCCATCCACCTTGTTTTTCGCTGAAAAACTTATCGACGGGGGATTTTTCACACGCGTAGAAAAAAATACGCCCTTTTCGATTTCGGGCCATGCCGCAAAGCGCCGACGGGGTTTGTACACGATAGTGCCCGACAACGGCATCGTGGTTATTTGGATCAGCTTTAAAGAGCGCTTCCTTCACCGTCCACAGGCGCAGCCGTTGCTCATCATCAATAGCCGATTCGCGCTCGGATTTAGAGAGGTAGAATCTGGCATGCTCATCTTGAACCGGCCGACTTAGCTCCAAATCTATCCCAATACCATCGATTTTCATTGGGCCGGCCAACACTCCAATGGCCACCGCCCAACCTTTGGTATGGCTGAGGCTGAGTGTCGGGTGCGGAAAAGAGAGTGTGCTAGTATTCGGGTCCATCTTTAAGGCCAACAACAGCTTTTTCAATGCAGATCGTCCTCGAATCCAACTCTCGCGGCGTGGCCACCCTTTGAGGCAATCGCTCTGCCTTTGTTCCGTTGCGGATAGTGTAGGATGATCCTCTCGACTGAACGCGAAAACCAACTCGCCTGAGTCGATGTATTTTCTAACCAGCACGTTTTCCCCACCGGGTCTTCAATAGGTGACCGCATACCGCATCGAGAAGAACTTTCGGGTCGGGTGCGCGATAGTCCTTAAGGGCGGCTCGAAACCGATCGTTCTTAATATCCTTCACGGTGAACAACTCCTTCGCGAACGGAGCGATGCTTCCCAGACTTTGGCTCATCACCGTTGCGCCCATCTCCTCGGCCTCCCCCGCCAACAAACCAAAAGACTCTGCATCACAAAACAATGGTCTGAGGATATTTCGAGACCGGAAATCTTCCTCTTCACTGAAACGATCGTACGCCAGGTCCAAGAGCTCACCCAAAGTCGGCGTTTCATCTTGGCTGTGGCAAACATGGACGATCGATTGACGCTCGCAATGCTGGGTCAGTTCGGCGATCGCTTCCACAACAAATCGTCCGGTAACAAAATACAGTGGCACTTCAGCTTTTCCCGGCACCAGCGATAACAAACCATAAAAGAAAAGTTTCAGCGTGTTGTGAAAAGCGTTCTGTTGCGTCACCCTACCGTGGTCATCATCAGCGATGATGGTTGCGACCCGCATGATCTGCCAGGGCAGTTCACCGTATTCTTTTTGCAACAACGCCTCAGCATCGAACTTGCTGTTTTCATAATGATTCGCAAAAGTCCGCGGCCCATGATGACGTGTCTCTAGAACCTCTCCATCAACCAAACCACATGCGTAAATGGTACTGATATAGCTGAAGCATTCAAGTTGGCGACAGCATTTGGCCCACTCAAAGATCTTACGTGAACCATCAACGTTCGCGGCCTGCGCGAGATCTGCTTCCACGTTGAACCGAGTGACTGCAGCCGAATGAACGATGTGCGTGATTCCCTCCACATTCAAGTCTTTCAAAGCATTGTCATCCGTCAAATCTCCGCGGATAAACATAAGTTTTTCCGATTCACCAAGGTCCGTGCGTAATCCTTCGACCCGCTTTTCAAAATCGTCCTGGCCATTGCGCACCAACCCGATGATTTCAAATCCATCTTCGAGCAGTCGTCGAGCAACGCCACGGCCGACGTATCCGGTGATCCCGGTGATCAACGCACGCTTAGACATCAGATACCTTAAATGCGGGCCAAGACTCCGGGTCTTCGCCGAAACTGTGTACGAAAGCCGACAACCAGCGCTCCATTCCGAAGGCAATGCATCCGGAAGACAGCGTCTGGCCATCGCGTGTCAGCTGAAAGGCATCACCAAAATAGCTTCGATGATCATTGGTGGATGCGATGGCCAAGCGTCCATCAAAAACCAGTTCTTGTTTAACCGGATCCAGTTTTTGAAAAATATACTTCGGATTATTTTTTGGATTGAAGAACGGATCGGTCGCTCCTTCCCAAGTGACGTTCAGCCCAAGTTCGCGGACAAAACGGTCTACTTTTTCTTGGGCCTCAGCCAAGAACGTTTGGACCTCTTCGGAGGTGCCGATGCAGACAATTTCGCGCATGGAGAATATCCATTGGCGCTCCAGACCGACATAGTAGTCTTCCCGACGACAGCAAGTGCCGCGGGTTGTGATGATTTTCGGCTCATTGAACTCCTGCCCCTCGAACTCGACATAGGCATGATAACAGGCGGCTGGCGTTACCACGTGGGTCACCCGCGGAGCCATCGGTAGTTCCAAGCTCCCATCGGCCGAGACTTCGTGTTCTTTCGCAAATCGTTTGAGTTCCTCCTCATCGCGGTCTAAACTGACCGCGAAAGTCACCAAGTGAGGGAAAGACGAGAAATATTGTAACCGATCGAGATGTTGCACAGCCAGAAACTGAGGGAACCGGTATTCGGGTGCATTTAGCTCCCGTGCCCAGGACAGAAAGATCGCGTCGAGCTGGTGATCGAGTTCCAGGAGCGAACCGTGGATCGCCCAAAGTCCGGGTGCATGCTCGCTGACTCCCGTTATCATTTTTCGTCTCTGTTTTCGCAAAAGTTCTTCATGATCGTATCAATATTTTTGAAGGCACCCGGCTTTAGACCTTCGACATCGATCTCTTGTCCACTAATTTCTTCGACGAATAAAATGAGATCCATAACCTGGATGCTCTTCAATATTCCATTTTCAAAAAGATGTGTTTGGTCGGTGAGATCAGCGATGGCTGATTCAGTTTTCTCTAGAACAAATGCACGTAATTTTTCTCGGGTACTTTCACTCATAATGGTAACTCCTTTGCATTTGGGACGATCCCATTTGTGGACAAAAACTTTAGCAGAGCGGCTGATATTTCAGTGCGCCTCGCCAAGCTCGCTGGATGGGCCAGCGCCATCTTCCGGACTGCGAAAGGATCCGCCAATCCCGCATCCTTATACACAGATGGATTGTAATATTCTCGCCAGGTCGCTCCGATGAAACTGCCAATGGTTTCTCGAACGCGTTTTAATGTATCGTCGGTCCAATTCGGGCTATAGCGTTGCCACAACACTTTGACAAACTCACGTCCGAAGCTCAAATGCCGGGCTTCCTCAAAATGGTGCAACCAGTTGATCTCCTTGGCCAGGGGATGCAGCCGGTCATCCTTGGCTTGTTTTCGATTGAAGATATCGACGATCTCCTCAAACACCATAATTTCGGCAAAAAAGAGAAAATCCTCTTCACCTTTTTCATATTCCTGAACAAAGGCGAACTTCTTTTCGGGATAGGGTCCATTGGCGTACCGCGTGCAAAAGCGACCGAAATAGACCATATGTTTATTTTCCTCATCGAGGAAATGATGGAGATAGGGTGTCACCCCATCGTGGTCTTTGCGGTACAATCGGCTCGCCAACCCTTCGATCAACCTGCGCTCGCCATGGATATTGATGCTGTAAAATCCAACTGCCTCGTAGAAGCTCAGCGTTTTGCGTTGGGATTCATCCAATTCGTCCCAGAGCGATGTGCCTTCTATGGAGATGAGTTCCGGGCTGGTGAACCAAGTATCCCGATCCAATTCTTCCGGCCAATCCAGACGGGCAAAGGGATCGATGTAGTTTTCTTCCGAAACCCGACACAGCCGCTCAACGGTATGGTCCAATGCCTCGGTGTTAATATTGTTCGCTTCATTCATGTTGAATCCACCTTCTCAAGGAGTAGTGCCTGCCAGTTGAGGCCGTAGCCGGCCATCAAACACAACAGGCGTTGACCTGGTTCAACACGACCGCTTTCATCCAAGTGCTTAAGGTTGATGATGTTGTCACCGGAAATGCAATGGGCCACTTCGGGCATAGGCTCGATGAAAACTTGTTTGAGATCGATCTTGAGCAGGCGAGATAAAATCTGCCACGCTTTTTTATTAATGTTTTGGGGTATGATCCAATCCAGGTCCTCAGCGGTCATTTTTGCTTTCGCCAGCGTCTCGTTTACCATTCGATGCATATAGGTGAAATAGACCGCCGCCGTTTCCTCATCACTTGCCTGCACTGCCGCACCATTTGTGATCTGATGACAGGCCAGGATGCGATACCCTTCGGGCTTGCGAGACACCACACAGCAGGCCGCTCCGTCAGAAATCAGACTATAGGCTTGCTCGTATTTGGCACCTGGGGGAAAGCAATCCGATGTCAAGCAGAGAATGTTTTCGAAGTCGCCTTCGGTTGTCAATAGACCGCAGGCCACCCGCACCGAACCCAGCATTGACGTGCACGCTTGCTGGACCAGTCCTAAAACGATAGCCTGTGGGGCATCCAAGTGGGATTGCAGCCGGCTGGCTGGAAAATCCATGAGAGGTTTCACATCCCGAGATCTTTCGAATTGGACGCGATCGCCCACCGTGGCATTTTCCGGGATGCAGGAGGCCCATATGATTGCGTGAAGTTCTGTGAGAGCTCCACGAATCGGACCCACCGCTTTGACCGCCAGGTCCAAAACAGATTCCCCTTCGGCGGCTAAATGATGGGTTTCAAATCCTGAATCACGCAACAGTTTAGCTGATGAGAACGTGTCGGACTTGGCCGATTCATCCACCGTGCGTTTGATGGAACCCAGGGCATAGGAAAGGTTATCCACGTAAAATTCGGTCACGAAACTCTCCCTATGCCAGGAAAAAAGCGGCCAACCTTGGTCATATATTCTCGGTATTCATCTCCGAATTCCGATGCACTGAGCCGCCGCTCTTCTCGACGGGCAGTCACCATTAAAACCACGGTCGCATAAATAAAAGTACCCAAGGGAGCTGGATGCGGACAGACAATGATGCAACCGATAAGGCACATCAAAAACGATGTATAAAAAGGATGACGAACCCAGGCATAGGGTCCGTGGGTCACAATGCTCTTGGGCGCATCGTTTTCTTGATGCCACAGGGCTATGGGCACCCGATGAATGCCGATTGTAAAGCCGATCAATGCGATTGATAGAGCGAAAAACGGCATCCCTGCCGTTTCAAGGATGAGGCGCTCTTTGGGGAAACCGAAAACGACTGGTTCCCAAATGGCGATCTCTTCCGTATTGAGCAAAAGAAATATCGGATTCACAGCGTAGGGCGCAGCCGTGAGTAGCCATTTCAGATTCCAAGTTCCATCCTGACGAAAAAATATGCGCGGCAACAGTGTAACAAAAATGATGTTCAAAATAGCGATAAACGCCACCGGCATGCTAAGCATCATGGTTTTCTCTCCTCAGTTCGTTGACCAGTGCGCGAACTTCTGTGCGCTTGATCTTTTTAGTCGTGGTTGTTGGTAATTCTCCCGAGTGAACGATCACACAGCTTGGCTGTTTGTAACCGGCCAACACTTTACACCGCCGGCTCACCTCGTCTTCCATAGCGCGGGCCATCGCTTTTGGGCCTGGATGTAAACCCAGCGCCTCATCGGAAGGCACGACTACACAGCCCACTTCTTCCTGCCCTTGGCGAAGTTCATCCAAAGAAGTCAAGCCTAGAACGCAAACTTCTTTGAATAGGTGGGACGCTTCCAGCGGTTGTTCAACTTCTTCAGGCTGAACTTTCTTACCGCTGCCCAAAACGATCAAGTTTTTCTTCCGGCCATTTATAGTTAGGTAGCCAGCGCTATCGAAACTTCCCAGATCACCAGTGTGAAACCAACCATCGGCATCTATGGCCTGATCGGTCAAATCGTCCAGTTTATAATAACCTTGGGTGACGTGCTTACCGCGTACCAGAACTTCACCGTCCTCAGCAATGCGGACCTCGGTATCCGGCAAGGGTTTGCCAACGGTTCCTCGAGAATGGTGGTCTTCGGTGTTGATTGAAGCCACTGGACTTGTTTCAGTTAGTCCATATCCCTGATAGATGGGAAGCCCAATACGTTCAAAAAATATTTCTGTCGCGAGGTTCAAAGGGGCAGCACCGGACATAAAATACCGGACATGACCGCCGAACTCTTGGTGAATTGTCCGAAACATAATTCGTCGGATACCAATTGGACAAATGGGTGCGCATACATGAAAGAGGAACCAAAAGACCAGACGCTTCATCTTCGAACTTTTTCGTATTTGCCGATCGATCTGTTTTTTAACCATATTAAAAAAGAGTGGAACCGCCACCATGCGAGTTGCAGACTGATCCTTCATCGCTCGAAGAATATCTTGGGGAAAAAGAGAGTTTATGTAGGCGATGGTACTACCGCTATAAAGTGCACACAAAAAACCGCCCACCAATTCGAGAAGATGGCTCAGGGGAAGAATGGATACAGTAGTCTCACCTTGGCGTACATTAATTATATTCATCAAGGTATCCACTTCAAATCCAAGATTCTGAAAACTCGTCATCACACCTTTGGGTGTTCCCGTTGTGCCAGATGTGTAGGTCAAAACTGCAAGTTCATCCCATTGACGCTCCCGTACATCAATAACGCCAGCGCTAGGTTTGAGTTCACGATAGCTCTGATAGCGCCCGGGTAGACTCTCGTCTTCCATCACGATAATATGTTCGATTCCATGGACACGCTTACAGAGCGTCTCTGCTGTTTCCAGGTAGGTTGCCGAAGCAAGGATTGCTGAAGGTTGGGCATCTTGAATAATCGGTTCTAGTTCTTCTATAGTCAATGTTCGATCAAGGGGAAGTACTACGCCACCAGCACGGACAATCGTAAAAAATGCGATCCCCCATTCCGGTTTGCTTTCAGACAGGACGGCGACCCGTGACCCGTGTTGCAACGATTGTTCGATCAACCACGATGAAAGGACATTCGAGCGGTGGCGAATTTCGGCATAGCTCATGCTCCGCCAAAAGCCTTCTTCATAAACGGAAAAGGCGGTGTTGTGAGGCTGGTTTTTAACGCGGGCGGTCATGAACGAGAGAACCGCCGGGTCCGGCATTGACCCAGTGCGGCGCGCCGTTCCGTCACTGGATGGAACCGTTTCTTCTTTTTTCTCAACCACAGTGCTCATCTTGAGCAACTTACCATAATCTTCTTTACCTTATCAAGATTTGGATAAATCTCAAATTTTTGAGAGAATCTTTCTTTTGCTTCTAATTGGTTCACAGTATCCTCTTAAATAATTCTAATAAATCAGTGGGTACTGCTGGTACTATATAAGTAATAAAGAACTATTCTAATAAAGCAATATTACACCCCACCAGTCCTAAATGTCTATAAACAAAAAAACCCGATCCATCTGCACGGCGTTACGCTGGACAAGTAAGCGGGGATTGAGTAAAACCACTAAAATTTTCAATAATGGCGAGCCTCTCTTTTATAAAATAAACCCGTATGATGATGGAATTTGAGCTTGTTTTGGTTGATAGTATTTATTAACTGACTTATACCCAAACATCATTGGGGGCAGTGAGTTCACTGCCTGTTTCACCAGTATTTATGACACCCTTAGGCTCAACAAGCATTACTTTACATTCATTTTCTGCATAAGTCTTATGTGTAACGCCTTTTGGAACAACATACATTTCTCCTTCAGATAAGTCTACTATACCATCCCGAAACTCAATTCTCATATCGCCTTCAATCACTATAAAGACTTCATCTGTATCTTTATGGTCATGCCAAATAAACTCGCCTTTAATTTTTACAAGCTTAAACTGATAGTCATTCATTTCTGCGATTATTCGCGGAGACCAATATTTCGAGAACTGTGATAATTTTTCTTTTAGATTGATTTTATTTAATGGCACTTCAGACCTCCTTTTAAAAAGCCAGATGCGTTTAATCAATTAATTTACACAGTATTGCCTCACAAACAAAAACCCCGCTACTAGGCGGAGTGTGTCCTTCAAATTTGTTTCCCTAATTTATGACTAATAAAGAATATTGTTGACTGCGTTAGAAAAGATAAATCTTTGAGAATTAATTACAAAAAATAGAGAAGCCGCATCTAAAAACGAGGGCTCCCGTCAGAGATATTTAGTGTCCGGGATGGAGGGTTTCGGAAATACTTTAAATAAAAAAATCGGATGAGAAAAATTCAGCCTCTCATCCACTTGGCAGCCAGCCAGCCCAAAAGAATAAATCCTCCAAGGATAAGCCAGTTGTAGGTATTCCCGTAGGTAGTAACCGGGAAGTGGCTACTGATCATGATCACAATCAGCGGCACGGACATATAAGTATTGTGTTTGGAACATCGCTTTGCCCTTATGGCCAGGGACATGTCCGGTGGTTCATTATTCTCAACCGAAGCAATCATTTTTCGTTGGACAGGCAGAATGGTCATCCAGACATTGGCTGTCATAATAGTACCAAAGACAGCCCCAATATGCATCATGGCAGCTCTTGAACTAAATAAAAGGTCCAAACCGGAAAAAAGGGCAATGATCAAAATAAAAGAAATAATGGATCCGACAATTTCATTGGTTCCCAGTGGAGAGTTCCACAAAAGGTGATAAGCCCCATACCCGAGGATCAAAACTCCGATGCCAATCAAACTTGCAGTTAACTCGGACATTTCTGAATCCTGCTCAAGCATAAGTCCGCCCATATAATAGACGAGGATGAGGAGAAACATTCCGCTGATCCAGGTCAGGGCAGATTCCCACTTGAACCAATGGAGCGTCCTGGGCATAATCCTGGGTTTTGTTTGTTTTTCCACCAGGTAGAAACCGCCGCCGTGGACCATCCATAGTTGCCCGGATACATTTTCACCTGCATCCGGGTCAATTTCCATGGGGAGTGTCCTTTCCATCCAGTTAAATAAATATGTTTGTCCAATCCAAGTGATTCCGGCAATAATATGAAACCAGCGAAAGAGCAGGTTAAGAATTTCATGGATTTTGTGCCATTCCACGATTTTCAACTGCCCCGGTAAGTGGAATAACCGTGTGGACTCAATAATAGGGGCACATGGTAATGGGTATCAGGATCATCCAGGGTAAATACAATTGGAATAACTGAATAAAAACTATCTACACCCTGGGATCGAAAATAAGGGGAAACGTTGAAAGTTAAACGATAGGTCCCGGGCGACACCGATTCAGGTTCAATGAATAAATTGTTGATCCGGCCATCGGTATCGGTGCAGCCTTCACCCACGGTTTCCCATGATTCCTGTGTTCGCCGCACTTCCAACACGACATGGATGTTTGCTGCCGGTTGTCCTTGAGCCGTATCCAGGACATGGGTTGTGATTGGACTTTTCATAATTGTCTCCCTTGCAAAATCTTTTTGAATGACCGTGTCCGGATCTCTTTCAGGGTGAGTCCCGCTGCCTCGGCATCCTTTTCCGTAATGGCTCCGCAACTGATACCCCGGAGAAAATAATTCAGTAGTCCCTGTCCGGTGGCAGCATCGTCAAAGACACCCTCGACCAATGTTACCTGGGCTGCTTTTTCCATAAACGATTTCAATCTTCGAGATGTGGACTCCAGGCTTTCCAGGAAAAAAGAGTAAACCGCAGCATAGCGAAGGGGAAACTGAAACGGGTGCAAATCCCACCCTTGGTAATACCCATGTTTAAGGGAATGTTGAATGTTGGTGAAGTTTAATATCCAAGCCTGATACACAACTTGCCGGTTTTCTTCCATCTGACTTTCTGTTAATGGTTTTTTCTCCGTTGGCCGGTGTGGTCCTACGGGCATGATATTTGTAGCGCCATCGGAAAGACGAATGCCAGTACCCCCCAGGGCGACTTGCATCATATGTCGGGCAAAATCGCAAGCCGGATGCGTCATACTTTGGTATTCGGCAGTGATGTTGGCGGAGGCGGTATAGTCGTAAACCCCGAAGTGTGCACCAATGCATCTGCCGTCTGCTGCCTTGACCAGTGCAGGGAGGGCTGAATTTCCATTGCTGTCTAGGATGGATTGGGGTGTCTCGATCATCAGTTCCATTTGGAGCGAGCCAGCGGAAATGCCGGTCTTTGCTTCCAGGGCATCAAACAGATAAACCAAAGAGGAAACCTGTTCGGGAATGGTTACTTTCGGCAAGGTTACAACAAAATTATCCGGAAGCTTACCCGTTGTCTTTTTCAAAAGGGACGTGATGAATAGGTCTAGGGTTCGGATCGACCGGTTTTTTTGTTCTTCTGTCAGGGGTTTAATTCGGATGCCAATAAAGGGCGGAAGTGAATTTTCTATCATACCTTTTACCACTTCATCAGCGGCTAAAACAGCATGCATATCCTCTTCTTTGTCTGGCCGGTTTCCGTACCCATCTTCAAAATCGATTCGGAAATCCTCTACAGGTTCACGCACTAATTTTTCCAGCACACGCTGATACACAGTATAAGCAAAAAATGCTGCTTTTTTGGTTTTTTGGACAGCACCAAGGTCTTTTCGCAATTGATCTTCAAGAGCGGATATCTCTTCTTTCGAATTAGGGATATGTTCATGTCCTTTTAATTCCAGAGCTTTTGAGAAATCAACAAAGTTCGGTGCATATGCTTTCAGGTGATTAAGAGCAGCGTTCCCCATTTTTTTTGCGGATCCTGCCTGGAAAATATGTGCGCCTCCATACACGGTGTGAACCGGTTGCCTTTCAGGGGATTCTCCGGGGTGAGCTGTGTTAAAAATGGTATTGGCAGCTTTGAGACGTACATTAATTTCGTCAATAATATCGGGGGTAAGGGAGGATGTCATAGTGAAAGAAGATTATCTAAACGTAGTTGGGTGATTTTATTTTGTTCTTTAGCAGCGATTAATAATTCAGCCTCTGGATCGTTCTCCAGTCTTACCTTTAAAAGTGCCAACATTTCTTCAGCTGATTTTCCCGTCGCACAGACAATAAAAATATATCCAAAATTTTCTTCGTACAATCGATTTGATTCTGCCAAATCTTTCAAGATATTTTCGCCAGCCTCTTGGATTCCTGACTGTTCCTTTTCAGACCATGATTTTGTTTTTTGAAATTTTTTGCGCAACAAATCAATATCCCCTATTTTAGGATGGTGAGAAAATGCTTCAAGCCAATCTTCAGAGTTCAGTGAAAACCAAATTTTTTCTGTCAGATCAAAGAGCTCATTTTTATGTTGAAAAGGGCGAAAGGCAGTTATTTCCTCTACCCATTTCGAAGCGCCACAGCAGATCGCAAACTGTTCCAAAGCTTCAGATTTCGGTAATGTATTCAGGGTGTCAAGTGTCATCGTATTATAAAAATAACAATAAAATAGTTGGTTGTTATCACGGGACTGGACGGCCAATAATTCGCAATCGGCTTACACCGCCATCGGGGTAGATATTAAATCGAATATGGGTGAGCGTTTCAGTCTGATTCGATGCAATTGAAAAAATGTTTTCCTGGTTACCAGAAAGTTTTGAAACAGGCAGCAATTCTAACCAATCAATAGTGCTTATGAGAATAGCGTCCCGATCCGTATCGGGTTCAACGCACCCTTCAATAGAACATGAATCAGGAAAATTTCCTTTGAAATGCAATGTATCCACCACAATCCGCTCAACTATCCATGGTAATCCAAGTTTAAGGATCACCCAATCGTGTCCGGGACCACGTCGTCGCTTCGTTTCCCAGCCATCGCTCATGCCGGTTCCAATGCCAGGTTTAATCAGGTTTTCCATGTGACTGAAATGCATGTCGCTGCAGGCAAGCGTCTCACCGCCATTCTCCGAAGCGGCTGCATCAGTGAAGGAATTGCGATCATCCGCACTGTCTTCAGGCTGTCCGTAAACTCTGAATCGGGCTACGCCCCCATCGGGATAAATATTTAGCCGAAGATGAGTAAAGGAATCCTCATAATGAATCGCGAATCGGTTCTGTGAATCTCCCTGGAGCTCAACCCTGGAGAGAATTTCCGTCCATTCAACCTCATCCATAATTTCACCTAAAGCCGTAAAAGTAGGCACCCGGCATGCATCCACGGATGCTTGAGACGGAAAATTCCCGACGAAATGGTTGGTGTCAATATCCAATTCCTTTATCACGCCTGGTTTCCCGAGACGCAGGATGCACCAATCGTTCCCAGCGGTTCTCTTCCTTCGAGATTCCCATCCATCCATCCATTTACCGCGATCTGTATATTTATCGGATATAAATTCACCACGCCCCGGCTTGAGCAGGTTTTCTTTCGAGGCAAAGAATTCATCGCTGGCCAATAAAGTACGGCCACCATTTGATTCCGAGGCAAGATCGATGAGATCTTTTTGGAGTTTAGGTCCCATGATTTCCCATTACTATTTTACCATGAGGAAGCCCCACAAAACTTCCATTGTCAAAAACTTTTTGTCCACGAAGAAAGGTCTTATTTACAGCGCCGAACAGGCTCTCACCTTCATACGGTGTCAGTTTATGTTTGTGATGAATGGCTGTTTGTTCTACCAAAAACTCTGCCTCCGGATTCCAGCAGACCAGGTCCGCATCATAGCCGGGAGCA
>Ga0207966_1000806_pt1 | contig 17531 bp, 17 predicted proteins | sample Knorr_S23_td_NAD_FD_185611 | JGI IMG/M metagenome (GOLD analysis project Ga0207966, IMG submission 185611) | Marine microbial communities from Southern Atlantic Ocean transect - Knorr_S23_td_NADW_ad_2500m_LV_B (SPAdes) (version 2) | ecosystem: Environmental > Aquatic > Marine > Oceanic | place...
TTCTATCATATTAAGCCTCCCTAAAAGAAAAATTAAAGTTAATAAAATTAATATTCATAATATTAATGATTTGCAATAAAGTGCAATACATTTTATATAGAACTTTAATAATGTGGGTTTTGTTGATTTTCTAAAGAATGCTTGTTTCTTATAAAATACTGTAGAAACAAATAGTTAAATCATTTTTTAAGATTAAAAAAATAACTAAAATATAAAAAATTCAGTAAGAATGTTGCAATTTAGCAACACAGATTTGGGCATATTTTGCAAGATTAAAATCATTATGAATCGTTGATTTTTATTATGGTTTAACTGAAGCGCTTAATAGCCTTTTTAATGATTGAAATTTGGCGCTATTACTTGACCTTGGTCTTTTGATTTTGATTTTATAATCTAACAAGATTTTTGCTGGTAGGTTTGATAAAAAAATAATTCTATCTGATAGTTGAATTGCTTCGTTTAAATCATGAGTTACAAAAATAATTGTTGGTTTTTTTTGCTTCCATAAGTTTATTAGAAGTTTTCTAAGTTGATTTGCAATTTTATTATCCAGTGAAACAAATGGTTCGTCTAAAAGCAAGATTTTAGGTTGTGTAGAAAATGCTCTTGCTAATGCAATTCTTCGTTGCATTCCACCGGATAATTTATTAGGAAAGGAATTTCCAAATTTTGTTAATCCAATTTTTTGAAGTAAATTACTTGAAATTTTTTTACTATTTTTTTCTTGTTTTATAGGAAACTCGATATTTTCTTTAGCAGTTAACCATGGAAATAATCTAGGAGATTGGAATAAATAACCAATTTTTTCTTTTGTTATTTCTTTATTATTATAACTAATTAACCCATTGAAGTTATTATCTAAATTAGAAATTAAATTTAACAATGTGGTCTTTCCACAACCAGATGGTCCAAAGATACAAATGAGTTCACCTGTATTTATTTTAAGATCAAAATTTTTAAAAATTACATTTTTTTTTTCAACGTTTCCAACTTTTAAGGGAAATATTTTCTTTATTATATTTATATTAAGAATTAGCATTTTTTTTTTGTTTATCTCCAACTAGTCAATCTCTTTTCTAGTGGTTTAATAAAAAACCACTCAATTGCCATAATAAAAAAAACAAAAACAAATGTATAAGAAAGTATTGAAGCTATATCGAACATTGAAAAAAACTCATATATTTTAAAACCAACACCATTTGATCTCCCTAGCAATTCTACAACTAAAACTATTTTCCAAATTAAAGCCAATCCGGATCTAGCAGCTGAAACTAGATATGGATATAGTTGAGGTAAAATTATTTCTTTAATAATTTTAAATTTTGACAATTTATAAATTTTTCCAACATCTACAAGTTTTTCATCAACAGCCTTCGTTCCTTCTCTAAGAATTACAGTGACAGTAGGAATTTTATTTATTGTGACAGCAAGAATAGCCGCTGCTTCATTTAAACCAAACCACAAAAAACATAAAATGATAGTAACCACGGCAGGTATGTTTAAGCCTAGTATTAACCATCCATCAAAATAATCATCTAATATTTTTTTTCTGCCCATCGCTATTCCTATAACAGAACCAATTAACATTGCTAAAAAGAAAGATGTAGCAACTCTAAATAATGTAACTGAAATATGAAAAAATAACTCTTGAGAAGAGTGATATTTTATTGATTCAGCTACTATAATAGGAGATGGAAGTATATCTTTATCTAGGAAATAAGAAACCAATCCCCAGATAAAGGTTAATATTATAATTGAAAATAATCTTCTTGTTATTTCATTATTTAGAAAATTTTCTCGAGTAAACATTTTTTTTTTTTATTTATTGTTTCCAAAAAGTACCTGGTGAGAGTTCATTACTTTTTCCTACTAGATCTCTTCCGCCAAAATCTGATAAAATTTTAAATACTTTTTTCGTTTCTTGTATTTCTTGAAGGCTGAATTTTACAGGAATTCCTTTACGGTATGTATCTCTTAAATATAGAAGTGTGGTCCTATCCTCAGCTCGGGTTAAAGGATAAATTCTCTCCCATTCTGTATCTGAAATCATCATTATTTTCTTAGCTTCTTTTGAAGCGTTAAAAAAATTATTAATTGTGAGCATATTTTCTTCTGCAAATTTTTCATTAAATACCCATCCATACGAAGGTATTTTTGTTTCAATTCCGAGATTTTTTAAAATATCCTCAACTGAAATTAATTCTCTAAAACCTGTGCTTTGGAGTCTGGCTTTGTAATGCCAATAATTTAATACAGCATCAACTTCATTATTTATAATTAATTTATTTAATAAAGGTGGGGCTGCAAAAATTGGTTTAACAAATTTTTTTCCGTCTATGCCAGTTCTTTTTTTTAAATACGCTCTAAATAACAACCAACTTTTATCAATAGAGCTTCCTGCTATTCCTAACCTTTTTTCTTTTAGATCATCTATGTTAATTATTTCTGAATCATGTGGAACTATTATTCCGCCGATTGACATTGAATGTGGATAAAAAACATATTTTCTATTTTCTGATCTTTGTCTCGAAACCCAGACCCAATCAGTAACAATCATATCTACTGCATTTCCTTGAAGGGCAGTAGCTGCTGAATTCTTGCTAGCAAAAAATTTAGTTTTAATATTTATGTTATTTTTTTCATCTAATTTATTTGTTTTTATTATGTCTATTTCCCAGTTAACAGTTCCAAACTTTAATAAACCTATTGTAATTTCATTCTCTTTTGCGACTGCTTTGTTAGTGCTAAAAATTAGTGAAAAAAAAATACAAAATATATAAAAAACAACTTTCATAGGATTAGTTAATTAAACAATATATAAATTATTATTTTAATTATTATTATCAATAGTAATCATTAAATAAATATATAACCTATTACAAAAAATATATTTCTTAATATTTTTTACATTTTAGTATGATTTTGTCACATAAGATTTGAGTTGATCTATTTCTTTTTTTAATCTTTTTGTTCTGTCTTTAACCAAATCACCAATACTAACAACCCCTATAAGCTTATTATTTTGTACAACTGGTATATGTCTAAAATGTTTTTTTACCATTAATTCTAGCAATTCTTCAGTTGTGTTTTTTGTATTACATGTAATAACGTTTTTTGTCATTAATTCCTTAGCTTTTGTATTTCGTACAGATTTTTTTTCTGTAAATCCTCTTACTATATCTCTCTCAGATAAAATTCCGACTACAAGGTCTTTTTCAATTATTACTATTGCTCCTATATTTTCTTTTACTAAAGTATTTGCAATTTCACCAATAAGTGTATCTGGCGAAGAAGTGAACACTTTATTTCCTTTTTTATTTAATATATCTCTTACTAACATTTTTCTTTTTTATTATGATTCTTTCTTAAAAGATAGATTAATTCAAGTTTTTTAATTACATTTTTAAATAATATGACAAAAAAAATATTGTTAGATGTAAAAGGTTTAAGATGTCCAATACCAGTATTACGCGCTGAAAAGATTGTAAAAAAATTAAAAACTGGGGACACTTTAGAAGTTTTAACCACTGATCCTAAATCTATTCAAGATTTTAAAGCTTTTTGTGAAGTTGCAAATTGTTTATTTCAAAGTTTTAAAAAGACAAAAGGAGTATTTACTATTCTTATATGTAAAGGAATTTAAATTTTATTCTCTTTTAATGTTATAGCCATTAAAGGAGGCACAATAAGTAAAGTTAAAATTGCTGAAAAAAATAATCCTCCAACAACAACCGATCCTAGTCCTTTATATAATTCAGACCCTGGACCTGGAAATAATATTAAAGGAAACATTCCAAATATACTTGTTAACGTTGACATAAAAATTGGCCTTACACGAGTTCTCGCAGATTCAAAAATTGCATCGATATTAGATATATTTCTATTTTTCTTTATATTAACTGTTTGGAGAACAAGTAAAATTGAATTGTTTACAACTATCCCGATTAAAATTAAGAAACCGAGTAAAGTTAACATATCTAGGGCTTGGTAAGTGAAAAGATTTAAAACTTTTAATCCCACAAAGCCACCTGCTGTTGCCAATGGGACAGTTATCATTATTATCAATGGCAATACAAAACTATTTAATAAAATTGATAAACTTAAAAAAACAATGACCAAAGCCACAACAATTGAAAGCGACATAGCATTCCATGTCTGTGTTAATTTATCTGCTGTCCCAGATAGATTTAGAGATACACCTTTTAATGAGGCCTCTTTACCGAGCCCTTGAATTACAGCATTATCTAAAATCTTAATAGCTACTTCCAATGGTATTTTTTCAGGTGGTCTAATTTGCAAAGACACTGTTCTTTTGAAATCGATATGTCTTATTGATATTGGACTATTAGTTATATGGCTATCTGCCAAGGAAGATAAAGGTATAGTTATTCCTGATTTTGAAACTATAGGAATATTTCCTACATCTTGGGTAAAATTTATTTTATTATTTTTTCCAATTATTATAAGGTCCATATTTTTCCCATCAGCAACAATTTCATCTACCCACAAACCATCGTTAAATGCATCCAAGCTTTCTGCAAATTCTCTTACCGAAATTCCATTTTCTGCTAATTTTTCCATATTTGGTATAAAACGAAGTTCCGAAGCACCAAGCTCTAGCCCTGGTTTTGGCGTAATTTGAGGACGACCAATTTTAGAAAAAACATTGTTAGTTGTAAAAAAAACTTTTTTAGCAATTTCCAAAATATTATTAAGATCTGAACCACTAACATTTATATCTATTTTTCTACTACCTCCAGCTGTTCTGCCAAAAATAGAAGGTTGATTAATAAAACCTAAAGTACCTGCTTCTTGAAATGCTGCTTTTTCCATTAATGGTATAATTTTTTTTATTTTGTTAGGATCTTTAGTAGAGGCTCCGATAAAAATTCTTGTTGATGTTGAGACAAAAAAGAAATTGTTTATTCTTGGATAATCATTTTTATTTTCATCACCGCCTTCTTCTAATACAAAATAAGGTTTAATTTGGGATTCAATTTTTTCAGCGATACCACTAGTTGTTTTTAAATTATATCCTGGAGGTGGAATCAGTACTCCAAAAACTAAATTTTTATTTCCCTCTGGCAAATATTCCAGTTTTGGAGCTAAAAGTATGATACCAATTAAAGTAAATAAAATTATTCCTAAGACTGAAAAAAATGCTCTTTTTTTTGTTTGTAATACCCATCCTAAGTATTTATAAAAATTATATAAAAAATTTAGAGAAACTTTTTTTAAAAAGTTTGGCGTTTGAAATTTCCAAATTTTTTTATCATCATTTTTTTGTAAAAGCTTAAGCTTATAGGAAATAACAGGGATCATTGTAACAGCTAGGATTAGAGACAAGGTTATAGCGCAACATATAGCAATGGAAATATCTCTAAACAATTGTCCAGCTTCTACTTTTAAAATTAGTACCGGGATAAAAACTAGAACAGTTGTTAGTGATGACAAAAAGACAGCTTGCCAAACTTCCTTTGTCCCAATATATGAAGCATCGTAATCGTTTTTACCTAGTTCTTTATGTCTAAAAATATTTTCTAATACAATGATAGCAGCATCAATGACCATTCCGACTGCAAAAGCTAACCCAGCTAAACTTATAACATTAATTGATTTTCCAAGGATAGACATAAATACTAAAGTACCAATTATTGTCAGGGGAATAGTTGTAATAATAACTGCTGTTACACGAACAGAATTTAAAAAAAGTAAAAGGATGAAAGAGGCTAGGATTCCTCCAAAAATAATATTTTGTTTCACTAAGTCAATTGACGAATTGATATAAATTGTTTCATCATAAACTTGTTTCAATTCTAAATTAGATTTTTTTAGAACGATATTTAATTTATTTATTGTTTCTTTTATTTCTTTCATAGTCTCTAATACATTCGCGCCAACATCTCGAATAATGTTAATTGCCAGCGCTTCTCTTCCTAATGATCTTATATTGGATACAGGTTTTTTGCTTTCATAGACAACGTCGGCTATATCAGAAATAAAAACTTTTGATGAAAATTGTGTTTGTTGATCTTTGTTAATTTTTACAACAACTTTTTTTATTTTTTCCGGATTATTTAATTCGCCTTCTGTCCTAACAAGGTATTTTCTTTTACCTTCTTCAATTTCTCCAGCCGAAACTGCAATATTTGATGATTTTAAACTATCAACAATTTCAGGAACTGTAATTTTATAAAGCGCTAGCCGTTGAGGGTCTATTTGTATCTGCATTTCTGTTTTGCTTGCACCAAAAATATTTGATCTTGAAACTCCCGAAATTTTTTCAAATTCTGTCTTAATTAGATCCTCAACTAAATCACCATATTTATACATTGGAATCGAATTTTCTTTTAGCGGTCTAAGTATTATCCAAGCAATAGGATTATCTTCGCTTCCTGATGTTTCTAGATAAGGCTTCATAATTTCTTCTGGATAACCTCTAACACGATCAAGCGCATTTGACGTCATAAGAAGAGCTTTTTGATAATCTTCACCTTGTCCAAATTCTAATTTGATTTCAGATTTTTTGTCATAAGCATTGCTTCTTATCCTTTTAATACCTTTGACTGTTCTTAAAACATCTTCTTGTTTTATAACAATTTCTCTTTCTATTTCATTTGGCGAGCCTCCTTGCCAATTGGTTGTTATTTCTACTACTGTGCTTCGAACATCAGGTGTCAGTTGTACAGGAATTTTAAATAGAGATAAAATCCCGGAAAAGAGTATTAAGATAATTAATGCATAGATAAGTATAGGTTTTTTTAAACAAACTTTAATAATATCCAATTTTTTTATTTTCCTTCAATTTGTACTTTTTGATCCGGCCTAAGTCTTTCATTGCCTCTAATTACTATAAGATCTCCAGCCTTTATGCCATCAATTATTTCAATAGAATTTTTATATGCTTTACCAGTTACAACATGCTTTAATTTTGCAATATTATTTTCTACTGAGTAGACAACATTTTTACCATCTTTTATTAGTATAGCGTCTTTACTAATTGTTTTTACTTGATTCTTTGATTTAAGATACATTTTTAAATTTAGATTTTGATTAATTATTAAATTAGTTTTTTTTATATTGAAAAGAGGTTTTAATCTAACTAACACAGTTCTTGTATCAGGGTTTTCTCTTGGGATTATAGATTTAATTGATGATTGTAAGGTTTTATTATTAGATAAAATTATTTCAATATTCTTTTTTCGATCTAAATATTCAACTTTATCTAAAGGAACATTAGCTTCTAATTCATATTTTTCTTTATTAATAATTTCAAAAATTGGATCACCTATATTTACATAATTTCCTTTTGTCACTAGTCTTTTTGATATTACTCCAGAGTACGGTGCTTTAAAAATTGCGTAATCATAAGCTATTTTTGCTTTGTTATATTGAGATGTATTTTTTATTAAATTACCTTCTGCGGCTCTTACTATATTGATTTGATCTTCATACTCTGCCATCTTAAATGAAGGAGACTCCATTAATGCTTTTAATCTTTCCAGTTTTTTTTCTTCAAGTTCTAATCTTGCCAAACTTTCAGATAATTCTCCTTCTTTAGTAACTTTATCTTCTAGTAATTCATCCGCTTCTATTTTTAAAAGTTTATCTCCCTTCTTTATTTGATCGCCAACTTTTACATATACTTCTTCAACAGGTCCAAAAGTTTTTATAGATACGGTATCTGATTCCAAAGGCGCAACTCTTCCAATAATTAAAAATGAATCAGTGATATATTCTTTTTTTACTTTTTCAACTTGTACTAATACTAAATTTTCTGTATTTGCTTTAAGATCCCAAACACACCAATTTGAACTTAATAACACTATAAAAATAAAAAAAATTAATTTTCTCATAATTAAATTTGTAATTAATATTTTAATAAAAGTATTATATAGATAAATTTAATTTTCTATGTCTACTGCGATTGTAACACATAAAGATTGTATTCTACATGATACCGGGATACACCATCCAGAAAGTCAAGAAAGACTTTTAAGTGTTTTTAAGACACTAAAGAATTTCAAATCAAAAAAGATTCAATGGATAGATGGACCAAATATTAATTTAAAACATATTAATTTAGTTCATTCTGAGCATCACATTAAAAATATTATAAATAATGTTCCAACAAAAGGTTTTTTTAATATTGATGCAGATACCGTATTAAGCCCTAATAGTATCAAATCTGCTTTTAAGGCTATGGGATCAGTATGTAAAGCAGTTGATTTAATATGTACAGAAAAATTTAAAAATGCATTTTGCCCTATAAGACCACCAGGACACCATGCCGAACCAGAAAAAGCAATGGGTTTTTGTTTATTTAATAATGTAGCCATTGGAGCATATTACGCAAAATTAAAATATAAATTAAAAAAGTGTGCAGTAATAGATTTTGATGTACATCATGGTAATGGAACACAAAAAAAATTCTGGGACGATCCCAATATGTTCTATGCATCCACTCATCAAGAAGGTATTTTTCCAGGAACAGGATTTAAGAATGAGATTGGAGTCAATAATAATATAATTAATGTTCCTTTACCCGGTGGAACAAATGGATTATTATTTAAAAAATCATATGAGGATATAATTATTCCTAATTTAAAAAAATTTTCACCAGATATGATATTCATCTCAGCTGGATTTGATGGACATAAAGATGATCCTTTAGCTGATTTTAAATTAACAGAAGAAGATTTTTTTTGGGTTACTAATAAATTAAGGAATTTTTCTGATAAATATTGCAAAAAGAGATTAGTCTCATGTTTAGAAGGAGGATATAATATTGATGCTTTGTCAAAAAGCTCTTTAGCACATGTAAAAGGATTAATTTTATGACAATAAAAAAAAATTTTTCAGATATACAACAAATGTCTTTTGAAAAAGCCTTGGAAGAACTAGAAGTAATTACTAATGATTTTGAAGACGGGTGTTCAAATTTAGATCAGGCAGTTATATTGTATGAAAGAGGTATTGCTTTAAAGGAGCATTGTGAAAAAAAATTAGAAGAAGCAAAAAAGAAAATAGAACAGGTCAAAATTATAAATCAAAAACCTATTCCTCGTACACAACAAGATAGCGGAGAAAAAAACTGATAAATTTAGAAAATGAATTAGAAATTTCCCAATTTGAGATCAATAAAGCGCTTAAATCTTTTCTTCCAAAAGGCAAAGGTTTAGAAAAGAAACTTTTTAATGCTATTGAATATTCTATTTTGTCGTCTGGAAAAAGATTAAGGCCTTTTTTAGTTTTAAAAACCTCAGAATTATTTGGTGTAGAAAAAGAAAGAGCATTAAGAGTTGCCGCTTCTATAGAAATGGTACATGCGTATTCACTTGTTCATGATGACCTGCCTTCAATGGATAATGATGAATTAAGAAGAGGTAAACCAACAACCCATAAAAAATTTAATGAGGCAGTAGCAATTTTAACTGGAGATTCTTTATTAACTTTATCTTTTGAAATATTATCAGACACTTTAACACATAGTGATGCTAATATTAGGTGCGAGTTAATTTTGGAGTTAGCAAAAGCAGCGGGCGCTTTAGGTATGGTTGGGGGACAAATGATGGATCTCCAAGCTGAAAATAAAAATTTAAATATTGGTGTTGTAACTAGAATTCAAAGATTAAAAACAGGGGCTTTAATTTCTTTTGCATGTATTTCAGGGGCTATTTTAGGTAGAGCAGAAAAGAAAGATAGATTTGCTTTACAAGCTTATGCACATGATATTGGTCTAGCATTTCAAATTAAAGATGATTTATTAGATGTAACTGGCAAAAAAAAAAATCTTGGAAAAGCAGTGAAAAAAGATAAAAAAGCTGGTAAAAAGAATTTTGTTTCCATATTAGGTAAAGAAAGAGCAAAAAAACAGGCCGAACTTTTAGCAAATCAGGCCTTAAAACATCTTAAATCTTTTGATTCTAAAGCCGATATATTAAGGGAAGTAGCAAGATTTATTGTAGAAAGAAAGAAATAAATATAATACAATAAAAAATTCATATCTTTTAATTCTAATGGAAAAATACAATAAAAAACTTTTAGATAAAATACATTTTCCTTCAGATCTAAGAAAATTGCCAAAAAAACAATTGACAACTTTAGCTACCGAGTTAAGGGAAGAAACAATTGCTGTAGTATCAGTGACTGGTGGGCATTTAGGTGCTTCATTAGGCGTCATTGAATTAACTGTTGCTATTCATTATGTATTTAATACACCCAAAGATAGATTGGTATGGGATGTTGGACATCAAGCCTATCCCCACAAAATATTAACTGGTAGAAGAGATAGGATTAGAACCTTAAGACAAAAAAATGGTCTGTATGGTTTTACTAAAAGGACAGAGAGCGAGTATGATCCTTTTGGTGCAGCACACGCATCAACCGCAATGTCATCAGGGCTTGGAATGGCAATCGCAAGAGATCTTCAAAAGAAAAAAAATAATGTAATTTGTGTAGTAGGTGATGGAGCTATGAGCGGAGGTATGGCTTATGAAGCAATGAATAATGCTGGTGCAGAAAAGTCAAGATTAATTGTTATATTGAATGACAATGATATGTCAATCGCACCACCTGTTGGGGCTTTAAGTAATTATTTATCAAGAATTATTTCTTCAGGAACTTATCAATCTTTTAAACATATTGGAGGAAAATTAGCTCAATCATTTCCTAAAAGAATAGGAACAGCTGCAAAAAAAGCCGAAGAATTTGCAAGAGGAATAGTTACGGGAGGGACTTTTTTTGAAGAATTAGGTTTCTTTTATATAGGACCCATTGATGGACATAATTTAGATCATCTGGTTCCTGTTTTAGAAAATGCAAAAAAATATAAAGACGGACCAATATTAATACATTGTGTTACAAAAAAAGGAAAAGGTTATAAACCTGCTGAAAAATCTGAAGATAAATATCATGGTGTAAGCAAATTTAATGTTACCACTGGAGAACAACAAAAATCAGAGTCAATAGCCCCATCATATACCAAAGTATATGCAAATAGTTTAATTAATGAGGCTAAAAAAGATAAAAGTATTGTGGCTATAACAGCTGCTATGCCATCAGGCACAGGTTTAGATATTTTTGGGGCAAAATTTCCTAATCGTTGTTTTGATGTTGGAATTGCAGAACAACATGCTGTAACTTTTGCGGCTGGTTTAGCCACTGAAGGGTTAAAACCTTTTGCAACAATATATTCGACTTTTTTACAGCGAGCTTATGATCAAGTAGTCCATGATGTTGCAATTCAAAAGCTACCTGTTCGGTTTGCAATGGATAGGGCAGGTCAAGTTGGGGAGGACGGGCCAACACATGCAGGTTCTTTCGATATAGCTTATCTTGGATGTTTACCAGGTTTTATTTTAATGGCCCCTGCTGATGAAGCAGAATTGGTTCATATGGTTGCAACGGCTGCAAAAATTGATGATTGCCCCAGTGTTTTTAGATATCCAAGAGGGGATGGGATAGGAGTTGAATTGCCAGATGAAGGAATTCCTTTAGAAATTGGCAGAGGTAGAATAATAAAAGAAGGTTCCAAAATTGCCATCTTATCTTATGGAGCAAGATTATATGAATCCATTAAAGCGTCTGAAATTTTAAATGCTAGAGGTTTATCGACAACTGTTGCGGATGCTAGATTTTGCAAACCTTTGGATACTAAATTAATCAAGCAATTAGCTTTAGATCACGAATCACTAATTACAATTGAAGAAGGTGCGATTGGTGGGTTTGCTTCACATGTAACAAAATTTTTATCTGAAAATTCTCTTTTAGAAAGTGGTTTAAAATTTAGATCTTTATTTTTTCCAGATAAATTCTTAGCTCATGGCAAACCTGAAGATCAATATGAAGAAGCTAATCTTTTAGCTAAAGATATTGTCCACACAGCGCTTCAAACTTTAGGCACAACAAAAAAACAGATTGACGAAATTCTTGCTTAAATTTTTAAGATTGAAAAATTTTATTTCTTAAATAATGATCTGCTAAAACACATGCTAGCATTGCTTCTCCGATTGGCACAGCTCTGATTCCTACACAAGGATCATGTCTTCCCCCAACTGATACCGTGGTATTTTTTTTATTTTTTGTAATAGTATTTTTTTTTTTTAGAATAGAACTAGTTGCTTTAACAACAAATCTTACAATTATTTTTTGACCAGATGAAATACCTCCTAAAATTCCACCAGAATTGTTAGAAACAAAAGATATTTTCTCTTTTTTTATTCTCATCTCATCTGAACTTTCTTCTCCTGGTATAAAAGCAGAAGCAAAACCACTGCCAATTTCTACCCCTTTGACAGCATTTATACTCATTAAAGCTTTAGCGATATCTGCATCTAATTTATCATATACTGGTTCACCTAGTCCTACCGGAATACCTCCAGCCTCTAACTCGATTATAGCGCCGACAGAAGAACCATTCTTTCTGACTTCAAGCAAATATTTTTCCCAAATTTTAACCATAGAACTATCAGGACACCAAAAAGCATTTTTCTCGACATTTAACCAATTCCAGTTGCTTCTATTAATATGTAACGAACCTAACTGTATTAATGCTCCTTTAATATAAAATTTTTTACCAAGATTAGATGATAAAATTTTTCTTGCTATAGCTCCTGCTGCAACACGCATTGCAGTTTCTCTGGCTGATGACCTTCCACCGCCTCTGTGATCACGTATTCCATATTTTTTTTCGTATGTGAAATCAGCATGTCCCGGTCTAAAAATATTTTTTAATTTTTTGTAATCGATAGATTTTTGATCTTTATTTTCAATTATAAACGAAATAGGAGCACCAGTTGTTTGATTTTCAAAAACCCCTGACAAAATTTTAACTTTATCTTTTTCTTTTCTTTGAGATACAAATTTACTTGAACCAGGTCTTCTCTTATCTAAAAAATATTGTATATCTTTTTCCTGAATACTTATTTTTGATGGCACGCCGTCAACTGTACATCCAATTGCTGGGCCATGACTTTCACCCCAGGTATTAAACTTAAATATTTGACCAAAACTGTTTCCAGGCATTTTATTTTATTGATTTTCAAAAATATCAGGTGAATCTGAATTCTTCATTCCTATTATATTATATCCAGAATCAACATGATGTATTTCACCAGTTACCCCGCTTGCTAAGTCACTTAATAAGTAAAGAGCTGAACCAGCAATTTCTTCAGATGTAATATTTCTTTTTAGGGGAGAGTTTTGTTCATTCCATTTCAGAATATAATTAAAGTCTCCAATAGCAGAAGCCGCTAAAGTTTTTATTGGTCCTGGTGATAGACCATTAACTCTAATGTTTTTTTGACCAAGATCTTTTGCTAGATACTTGATACTTGTTTCTAGAGCTGCTTTAGCAATTCCCATTACATTATAATGAGGCATCACTTTTTCAGATCCAAAATAAGTTAGTGTTAATAAAGAACCCCCCTTTTCCATTATTTTGGAAGCTTCTTTAGAAATAGAAGTAAATGAAAAACAGGATATATTTAAGGTTTTTTTAAAATTTTCTTTACTGGTATCTATATATCTTCCTTTTAACTCCTCTCTATCCGAAAAAGCTATTGCATGTAGAACAAAATCCAGATTGTTCCATTTATTTTTTATTTTTTTAAAAGTTTTAGCAATATTATCTTCTTTTTCGACGTTACATTCTAAAATTAGTGAAGAATTTATTTCTTTAGCTAATGGATAAACTCTTTTTTTAAGCGTTTCTCCTTGGTAAGATAACGCTACCTCAGCTCCAGCATTACTAAGTTCTTTTGCTATAGCCCATGCAATGGATCTTTCATTGGCAACACCCATGACTAAGCCTTTTTTGTTCTTCATTAATTGTGATTTATTCATTTTAATTTACTAGAACTTAGAGATAATCATTTTTTTTAAGCTGCATGTTTAAGTTTTAATTTTTTCCAAGTTTGTTTTAAAGCATAAATTAATTCATCTATCATTTTGTCAGTATGAAGAGGTGTTGGGGTTATTCTTAGTCCTTCCTCACCTCTTGGAACTGTCGGAAAATTAATAGATTGCAGATAAACTTTATGTTTATCATACAATTCATCTGATACTTTTTTACATAATACAGAATCACCAATTATAATAGGAATTATGTGGCTTTTGGTTTTTATAAATGGAATATTAGATTTCAATAATTTTTCTTTAATAAGCAAACATTTTTCATTTAATTTTTTTCTAAGTTCATTGTTATTTTTAATATATTTAATACTAGCTATAGCCCCAGAAGCTATTGCCGGAGGTAAGGATGTTGTAAAAATAAAACCTGGGGCAAAACTTCTAACAAAATCAATAATTGTTTTTGATGCTGATATATATCCACCCATTAATCCAAATGCTTTAGCCAATGTTCCATTAATTATATCAATCTCATCCATTACATTTTGTTCTTCCGCAACTCCACCACCGTTTTTTCCATATAAACCAACCCCATGAACTTCATCGAGATAGGTTAAAGCATTATATTTTTTTGCCAGGTTAGTAATTTTTTTTATTGGAGTAAAATCACCGTCCATTGAGTAAACAGATTCAAATATAATAATTTTTGGTCTCGATATTTCAACACTTTTCAAAAGACTCTCTAAATGAATCATATCATTGTGTTTAAATATTTTCTTTTCTGCTTTACTGCCTTTTATACCATTAATAATTGATGCGTGATTTTTTTCATCTGAAAAAATTACACAATTTTTAAGCTTTGAGCCAAGAATATTTATTGCAGATTGGTTTGCAACATAGGCTGATGTAAATAATAAAGAGGAATCTTTTTTATGAATATTGCTGATTTCTTGTTCTAATAAAATATGATATCGATTAGTCCCGGAAATATTTCTAGTACCACCTGAGCCCACTCCAACTTCATGCATTGCTCTTTCAATCGCTTCAATAACAAATGGATGTTGACCCATGCCTAAATAATCATTACTACACCAAACAATAATATCGTTGTTTTTTTTTAAATTATTATTTTTAGCTAATGGAAACGATCCTGAAATTCTACCTATGTCTTTAAAAATTCTATATTCACCATTTTTTTTAAGATCGGCAATACTATCAAAAAAGAATTTTTTATAATCCATCTGTAATAATATAATTGTTATTATTAATTTAACAGAACTTTAAAATACGACAATGATTTTAATTATAGGCGGTGGAGTGATAGGTTTATCAATTGCTTGGAAATTAATTCAAATTGGTAAAAAAGTATTAATTTTAGATAAAAATAAATTAGGTAAAGAGGCAAGTTGGGCTGCAGCTGGTATGTTAGCAGGAAGATTAGAGGCTGAACCCGGGGAAGAAAAATTGTTCCCACTTTTAGCTAAAGGTCAATTAGCTTGGCCTAAGTTTGCTTATGAATTAGAAAATGTTTCTGGAAAAAATGTAGAATATAAAAAAGATGGCACCATTATGTTAGCTTGTGACTTTGATGAAAATAATAAATTAAAATCAACTTTAAACTTTTTTAAAAAAAATAAAATAAACATGGAATGGTTAAGTGGTGATGAAATCAGAATTAAAGAACCTTATGTTTCAACAAAAGTATTGTCAGGAATTTTTTCTAAAAAGGATCATCAAGTAAATAGTCGTTTTGTTTTAGATGCTTTATTAACTGTTATAAAAAAGAATAAAGATAAATGTTTTATAGAAGAAAATACTGAAGTAAAAGAGATAATTAGCAACAAAAATCATGTTATAGGAGTAAAGACAAATAAAAAAATTATAAAAGTAAAGAAGATAATTGTATGTGCTGGGGCTTGGACAAATAAAATTAAGAATATTTCTAAAGAAGAAGCGCCTATCCGTCCATTAAAAGGGCAAATGATTTGCCTTAAAATGAATAAAAATGAACCATTAATAAAACATGTTCTTTGGAGAAATAATATTTATTTAGTTCCTAGAAACAATTCTGATTTAATAATTGGTTCTACTGTGGAAGAAATGGGTTATGATAGAAGTTTAACTGCTGGTGGAATTTTTTATTTGTTAAAAGTAGCAAGAGAAATGGTTCCAGGAATTGAAGATTTACCAATAATTGACTCTTGGACGGGATTAAGACCAACAACAACTGATGATGCGCCAATTATTGGGCCATCTAAATATTTAAAAGGTTTAATTTTTGCAACTGGCCATCATAGAAATGGAATTCTTTTAGCGCCAATAACATCTGATGCAATAAAAAATTATTTTTTATCTGGTAAAATTGGAAAGGAATTTATTAATTTTCAACCAGATAGATTTTTATTTAATTAAATGATTAAAAGATTAAAAATCAATGGTAAAACTATTTCTATAAAATCTCATACAATATTGAGCATGTTAAAAGAAGTTAGTGTTAATTCTGAGAATGACAATATTGCTGTAGCAGTAAATGAAGAAGTTGTTCAAAAATCAAAATGGATTAATTACAAAATAAAATCAGGAGATATAATAGAAATTGTTCGTCCGTTAAAAGGAGGATAATATAAAAGGAAGATAATATGAATGATTTTTTATCAATAGAAAAAAAGAAATTTAAGTCAAGATTATTTATGGGCACTTCCAAATATCCAAACCACCAAGTTTTACTTGAAGCACTTAAAGTGAGTGGAACAGAAGCTGTGACAGTTGCAATCCGAAGAATTAGTTTAAAAAAAAATGATGAAAATATTTTAGATATATTAAAGAAAGATTTTTTTATTATTCCAAATACTGCTGGCTGTTATACTGTTAAAGAAGCTGTTTTGACAGCAAAACTCGCAAGAGAAGCATTAAAAACAAATTTTGTTAAACTTGAAGTTATTGCTGATGATGAAAACTTGTTACCAGATGTAGAAAATTTAATTCCTGCAGCAAAAGAACTTGTAAAAAATAATTTTGTAGTACTTCCATATTGTAATGACGATCCAATAGTTTGTAAAAAGCTAGAAGATATAGGTTGTGCTGCTATTATGCCATTGGCAGCGCCAATAGGAACAGGTATGGGGATTCAGAATGACTATAATTTAAGAATAATAGTGGAAAATGCAAAAATTCCAGTCATTGTTGATGCTGGGGTCGGCACAGCATCTGATGTTGCAGTCGCAATGGAAATTGGTTGTGATGGTGTTTTACTTAACACTGCTGTAGCAGAAGCACACAACCCAGTTATGATGGCAAGTGCAATGGCTAAAGGCATCGCTGCTGGAAGAGAAGCTTTTTTAGCTGGAAGAATTTCAAAAAAGTTTCATGCCAGGTCTTCGACAACTAATAAAGGAAAAATTGAAACAAATTAAAAACTAACTTTAATTTTTTTTATTAAATATATAATTTTCTATTATTTTAATTTCGGGAAGTGTAAGAGCTTTTTTATCTTTAATATATTTAATAACAGTTTCCCAATTTGTTAAAAAATGTAATTTAACACATCTACATGTTTTTCCTTTCTCAGCACGTAAGTCAACACCAGCTGCACTTATGCCTCAAGTACCAAAAGATATAATCAAAAAAAGAGCTAGAATTTTAAGAAATCTTGGAAATATAAATTTAAGAAAATATCTTAA
>Ga0207966_1000813_pt1 | contig 17482 bp, 9 predicted proteins | sample Knorr_S23_td_NAD_FD_185611 | JGI IMG/M metagenome (GOLD analysis project Ga0207966, IMG submission 185611) | Marine microbial communities from Southern Atlantic Ocean transect - Knorr_S23_td_NADW_ad_2500m_LV_B (SPAdes) (version 2) | ecosystem: Environmental > Aquatic > Marine > Oceanic | place...
TTAGCTGAATTTGTAGAAAGAGTTGTCCATTTATCATCACCATACGTAGTTATTGCTGCATCAGTTGGAGCTAGCAAAGTCATAGGGCCTGCTCCAGATAAAGTTGCTTGTAGTCCGGCTGTAGTAATAGCTTTGGAAAGTTTAGTTAATCTAGTATCATTTTGTACTGTTGTAGAAATATCATCTAATTTAGATAATTTAAACGAACCCATTTTATATGCATTTTTCGTTGCGACTACTGTACCATTATTTTTTGCTCTAACTATTTGGTTTAGAGCATCATTCATTAGAATAGCTCCGGTTTCATGATTTGAGAATGTTTGAGCTTGAGTTGCTGATATAATTCCTGCATCTACGTTAGCTTGAATTAAATCTAATGCAGTATTAGCAGATGTCCCGTAATCATAAGCATAAGATCCGGTCAGGTTTGTTCCAATAGCTTTAGTCACAGCTGCTTTTGCTGATGCAATACTTTTAGAAATACCATCTACATCACTAATCATAGCTTTTGCGCTTGTTACAAGATCTGCAGTTGCACTAGCATTTTTTCCGGCTGTAGCATTTGCAATTGCTTTATCTAGTACTGCTTCTAAATTAGAAATAGCAGAACTTGAATCAACAAGAGCTCTTATGTCTTTCACATTTTGGCCTGGCATAGTATTTGCAAAAATAATTCTTGACGATGAGCCAGATTCTTCCCGAACTTCTAATCTTCTAAAACTTGTTAGTATATCTCCGGATTCTGAAGTATAAGATAGTTTCGCTGCGCCATCTTCATCTACTGATACGGATCCAATACTTGTTTTAGCCATACTATCAGTAAGTAAGTAAGCATTATATTTCATTGTACCCTTTGGTGAGGTAACACCAGTCATAGAAATTGTTAGAGTGTCACCTGCTGAAGAGCCAGTGGAAATAATTGCAGAACCACTACCACTAATAGTTGCTGCGTATATTAGTTTTGCTGGCAATGCAACAAAAGCGAATGCCATAATTAAAGCTGTGTATTTTAATATATTTTTCTTGGGCATGATCTCAGCACCTTTATTTTCAATATTTAAATCAAATTCAGTAAAGTATCTTAACATATTAAGATACATCTTCCTATATATTTATAACTATTTTTTTACAAATTATTGTTTAAGAATACTCATATTTATCGTAGTATGCAACAATGATATATTAAAAATAATTACTATTACTTGAAAATATATACAGATTTTACGAGATAACATATAGGTTTAGATGTCTTTTTTTATTAATTTTGTATTTTGAGAAGGGAATTTTGAAAATTAGTGTATATTCTGGTAGTTTTGATCGTGAAATAGGATTTTTTGATAGAATTAATTATTTCAAAGCATTAGAAGAAAAAGGTTTTAAAAGCCTCTGGATTGCTAATACTAATAGTTATGATTCTTTAACTCTAATTCAGTATTTAAGCACTCAAATTAGTTCCATGGAATTAGGAACTGCAGTTATCCCTGTTTTTTCTAAGCATCCTGTAGAGCTGGCCCAACAGATATTAACTACAAGATTGATTTCAAATAATAGATTAAAAATTGGATTAGGTGTATCCCATAAATACCGTGTGGAAAATGAATTAGGGCTTAGATACGTCACGCCAGTTTTATACATGAAGGAATTTCTAATAATATTGAAAGATATTTTAAATAAGGGATACTCAAAATTTAAAGGAAATATATTTAATGTTGATGTATCCATAGATGCTGAAATTTGTAATGATCTAGATATTTATTTAGCAGCACTAGGTCCTAAAATGTTAGGCATTGCTAAAAAATATACGGAAGGTACCATAACATGGATGACAGGTTACAAGACTATTAATAGTAATATTTTCCCTGCCTTAAACTCAACATCAGATAATACGAGAAGTATTGTATCAGCAATTCCTATATGTATTACTGATGATCTTGAGAGGGTTACTTATGAAGCTAAATCTATTTTTAAATTTTATAATGATTACCCCAATTATAAAAAAATGATTATTCAAGAAGGTGTTAAAGATCCAAGTGATTTAGCTATAATTGGTAATGAAGATTATGCATATAGTATATTAGAGGAATATGCTAATTCAGGTGTTACAGAAATATTGGCTGTAGTATTTGGTGAAGATGTTAATAAAAGAGTAAATTTAGAATCAAGAACGTTAGATTTTTTATTATCTATAAATAAATAATTTTTAAAGGGAATTGTGCTTTTTTGAATAATAATTCAGAAAATAAAGCGAATAATTTTGATGTAACTATAATTGGAGGTGGTGCTATAGGAGTTAGCATTGCTTACAAATTATCTAAAAGTAAATTCAGATGTGTAGTTGTGGAAAAAAATACAATTGGATCTGGTGCAACTCAAGCTGCAGCTGGTGTGATATCCCCATTATTTTATGGTGATATAAATTTAGCAGACAATTTAAATACCCCAATATATAAATTAAGAAAATTAAGTTTTGATTCTTTTTTAACTTTAGGAGAAGAATTAGCGGAAATGGATATCAGATCACCATATCATAAAACAGGAATATTAAGAGTTGCATTTAATGAAGATGAATTAAAAATATTAGATAATTTATCTGATAGCCTGAGTAATTTGAATATAAGTTCAAAAAACATTGATAAAAATGAGATTAATAATGAATTGAGTTTTTTAAGTAATGAAATCAAAGGTGGAAAATATTTTTATGATGACGGATATGTTGATGGATTGGATTATGTGAATAAATTAAAAATTGCTATTCATAAAATGGGTTGTGAGATATTTGAAAACGAGCCATTTATCAATATTAAGGAAAAAAATAATGATCAGGTTGAAATATTAACTTCAAATCGTATGATCAAATCAAAATATATTATTTTTTGTACTGGATCATGGAATATTTTAGAAGATTTTGATCTTCCGTCTGATTATAAAATTAATCCTGTTAAAGGGCAGTATATATTGGTTAGTTCAAATGAAATAGAATTACCTTATACTATAGGTGAAGTTGGCGATGGATCGAATTATTCTGGATATTTGGTGCCAAGAGAAAATAACATTATTTATATAGGTGCGTCTAAACACCCTGGTGAAAATGATAACTCAGTAAATTTAAAAGGTTTAAATTTCTGTTATCAGATTGCAAGGAAATATATTAAAAATGCAGACAAGTTGGAATTTGTAAGCGTTGGTACAGGTATTAGGCCTCAATCTAAGATAGGCACCCCAATTATTTCTAATTTATATAATTATGAAAATATACTTTTTATTTCTGGCCATTATACTCAGGGTATTATGTTGTCATTAGGTACAGGAGAGATAGTTAAAAATTATATAAATAAAAGTGATATTAATTTGTTTAAATCTTTTAGCAAAAATTGATTTATGACTACGATTCTTTATTCTAATGTAAATATTATTGATATTGATAAATTTGAATCTTACGAAACAAATCTGCTTGTAGAAGATGGGGTTGTTGCTGATATTGGGTGTAATAAAATTTGTGATAAAAATATTAATGTTATAGATTGTAGTAACCTATTTATGTTGCCAGGATTTGTGGATAGCCATGGACATATGACTCATTTAGGTAAGAATCAATATGAAGTTGATTTAAGGGATTGTAAATCTGAGTTTGAAGTTGTAAAGAAAATTAAAAATTTTCTTGAGTTGAATAGCAATTTATTTTGGATAAATGGAGGGGGATGGAATCAAGAAACTTTTGAAACTAAATCATTGCCTGATAATGAGTATTTAAGTATAAATTTTCCTGATATACCAATCATTTTATCAAGAATAGACGGGCATGCAACATGGTGTAATAAAAAAGCTTTAGATATGGCTAATATTCAAGAATATACTCCTGTCCCTGATGGAGGAGAAATCTTAAAAGAAGATGGATTGTTAACAGGTATATTAGTAGATAAAGCACAACAGCTAATTCGCAATATAATACCAAAAGATAATATTGATGATATTAAAAATTGGATATTGAAAGCACAGGAAATATGTTTGTCTAAAGGTTTAACAGAGGTGCATGATGCCGGTATTTCTTCTTTACAGTTTGATGCATATAAAGAACTCATAAATGAGAACAAATTAAAAATCAGGATTTATGCAATGGCTAATCAGGAGTTATTTGAGAATAAAGTATCCAAATATAAATCTGATTTATTTGAGCTAAGGAGTGTTAAATTGGTTGCTGATGGAGCTTTGGGCTCTAACGGGGCTGCATTAATAGAACAGTATCAGAATTTAGAAACATATGGTATTTTGATTTTAGATAAAAGTAAATTAAAAACTTTATTTTCACAAGCATTTTCACAAGATTTCCAGGTATGTATACACGCAATTGGTGACAAAGCTAACAGAGAAATTATTTATGCACTTAGAGAAGTATTTGAAAATTCTGATTATGATCAATTTGATCATAGAACAAGGATTGAGCATGCTCAGATTATAAAAGCAAGGGATATAAAAGAGATATCTGATTTAAATATCATTACATCAGTACAACCAATGCATTGTATATCGGATATGCATATGGCTGAGGAAAGATTGGGAGAAAGAATAAAAGATTCATACTTGTGGAAAACTTTAATTGATAACAATATATTACTAATTGGAGGCTCAGATTTTCCGGTGGAAGATTCTTCTCCGTTAATGGGTATTTATGCAGCAGTAAATCGAACTAAATTTGATGATACTCCTTCCGGAGGATGGCAACCTAAAGAATTATTGAATTTAAAAGAAGCATTGGAAATGTATACAAAAAATACAGCATATGGTTCATTTAAAGAAAAAATTAAAGGTAATATAGAAATAGGTCACATTGCTGATTTCACACTTATTGACAGAAATATAATTACATTACCCAATGTTGATATATTGAAATGTAAAATTTCTGCAACTATTGTAAATGGAGAGATGGTTTATAAAGATTTTTAAATTGTATCTAAATGTAAATCTTTAGACATATCAATTATTATGTCTGTTGCACGATCAAAATTCATTTCACTTGTATTTATAATGGCATGATAATTAAATCTATTGTCAGGGTCATCTATGTTAAATATTTTTTTAAAGAATTGAATTCTGGCTGCGTCTCTATTTAACATTAATGTTTTGGCATTTTCATAAGTAACTTTTTCGTAATTTGCAATCCTGTTAATTCTATCTACCTCATTGGCAATTAGTCCTACTCTTAATACTCGTGGATCATCTTTTAGAATTATGTTGGAGGCTCTACCAACAATTACAACACTTCCTAATTCTGCTAATTGAAGAACGGTTTGGTGTATACCTTGGCTATATTCATCGTCATTTAGATGATATTTTTCTTTATTTTCATCTGCAGTTAAATCTTCAAATTCATGGGTCAGAAATGCTGCTGCACCTGGTCCGAAATGTGGATCTCCAACAGCTCCTGCAAAAGCAGATTTTTCTAAGATATTAGAAATTTTACTTATAAATATTTGCTTAAAGGTAGTTGGAGCCTCTTCTCTTTTTGTAAAAAGTTCTATATCCATTCCACTTTGTAAAGCTGTTTGCTTTAGTATGTCTTTATCCACATAATCTATATTTAATTTTTTTGCTATTTTAGGGCCAATTATTCTTCCCCCACCTGCTGTTAATCCGCCTAAAGCTATGACTGGCATAGTTACCTTCTTTTTTCTTTATATGAATATTTGTGTATATTATTGTAATTAATTTAATATTATTATTCAACTACTTTAAATATCTACTTTATATAGTATTTTTATTTTTTAATCTACTATATATGGTGTGATTTATTTATAATTTTTTGTTTTCATTAGATGGGATTTTAGAAATTTTCCTGTTAGTGATAGTTTGTTTGACATTATTTTTTTTGTATAACCTTCATATATCACTTTCCCCCCCTCTTCGCCTGCTCCTGGTCCAAGATCAATGATCCAATCAGCTGATTTAATTACATCCAAATGGTGTTCAATGATAAGCACTGTATTCCCGCCTTCTACAAGTTTTTGCAAAACGTTAATAAGCATATTACAATCTTCAAAAGATAAACCTGTTGTAGGCTCATCTAATATATATAAAGTTTTTCCTGTTGATCGTTTAGATAGCTCAGATGATAGTTTTATTCTTTGGGCTTCTCCACCACTAAGCTGTGTAGAAGGTTGTCCCAATTTAATATATCCTAAACCTACATTTTTTAAAGTTTCAAGTTTATTCTTGATACTTGGTATATTAGAAAAAAATGCAGATGCTTGTTCAACGCTCATAGATAAAATGTCTGATATATTTTTCCTTCTCATTTCAATTTCAAGAGCTTCTCTATTATATCTTTTCCCTTTACAAGAATCACAGGATATGGATACATCTGGTAAAAATTGCATTTCAATATTTATAACCCCATCTCCAGAGCAATTTTCACACCTTCCTCCTTTAACATTAAAAGAAAATCTTCCTGGTTTGTATCCTCTGGATTTTGATTCAGGTAAATTGGCAAATAATTCTCTGATATATGTAAATGTACCCGTATAAGTTGCAGGATTACTTCTTGGGGTCCGTCCTATTGGAGATTGATCAATATTAACTATTTTATCAATGAATTCTATTCCATCAATAGATTGGAATTTGCCTGGCGTGTTTCTAGATTTATTTATTTTTTGCGCTATTGATTTATAAATTATTTCATTGACTAAAGTGCTTTTACCTGAACCTGACACTCCTGTTATTGCTACGAATAAACCTAATGGTATTTTTATATTAATATTATCTAAATTATTTTCTGAAGCACCATAAACTTTTATATATTTTTTATTTAAAATATTTCTATTTTTGCTATTATTTATTATTTTTTTATGAGATAAATAAGCACCTGTAATTGATTTAGTAGATTTAATAATATTATTTAAATTACCTTTTGCTATTATTTTTCCTCCTGACTCACCAGCTCCTGGCCCCATATCAATAATGTAATCTGCTGATCTTATTACTGCTTCATCATGTTCAACAATTAAAACTGTATTCCCTAAATCTCTTAGTTTTTTCAGTGTCTTAATTAACATTCTGTTATCTGCAGCATGTAATCCTATAGATGGTTCGTCACATACATATATGACTCCAGTTAACCCTGAGCCTATTTGAGTTGCAAGCCTGATTCTCTGAGCTTCTCCTCCACTTAAAGTTCCAGATGCTCTTGAAAGAGATAAATATTTCAAACCAATATCTAGGAGAAATTCTAACCTTGAAGTTATCTCATTTATTAATCTTTCTCCGATCAAAAGTTCTGTTTTATTTAATTTTATAGAATTTTTAGATTTTGATTTTACAATTTCTTTAAACCATTTAGAAAGTTCTGAAATATTTAAGAAAGTTAAATCAATAATATTTTTATTGGCTATTTTTACTTGTAGAGATTCTTTTTGTAATTTAAATCCATTGCACTCGGGGCAAATTACTTTAGACATATATTTTTCTATATCTTCTCTTGCCCCTTCAGAATTTGTTTGTTTGTATCTTCTTTCCAGATTATTGACGATACCTTCGAATTTTCTTGAATATCGCATTTTTCCAAATCTTCTTGAAACATAGTTGAATTTTATTGGCTTTGATTTTGACCCATAAAGGATAATCTTTAAGTTTTCTTCAGATAAATCTTTAATTGGAGTTTGTAATGAGAATTGAAATTGCTCTGATATTGAATTAAATATTCCAAGATATATATCTGCATAACCTCCAGATCTAAACCATGGTGCTATTCCTCCTTTCTCAATGCTAAGTTCATTATTGGGTATAATAAATTTTGGATCTACTTTTAGAGAATGTCCAATTCCTGAACAGCTATTACAGGCCCCTTTTGGACTGTTAAAACTAAAATTTCTAGGCTCTATTTCTTCTATACTAATATTACAGTCTGAACATGAAAAAGTATCAGAATATTGTATTTCTTTGTTGTTTGATAATGCGATTTTTATAAGACCTACAGATAATTTCAGAGATGTTTCAATAGAATTTGTAAGTCTGTCATTGTCTATTTCATTATTTATTTGTAGCCTGTCAACTATAATTTCAATTGTATGCCATTTATTTTTTTCCAGTTCTATTTTTTCAGATAATTCTTTGATTTCTCCATTGATACGAGCTCTTATAAAACCTGATTTTCGAGCAATATTAAGTGTTTCCTTATGCTCACCTTTTCTATGTCTGATGATTGGAGATAGGATCATAAATTTTGTATTTATTGGCAGAGATTTAATTGAATCAACAATTTGTTGAATTGATTGTTTTTTTACCTCTTTATTACATTTAATACAATGTGGGGTTCCGATTCTTGCAAATAATATTCTTAAATAATCATAAATTTCAGTTGTAGTTCCTACTGTTGATCTTGGATTTTTTGAAATACCTCTCTGATCTATAGATATTGCAGGCGATAATCCTTCTATATAATCCACATTTGGTTTTTCTAAATTACCTAAAAATTGTCTTGCATAAGCCGATAAAGATTCCACATATCTTCTTCTTCCTTCTGCGTAAATTGTGTCAAAGGCTAATGAACTTTTTCCAGATCCAGATAAACCTGTAATTACAATAAATTTACCTCTTGGAATATTTATATCAATATTTTTTAAATTATGTTCTTTTGCTCCACGTATGACTATGTCGCTAATTTCCAATGGATTTCCCGCATTCGATATTTATATATTATTAATTTTAACAAAATATAAATAAGAAAGATTGTAAAAAAATTAATTGAAAAAATTAATACATCAATTAATTTGGATTTAAGATAACAATTGATATAATATTTGTTTAAACTTTAAAGAGTAAACTTGGAGAGATGGCCGAGTGGTTTAAGGCGCTGGTCTTGAAAACCAGTATAATTTTACGATTATCGTGGGTTCGAATCCCACTCTCTCCGAATTATCAAAAGAGATATATATTTGAAAATTCATGAATATCAGGCAAAAGAATTATTTAAGGATTATGAGATTAAAATTCCTGAAGGGTATATTTGCAAAAATAAAGATGAAATTTTGAAAATCTATAAAACTCTTAATGATGAAGTTGTATTAAAAGTACAAGTACATGCCGGAGGTAGAGGAAAGGTAGGTGGGGTTAAATTAGTTAAATCTGAACAAGAAGTGATTGAATTTGCAGACAGATTTCTTGGAAAGGGATTTCAAACTGCTCAAACTGAAAATGAGGAGTTTATTGTTAATAAGATTTTAGTAGAAAAAGTTAGCCAAATAAATTCTGAAAGTTATATAGCATTGTTGGTAGATGGTAGTAATCAATCTGTGAATATTATTGTTAGCCCTGAAGGGGGTATGGATATTGAGGAAGTAGCTTCTCAATATCCTGAAAGTATCTTAACTTTACCAATAAATATAATTACTGGACCAACAGATTTTCAAATAAGGAAAATTAACAGTTTTTTAAGATATGAACAAATTTATTATGTGCAATTAAGAAAAATTATAAGAAATCTGTATAAATTGTATTTGAATAAAGATTGTTCTTTAATTGAAATTAACCCTTTAATTCAAAATAATTCAGGTGAGATAATAGCTCTTGATGCAAAAATAACCTTTGATGAAGATGCTTTATTCAGGCAAAACTCAGTTCAGGGATTAAGAGATTTGTCTCAGGAAAACCTTGTTGAAATTCAAACTGCTAAGTTGGGTATAAAATATATACAATTACAAGGTACTGTAGGATGTATAGTTAATGGTGCGGGATTAGCAATGGCTACTATGGATGTTATCAATGGATCTGGGTTAAAGCCTGCAAATTTTTTAGATATTGGTGGTGGCGCAGATGAACATAAGGTTTCAGAAGCAATGTCAGCTGTTTTGTCTGACCAAAATGTAGAAGTAGTATTAATAAATTTATTCGGTGGGATTTTAAGATGTGATGTTGCAGCTAGAGGTTTTTTAGTTGCTTTGGATAAATATAATAAAAAAGCTCCTGAACTTATCATTAGAATGTTAGGTACTAACAGCGATGAAGGTAAAAAAATTCTCAGCAAGAGTAGATATAATATTTCTTTTGCTGAGAATTTGAATGAAATTTCAGAAATATTAATTACAAAGAGGTGATTTCGATTGGCACTTCGAATTGATAGCAATACTAAAGTAATTGTTCAAGGAATAACTGGAAAAGAAGGCGGATTTCATGCTTTGAAGTGTGAGGAATATGGCACTCAAATTGTTGCGGGAGTAACTCCTGGTAAAGGAGGCCAATTGTTTAATAATTCTATACCAGTTTTCAATTCTGTTTATGAAGCAAAAGATAAAACTGATGCGGATACATCTTTAATTTTTGTTCCAGCCCCCTTTGCTCCAGATGCCATATTGGAATCAATTGATTCTGGAATTGAAACAGTTATATGTATAACTGAAGGTGTTCCTGTAAATGAGATGATTAAAATTTATAAAGTTGCAAAAGATCATGGTGTTACTTTAATTGGGCCAAATTGCCCTGGAGTAATTAACCCATTAGAAAAATGTAAAATTGGTATTATGCCTGGAGATATATTTATGCCTGGAAATGTTGGTGTTGTTTCTAGGAGTGGAACACTAACATATGAAGCTGTAGATCAATTATCAAAAAGAGGAATTGGTCAATCCTTATGCATAGGTATTGGAGGTGATCCTGTAGTTGGAACTTCATTTATAGATGTTTTAGATTATTTTATATCTGACGATTTGACTGAATATATCGTTTTTATTGGGGAAATAGGTGGGATAAAAGAACAAGAAGCAGCAGAATTTTTAAAATCGATAAATAACACTAAACCTATAGCAGCTCTTATTGTGGGGGCAAGTGCTCCAAAGGGTAAAAGAATGGGGCATGCTGGTGCTGTAATTAGTGGAGAATATGGTAAAGCAGAATCAAAAATAAATTCCTTAAAAGATGCAGGTTGTCATATCATTCCACATCCAGGCAAAATAGCAGAAATTGTAGAAAAAATTATTAATTTTTAATGGGGAAGGAGAGACTCGAACTCTCACGTTCTATGAACACTTGATCCTAAGTCAAGCGCGTCTACCAATTCCGCCACTTCCCCAAGTTTTATTTTTTTGTTTCAACTATATCTAATTGTTGATTAACTTTGATTGCTTGTAATTTTTGTATTACACCACTAGGCCATATTATCCTAATTTCATCAATAATTTCAATATCACCTAATCCAAATTCTAAACTGGTTGAATCCATTGATAAGTAGCTAGATCCTGCTATTACTTCTTGCATTTGGATAGATTTTTGATTATTTTTATCTTTATATATTAAGTAAACTTTTGCTCCAATTCCATCTGAATTACTACCTGTTTTGTCTATCCCCATTCTTCCATTCAATTTTAAGGTAATCCAATTATTTTCTCCTCCGCCATTAATCCATACATAAAATGGTCCTCCTGCATCATCTAATGTTCCAGACCAAATTGGCCCACTACTATTTGTAGCAATTAAATCAACATAACCGTCTCCATTTAAGTCTCCATGAGCTAACCCCTTACCATTTTCATGATATTTTGTATGAACTTTGTATTTTAAATTGTATTTATTGTCTGGATATGTGTTTTCTTCGAGATTTTTAAAATAATTGTTATAATTAATCCCTTGAATATCTAATAATCTAGAGCGTATTGTTATGTCTTCATATGAAAAATCGGATTTACCTTTTAACATCCTTCCCGCAGATGGATAGATATTTCCACCAGGCCCTTCTCCTCTTCCCACTTCTGAACCTATCCAGTATATGTCTTTGATTGTATCATTATTAAAATCAAATGCTGTGACACCATAACCAAAATCATAAGCACCTATACCAAGCGGAATATCAATTCCTGGTTTTATATTATTTTTTATTGTTGCTTCAGCAGGAAGAAAGGGAGATGGAATCACATTTATTTTTCCAGAAAATTCTTCAAATTTTGGTGTTAAATTTAGATTTTCTGTTTCAAATATTCCTTTATTTATCAAAAAAGAATGCAGACATGTGCCTAAGTTATATTTTTCATGATATTTGCAGTCTCCGCCAGGTTTAGGTTCTGGACTTGACATACCCGTAGAGATTATTCTTGAATGAGGTCCGGCATTTGTAATAAAAACGTCTTGTTTTCCATCATTGTTAAAGTCACTTATTGCAAATCCCATCCAATTTCCAACAATATCTAATCCCATATCTTTTGATATGTGTGTAAATAATATTTTGCCATTAGCTGAATCGTTTCTATATATATGTAATTGATCACCGTCACTTGCTACCCATAAATCTGGATCACCATCTTCGTCATGATCAAAAAATACTGCTGCATGCGATGGCCCTGTTGGGTCTCCAACTCTATTTAAGTTTTTATCCTTTACATCAGGGTTATACCCCATATATTCTTTATTGGATTTATCTTTGAAAATTATTTCTTTTCCTTCCGGATTAAGCATTATAACTTGCGGTCCCTGTACTTGCGCTTCTTTTGCAATTTCATCAAATGTTAAATCTCCGTTATTAATGTATAGAAGATTGTAATGTCCTGGATGTGAAGGCCAGAATAAACTAGACATGAAAAAATCTTCATCGATCAAATTAGTTACATAAAAATCTAAATAACCATCATTATTTATATCTGCACAAGCAATGCTACTTGCTGATCTGTAATTTAAATTTTCATTAAAAGCTTTTCTGGTGATATCTTTAAATTGACCATTTTTCATATTCAGATAAAGCCGGTCTTCAATTCCGATGAACTCTGTATTTTTATTATTTATTTGAGATCTAAAATCTAATCCGTCACCATTAAATCCTCTAGCTCCAATGTAAAGATCTTGGTAACCATCATTATTGATATCACACGCTACCACACCACTTCCATTAAGTTTTTTATCACCTAAACCTGCTTCAATTGCAATATCCTTAAAAGTACCATCAGAATTATTTAAATATAGAATATTAGAATATCCATTACCATTAGTTATAAAAAAGTCCATATCATTATCACGGTCAAAATCAAAGATTGCTACTCCAGGCCTATAATTCCATACTTCCGTAGGACCTTTTAAAGATTCAATATCTAGTTGTGTAAAATATTTAATATCAAAATTAGAATTATCCTCATTAGTTAATTGTTTATTTGTTATTGTATGTTCTTTTAGAATGTTTGTTATTATTTCCGGTTCTTTGAATTCAGTTTGTGAAGAAATGTTTGAATTAGTGATTTCTTTTGACTCTCTTATTATTGGTTGGTTATTTGTAAGTTTTATGCCACCATAAATTCCTGAATTATTTATATTGATAATTAGAAGAGAAATTAATCCAGTAGAAATTCCTAGAATCCATATCATTAATGCATAATAAGTAACAGAAATTTTTGGTAATACTTTTGCTAATCCCCAATAGGTAATTGGTCCTCCTGATGCTGCGGTGAAAAGTAAAGTGGCTGCAGGTGCAATTCCCATGCCAAGTAATAGTAATGAAACAACTAATGGTATTTCAAATAATAGAGGTACATTAATTAATACTCCAATAGTACTTGCTATAATTATTCCTTTTAAATTATTACCCAAATAATTATCTATAATTCCTGGAGATAAGAATTGTATTACTAAACCTGCTGCAAATCCGGCAATAATCATTATTGGACCTAATTTTAGAATATTAGAAAAAGTAATTTTTACAAAATCTATTAAACCTTCTTTCATTGAATTTTTGAAACTTATATTATCTTCAATATCTATTGATTTAATCTGTTCAGTTTTTTCTTTTTTTAATTTCCACCCAAAAGTTAGGCGAGCAATTATAGGTCCAAACAAAAATACACTAATTGCTCCTGTAATAATTCTATTCCATCCCAAATCAGGAGTAAAAATAGTAAAAATCATAATTATTGATAAGAAGTTCAGTGTAGAAGAACCTTGTGTTAAGGCTATAACTGATTCAAGTGAAGACCCTTTATTTTTTAAAGAATTTACCACTGGTACTATACAAGCAGAACAAAGATTTAGAGCAGGCCCAAGTATATATCCTCTAAATATCCCCTTTAATCCAGGAGAGAATAACATTGTTTGATTTTTTCTTGGAAAAATAAAAGATTCCACAATTCCAGATATGGCAAAAGCAAAAATCATTCCTAATAGAACTAATTCCATATATTCAAAAGAAAATGTTAACCATCTTGAGATTATTGAAGCTTCAGGGTCACCCCCTAAACAAAATCCTTGAAAGCATTCACCTTTTCTTGATGCAGAAGCAAATAGTTCTTCTTTTATTGTCCCAAGTTTTTGAACCCTATTTAAAAAGAAAAATAAGGGAGTAGAAAGTAAAACAAGTATTATTCCTACTATTCTTTTTGTATGTGTATTATTATTAAAATCTATAAATTTCATTAATTACTATGTTATTGAGATAGTTTTTGAATGTATGACCATATCATAATTAAATTTGTTAAATTTTAAAACTTTAATAGATTAAAAGAGAATAAATTCTTTTGTATAAAAAATATAAAATAATTTTTGTTAATATAATTGTTTTATTAATTATATTTACTATAATTTTGATTGGATTTTTTATTAATCCAAAATTAGATTTTTTTAGTATCAATAATGGTAATTCTGTTATTAAAGATATTAGTACTTATTGTACGAAATTAAAAAATAGTTCAAATAAATATATCGGAACTAATCAGAAACTATTATGGCAGGTCAAGTTAAATAATGCTAAAGATGAGTATAATATTTGGTTTGCTAAATTAGGTTTAGCCAAAGTTGAAATGAATTTAGGTGGTTTTGATGAGGCGGTAAGTATCATTGAAGAAGTTTTAGGTAGTGAAAATTTTCAAAGTTTACCTGATACATCAAAAATTATGACTTATAATTCAGCTGCCTTAATATATATAAAAGCAGCTGAAGTTAAGAATTGTGTGATTCCTGGTGGGTCAATAGTATGTCAATTGCCTACAGATAATAATTACAAGCAAGATTATACGGATTATTCTTATAAAGCAATTGAAGTAATAAATGATTGGTTAATGATCGAGTCAGAGAATTTAATGGCAAAATGGTTATTAAATATTGTTTATATGTCAATCGGAGAATATCCAGAAGGTATTAATAATGATTTATTGATTGAGGTTCCAGGGCAAAATTTATCATCAATAGTTACACAATTTACAGATGTATCTATTGATAGAGGGATTTATACTGTGGATTTGGCGGGTGGTGTTATTTTCGATGATTTTAATAATGATGGTTATGCAGATTTAATTACTTCAACCTGGGATCCTTGTTCTTCTATGAAATTTTATTTGAATAAAGGGATTAATGGATTTAAGGATATTACAGTAAATTCGAATTTATCTACTCAGCTAGGTGGATTAAATATTGTTTCTACTGATTATAACAATGATGGTTATCTAGATATTTATGTTTTAAGAGGTGGATGGTTAATGGAAGAAGGGGAAATGATTAATAGTTTATTAAAAAACAATGGAGATTTGACGTTTACAGATGTAACTCAAGAAGTAAATTTATCAGATTTTGCTTATCCTACCCAGTCAGCTTCATGGGGAGATTATGATAATGATGGCGATTTAGATTTATTTATATGTAATGAGTCATATAAAGATGAAAATGAAAATATCATTTATCCTAGTCAATTATTTAATAATAATAATAATAAATTTTTAGATGTTTCTGTACAGGCATCAATATCAAATGATAGATATTGTAAATCATCTGATTGGGGTGATTACAATAATGATGGGCTGATTGATTTATTTATATCTAATTATGGCGGTGAAAATAGATTATATAAAAATCTTGGTAACGGATTATTTGAAGATATAGCGAGAGAAGTTGGAATCACGGATCCTTATTACAGTTTCACCTCTTGGTTTTGGGATTATGATAATGATGGAGATTTAGATATTTTTTCTTCAGGATATGAGTATGGAATTATTAAATCTATTGAAAGTTTCATGGGTAAAATTGATTTAAATTATTCTTTAAAATTGTATGAAAATAATGGTGAGGGTTTATATCGAGATAATACTCAAGGCTTAGGTTTATTGAAAGTTCATTCAACTATGGGAGCAAATTTTGGAGATGTCAATAATGATGGATATGATGATTTATATTTAGGTACAGGATATCCTGCTATTGATTCACTTGTCCCCAATGCATTTTATTTTAACAATGAGGGATTGAGTTTTGTTGATAAGACTCATATATATGGCTTGGGGCATATTCAGAAAGGGCATGGAGTGGCTTTTGCAGATTATGATTTAGATGGTGATTTAGATATTTTTGAACAAATGGGAGGTTTTTATATGTCTGATGGTTTTACAAATATACTTTATCAAAATTCTAATAATACAAATAATTGGATTGGAATCAAATTGATAGGAGATAAATCAGGAAAAATTGCTTTAGGAGCTAAAATAAATTTAGTTTGTGATAATAAAAATTATAATAGTATTGTAGAACCTGGAGGTAGTTTCGGATCATCCTCATTAATTAAAGTTATGGGAATACAAGATTGCAAAAACATTGATAAACTATACATAACTTGGCCTAGAGATCAAAGTATTCAAGAAATAAACAATATTTCTGTGAATCAGTATATTTTGGTTAAAGAATCAGAATTAGGATATGAAAAAATAAAATTTATAGTGGGTAATAAAATTGAATGAATTAAATATAAATGCAATGATTTCAAAAGAAAATTGGACTCCAACACCGTTATTAAAAGCTAATATAATCAGTGATTATTTTAATTCAGAGATTTGGCTTAAAAGAGAAGATTGTTCACCTGTAAAATCATTTAAATTAAGAGGGGCTTTAAGTGTTTTGTCAGATTTGGTTAAGCAGGGTAACAAGATTAATAAAGTTGTAGCAGCTTCAGCAGGGAATTATGGGCTTGCAATTGCAGAAGCATGTAAAAGAAATAATATTTCTTGTGTAATTTATGTTCCGGAAAATGCCAACAAATCCAAAGTGCAAAGGATCAAACTTACGGGATCTGAAGTTGTTAAAATAGGGAATGATTTTGATGATGCTAAACTTCATGGTAAAAAATATGCAGAAGATGCCGGAGATATATTTTTAGAAGATGGTGATTTGGATGGAATGCATGTTGGGGCAGGGACGATAGGTACAGAAATAATTAATAGTGGTATTGATTTTGATTATATTTTTGTACCTATTGGAAATGGATCATTAATAGCAGGTATAGGAAAAACTTTTAAAGATTCAAAATCTAAAGCTCAGATTATTGGTTTGATTCCATCAGAATCACTTTCCATGTATCTTGCTTTGAAAGGGGAAAATTATGAGAATCAGACTGCTGATACTATTGCAGACGGATTATCTGTTAGGATTCCTGTAATTGCTTCTGTTAACAGAGTTAGAAAAATAGTTGATGATATTTTATTGGTTGATGAGAAATTATTGTTAAAATCTATGAAATCTTTTATAGATTATGAAAATTTATTAGTAGAGCCTT
>Ga0207966_1000816_pt1 | contig 17457 bp, 17 predicted proteins | sample Knorr_S23_td_NAD_FD_185611 | JGI IMG/M metagenome (GOLD analysis project Ga0207966, IMG submission 185611) | Marine microbial communities from Southern Atlantic Ocean transect - Knorr_S23_td_NADW_ad_2500m_LV_B (SPAdes) (version 2) | ecosystem: Environmental > Aquatic > Marine > Oceanic | place...
TAGTTCCGTTGATTGTTTTTGCTCATCAATCTTATCTGATTTAATATCATTCTTCTCTAGTTCCGTTGATTGTTTTTGCTCATCAATCTTATCTGATTTGAACTCTTCAATAAATGAAATCTTCTTCAAATCATCAATATATTTCATTAATTCATTTGATAATGCTTTCTTTATTATTTGAAGACCATCAATTAGAAAATATTCTTCTGGAATTATGATTGTTGTTGTTGAATTTTCAACTGTAATATCAATCTTTTCTTTTCCTTGTGGAATTCTTCGATACACTAAGGCTTGTATTTTTTCTATTTTATCTTCTAGTTTTTTTATGATTGTAAAATTATATTCTAATGTTTTTCCTGCATAACGATGATTGAAGTCCATCTGAACTCGTCCTGATCCTATAAACCTAACAATTCCAATTCTTCCATCAATGTCAATTTCTGAACCAATTTCAAGTTTATCGACCTTATCTCCAAACTTTCTAATTGGCATTAATCTTATTTTTGAAGGATCCCTGTTACCAAACCCCTTTTCAGGTGGAATGTTTATTTGTGTATTTTTTTCTATTGGTGTTTCGATTAAAATATCATCTAAACCTTTTAACACCCATCCTTCACCAATCGCTATTAATTTTGGTTTATAAGTGTAATCTGGATCCTCTTTATCTATTTTTTTAGCTTCTTCTAGTATTGTTGTTTCTATAATATTTCCTGTATCTTTAACTTTTGCAGTAAAATCTAATAATATTAAATCTCCTTTTTCCATGGTTATTTATTTTATTTCCGAGTATTTGAATAATTTCTAGAATATATGGAATTATATTATAAAAACAAATTCAGTTATTTTGAGAAAGGGTTATGTATTTGTGAATTCATTTACAATATTAAAAATGTTAAATCATTCTAAAAGTGGTAAGTTTCAAAAACTTATTATGCTTCCTGGACCCACAAATGTTCCTATTGAGGTGGTCGAGGCTATGACTTCTCCTATTATTGGACATCGTACTAATGATTTTAGTTCTCTTATGGACAAAGTTGTTCATAAAGGTAATATTTTATTTGAATGCGATGAAAATATTGTTATTCTTACCGCTTCAGGTACTGCTGCTGTAGAAGCTAGCATTACCAATATACTTAGAAAAGGTGATAAAGCTATAGTTACTGTTTGTGGAGAATTTGGCAGTCGCGTTTCTGAACAAATATCTGGTGTTGGTGCTTCTCCAATTCAACTTGTTGCAGATTATGGTGATTATCCGTCATTGTCTGATCTTGAACGTGCATTAGAAACAAATCCTGATACAAAGGCAGTTTACATTGTTACTAATGAAACTTCTTCTGGCGCAATGTGTAATTGGCTCAAAGAAGCAGGTGATTTGACATCAAAATACGGTGCATTCTTAGTCGCTGATGCGATTTCAAATTGGGGCGCTGATAAAATGCCTCTTCGTGATTACAATATTGATTGCATAGATACTTGCAGTCAAAAATCTATTGCCGCACCTCCTGGTCTTGCATTGATCTCTATTAGTACCAAGTACAAAGATCAAATTTTTAAGGACCAACAAAAACTTCATTTTCTTAATTTGCCGCGCTATATTGAATTCTTTGATAAAAAATCACAAACGCCGTTTACTCCAGCGTTACCATTGTATTTTGCTTTAGACAAAGCTTTTGATTTAATGTTGGATGAAGGGATGGATGATAGATATGTTAGACATGAATATTGTGGTAAAGCATTTTATGATGCTTTTGAAGCAATGGGGTTGAAACTTTTTGGTGTACAGGAAGTTCGTTCTAATACTGTGATTTCTGTAGCTTATCCTGATGGAATTAAAGACAAAGATTTTCGTAGTTCTCTAGAAACACAATATGGTGTCGTTATAGCTGGCGGATTTGGTGATTATGCCGGTAAATTGTTCAGAATTGGTAGTCTAGGCATAGTTAATCAATATCATGTTCTTACTACTATCTCTGCTATTGGAAATAACCTTAGACGTCTTGGTTTTAATGCAAATCTTGATTTTGCTTTGGATGCAGCAATGAAGAATCTTAAAAACATTAGATCTAAATTATAGACTTTGTTCTATCACTTGCACTAATTTTTACTAAATATTCAGCAACTATTGGAATGACCAAATTCTGCCAATCTTTATCAAATTCTAGTCTTTTTCTCACTTCAGTTCCAGATAATTCCTTTCTGTCCAATAATGGTACGTTTATTACTTCTACGTTTTCTTTTTTAAATAATTTCTCCGTTAATTCATCATTTGTAAAAATTACATTATACTCTCCTATTGCATTCTTTATTGATTTTATCCATTCTAAATGATTTTCTGCATCTGTTATGGGAACAATTTTAATTGCTTTATCGTTCATTGATCTGAAATTAATTGCCAATGTGATCATATTTTTTCTTTCTTCAAATGTAAAAGGATTTCTTTTTTGATTGCTCTTTTCGGAACTTCCAATAACTATAAACAGTTTATCCAAGTTTTGCAAAGAAAAATCTATTGCTTCTACATGGCCTTTATGTAATGGCTGAAATCTCCCAATTAATATCCCAATTCGCATACCTCTTTTGTAGTGAGAGGGATTCTATTTAAATCTCCATTTTCTTTATTTGTATAATGTTAAGAATTGACGGTTCACACGGTGAAGGTGGAGGTCAGATATTAAGAACTGCTATTTCATTAGCAACCGCACTTGGAAAATCTATTGAGATATATAATATCCGAGCTAATAGATCTAAACCTGGCCTTCGTCCTCAACATCTCTCCTCAATGCAATCAATCGCAAACATTAGTCAAGCTGAGACTAGTGGTCTTTTTCTAAATTCTACCAAAATTACTTTTTTTCCAAATAAAATTATTTCCAAGGATATGAAAATTGATATTGGAACTGCAGGAAGTATTCCGTTATTATTGCAATCATTAATTCAGTCTATCTGTATTAGTGGGAAAACTTTTAATTTTTCTATACTAGGTGGTACTGATGTTAATTGGAGTCCATCTGCTGATTATTTTCGACGATTAGTTGTTCCTATATTGAAAACTTTAGGATTCTTAGTATCTCTTAGCATACCAAAACGTGGATTCTTTCCACGTGGCAATGGTCAAATCAATCTCGAAATTAAATCTCCTAAAACGCTTGACGCTTTGTCATTGAATGATCCTGCATATGAAAATATTACTATTGACAGTATTTCTACTTCTGATAAAAAAAACTTCGCTCAAATACAATATAAATCTGCACAAAAATTCTTAGAAAAACATGATATATATCCAGATTCTATAAATCATTCTGTTGTTAATTCTAGTTCTTCTGGATCTGTTATTTGCATATCTAGCTGTTCTGATAAAAGCTTTATTGGATCTGATGCTCTTGCAAATAATGATATTACTGCAGAGCAACTTGCAATATCATCTTCAAAAAAATTTCTTTTTGAATATAGTTCTAATTGTACAATAGATCATCATTTAGCAGATATTGTAATACCTCTGCTATCATTATCAAAAGAACCATCCATTTTTTTAACATCGTCTATAAGTTCTCATTTACAAACCAATTTGGAAATTTCTAAATTACTTACGGGAATGACCTATGAAATAAGTCAGAAAAATAAATTTTGTTATTCCGTGAGTATTAATCCTTAAAAAGGATAATAATGAAAAATCTTTGGGTTATAACAATGGCTATTCCATATCAAATTCCTGGAGCTACGGCTGTAGGGTTGACTTTTGATAAAGGAGTGGTATTGGGTGCTGAAAAACGTGTTTCTTATGGTACTCATATTACTAGTAAATCTGCCAAAAAACTATTTACAATAACGAATCAAGTAGCTGCAGCTGCTGCTGGAATGATTGCAGATATGAATATTCTTGTTCGTGAAGTTTCTGCTCATGTTCGAATTATAGAATTGGAAACAAAACAACCAGTTACCCCGAATTCCATAGCAAAATTAATGTCTGTCATTATGTACCAGCAACGTTGGTTTCCACTTTTAACTCAAGTCATTCTTGCTGGAATTGAAAGTAAACCATCGATTTATGTATTAGATCCATTAGGCTCAGTTATTCCTGATGATTACGCAACTGTTGGTACTGGTGCTGAACTTGCAATTGGCGTTGTTGAATCTGGTTATAGAAAAAACATGCAAGAAAATGAAGCTAAAGATCTTGTTATAAAATCAATCAGATCTGCAATAAATCGTGATTCAGCTTCTGGTGATGGAATAGATTTATTGATTATAGATAATAATGGAATCCGAGAAGAATCTTTAAAAACCTAAATATTTTTTATCTTGGGAAACTAATTTTTATTCTAAATAAATAGAATAATATATCTTTGTTGAATATTATTATCAGGAAGTAAATAATGTTCAGCAGTATTTCAAAATCTCTCTCCGAACCAAAATGGCTTACACTCATAATTGTTAATCTAGCAACTTTTATGGCTCCTCTAGATACTGGTATAGTATCTCTAGTTTTACCAAGTATTGCCAGAGATTTTAAAACTGGTATTGAAATTGCTATATGGGTTCCTGTAATTTATCTTCTAATCCTGACTGTATTTATGACAAGTTTTGGGCGTTATTCTGATATTAATGGTCGAAAAAAGTTTTTCATAATTGGATTGGGTATTTTTGTTGTTGGTTCATTTCTCAGCGGCATCTCTCAGACTATTGCAGAGTTGCTAATATTTAGAATAATACAAGCTATTGGCGCTACTTTACTACTTGTTAATAGTCGCGCTATAATAACTGACGCATTTCCGCCAGAGGAGAGGCGATTGGCTATGAGTATTCATGTTACTGTTATCTATATTGCTATTGCCAGTGGTCCTGCACTCGGTTCAATTATATCTGAATATATAGGCTGGCGAAATGTGTTTTTTCTTAATGTTCCTCTTGGTTTATGTCTCATTCCAATTACTTATTCCAAATTAATTGAAAGTAAACAATCTCTTAGTAAATCGATGGATTGGCTTGGTTCTGTGTTATTTGCTTTAACTTTGTCTACTCTGTTAATTGCTATTACATTTGGTCCTAAAGAGAACTGGACTACTATTGATGTTTATATTGAACAAATATATCTGCCTCTTTTTGGAAACTTCCACCTTTGGTCAAGAATTTTTATTTCGATACCGCTTATGATTTTGCCCGTTCTTTCTCTTATATTTCTAATATTATTTGTTATTGTAGAATCCAAAGTGAAATATCCTGTGTTGGATCTAAAGATGTTACGACATAATCGCTTATTTCTATCTACAAATTTATCTGCTTTATTCATGTATACTGCCCATTTCAATAGTATCATTTTATTCTCATTTTACTTGCAATTAATTCGATTATTTGACCCTATTGAAGCAGCATTTATGATTTCTGCTTTTCCTCTGACTGTGGTTATTGTATCTATTCTAGTTGGTAAATATTCAAATTTAATTTCCTCAAGAGAATTAAGCGTACTTGGGATGTCTATTGTCGCTATTGCATTATTATTAATGAGTAGAATTACTTTATATTCGTCAATTTTATTTATTGAAACTTCATTAATTATTTTAGGTATTGGACTTTCTTTATTTGCAGCTCCAAATACAAATGCCAATTTATCATCTGTAGCTCCTGATCAACGAAGTTTGGCAAATGGGATGTTAGGTACAATGAGACATATGGGTCAGTCTCTCAGTCTTGCTATTGGTGCTTCAGTAGTTGGTATTTTTCTTTCAGCAGATATTTATAATGTTGGTGGTTCTGTTTCTGCCGCCCAATATGTACAAGGTCTAAGTCAATCGTTCCTAATTGGCGCTCTAGTTGCTATTGTTGGGATTTTTGTTGCTTTAATACGAGGAAAAGATAACATTTAAATTAATAATTTTTAAAAACTAATTTCTTATTTATATATTGATGACTGATAATATTTCTGGCAGTAGATTATCTAAACTCAATTCTACACAACAGAATCTGTTTATGGCTTCAAATATACTCTCACAAATGGTAAGTTCTTCATTTGGTCCATGCGGTTCAAATAAATTCGCTATAAATAAATTTGGTGATGTTTTTATTCTTAAAGACGGTCAATCGATTTTTGAGAAAGCTGGTTTTGAACATCCTGTCGCAAAAATTTTGCTTGATCTAACTAGCTCATTATCTAATAGTTTTGGTGATGGAACTATTACATCTACGCTATTTTTCTCTAATTTGATAAATAATGCACAAAAAAACATTGAACTTGGAATACACCCTAATATCATTATAGATGGATATAATGTAGCCCTGAAAGAGTCACTCATTTTGCTTGATAGGATAAAAATGCCCATTTCTACTTTACACGATTGGCAAAATATCATCTCTACCTATCTCTCATCAAAATTTTCTCGGTTAGAATCATTTGATTTGTCTAATTTAATCTTTAAGGCATTGTTCTCTATTGATCCTACATTCACATCACAATATTGTACAGATTATGTTGATATCTTAGGACTTGGTGGAAAATCAATTAATGAAAGTTTGTTGATTGATGGAATATTATTTGATGCTGATATACTGTCATCTCAAATGCCTCAGTCTATTATCAATGGAAAAATTGCTATCGTTCAATCTGCTATATCAATTAATAAGGGTGTTTTCGAAAAACAAATTGAACTACATGATCCCAAATCACTAAATGACTTTCTATATTCTGAGAAAAAGATAATGTTTGATATGGTTGATTACGTTGTTAATAGCGGAGCAAATGTTTTATTTTCACATAAAACTATTGATGATCTGACAACTCAACGATTATCTCGTGCAGGGATTTTAACCGTAAAGAGAGTGCCTCTGAAAAAAATTGAAATGATTGAACGTTCTACTGGTTGTACTATGGTCAGAACTCCTCAAGACTTAACAAAGAATGTTTTAGGTTATTCTAACTTGGTAAAATCTGTACAACTTTTTGATAAAAATTGGATCCTGATAGACGGTGGACATTTACACAAAGCTAATACTCTTTTAATTCGTTCTGTTAATCAAAGACTTGGTGATAGTTTCGAAGATCTTATGAAAAGAAGTTTGACATTATTACACAAAACCATATTGAATCCTTATTTTGTTTTTGGTGGAGGTTCAATTGAAATTGATATTTCTAAAAAATTACACATTTTTTCCACAAAGTTAGATAATCTGGATAGAATCACAGTCAAATCTTTTGCAGAATCATTAGAATATGTTCCTTTAGTATTAGCATATAATTCAGGCATGAATAAATTAGATTCGTATATTAAAATACGAAATTACCAGTCCCTTAAAAAAAATTTTATGGGTGTAGATGCATTTAGTCGTAAATTTTTAAATATGAAAAATAAAGGAATTATTGAACCTGCTAGTTTAAAAAGCCAAATTTTGATAAGCGCAACTGAAGCCGCAATATCAGTCATAAAAGTATTGGATGTTTATAACATTTCCAAGAAAAATTCAAAAACATAGAAAAAATTTATTTCATTCTTATTGTTGAAAATATATTATAAACTCCAATTAATTGTCCTACAAGAACTAATGATACAAACACACCTGTTGGAAGAACATATGGCTCTATAAGGAATCCTACTGATGCAATCGATAATCCTTGTCTTAATGCTTGACCTCCTTGCCACCCTATAAATGACATTGTACTCGCACAGCCATAAATAGCTAATTCTACAAAAACCAAATGTATTATTGCTAATCTCTTTATTGTATTTTTCTTTTGGAATATTGAATCAATTAAATTGTATACAAAACTCCATGCAAGCATTCCTAGAACGCCAACAATTAAAAATAACAAATAAGCGATTAAAAGCCATGTACCTGGAAATACACCTACAATTAAAGGAATTCCTGACGTCGGTATTAAGATTGGTAGAGTGAAACAAATTGCAGCTATTGTATTAATTAGTGCAAGTATAAGAAAATACTTTGATATGTTCTTTGTTTCAATTAAATTTGACATCTGATTGACTTACTGCGGTTGTCTTAATGTAATTAGAATGTTTATTATTCCTATTGCAGTTCCAGTTAGAGCTAATCCCATTCCTACACCTGTTGGAATTACTGTAAATTTAATTAATGTTTGAACAATTGCTGCGCCAGCTCCCATACATTGATCGGCAAGTACGATACATGCTGGTTCAGGTAACATTGCTCTTCCACCAATAAATCCTGCTAAAGCAAAGAACGTTGTAGTAACATATACTCCTAATGCAGTTAGAACAAGATGACTTCTTGCAAGTAATTTGTTTGTTGTTTGTCTATTCATAACTCTTGATGATATGTAATAAATTCCTGCCCAGCCTACCATTCCTAATATTCCTACAAATACATGTACAAAGAATGCAATAAGTAACCAAGTCCCAGGAAAACTTGCTACTGCAATTGATAAAGAGAATAGATCTCCTGATGGTGGGATGTGTCCATTTCCAATAGTATCTGGAAGTAGGAATACAGTTACATACAGTAATGCTAAAATTGTATTAATTATTGCAGCATAAACAAACCATATTGCCACTTTTTCTGTTTCTATACTGCTTGAAGACATTGTTATAAATAAAATTAAACACTGTCGAAATAAAAACATTAGGTTGTTCTTAAATATTTACTTAAATAGATAATGAATTTTACGGATAAATTCTTTCATTATCTTCTTTATTTTTGACTATTATTGCTTTATATGGGCAAGATTGGGCTGCTTCAAATATGGTTTGATTACTTGCTCCATGTTCATCTAGCAATTTAAGTGGCGCATAAGGTATAAAAGATGATTTTAAATTAGATTCATCGATTTTGAATACTTGTGGGGCTATTGAAACACAACTACCTACTCCCATGCATGAATCTTTGTCTATCTCTACCTTGATATCTATTTCATTTATTCCTTGAACTTTTGAAAAATTCCCAAGATTATGTCTTTTTATTGGTATTATGATCATAATTATGCCAATTAGCATTATTATCCATCTTCCATTATAAATAGAAGAACCTAAGATAGTTAAAGCTAGACCTATAGAAAATAATGATAGATCAAAAATTAGGTCACGAAGTTGCACTTTTATTTCACAATATGAACTAATCAAACTATTTATTTAAGATTTAAAATAATATCAATCTTGTTTATGGTGAAATATTGAATACTAATAGTAAAGGTCTAGATGATATTGTCGTTACTTCCAGTGAATTAACTCTCATTGATGGTTTTCGTGGAACGCTATCTTATTGCGGTTACGATATTTCTGATTTGACATCGAATTGTAGCTTTGAAGAGGTTGTTTTTTTATTATGGCATGGATCACTACCATCTATTAATGAACTTGACAATTTTAAAGCTCAAATTAATCAGAATAGGAATATTCCACCGCAATTAATTTCTTTAATCCAACAATCTCCTAAAGAATCTTCCACAATGGATTTATTGCGTACTTGTGTTTCATATCTCTCTTCTTTTGATTCTAATTTATTAGATACAAGTTTAGAGGCAAAAATGAATGCCTCTATTAAATTATTAGCAAAAATTCCCACTATTTTATGTTATTCTGAAAGAATAAGATACAACCAGGAAGTTATAGAACCTAATCCAGACTTGGATTTTGCTGCAAATTTCTTGTATATGTTACAAGATAAATTACCTGATGATTCTTTTACACGAGTATTCGATAAATGCTTAGTTATTCATGCCGATCATGGATTAAATGCTTCAACTTTTGCTGCTCGAGTAACTGCCTCTACTTTGTCTGATGTATATTCTGCTATTACGTCAGCTATTGGAACGTTAAAAGGTCCTTTACATGGCGGTGCAAATGAAGCTGTAATGAAAATGATAAATGAAATTAAAACACTTGAAAATACCCAGAGTTACATTCTTGATAAATTGAAGAAAAAGGATCGAATTATGGGATTTGGTCATAGGGTGTACAAAACTATAGATCCTAGAGCTGTGATTCTTTCTAATATATCTAAACAACTTCAATCTGATCAAGGCGGCATCCTTTATGATATATCTACAGAAATCGAAAATATAATGAAACGTGAAAAAAATTTAAGACCTAATGTTGATTTTTATGCCGCTTCTGTTTATACAATGTTGAATATTCCCTCTCATCTTTTTACCCCTATTTTTGCCGTTTCACGTATTTCTGGTTGGTGTGCTCAAATTCTTGAACAATATGCTGATAATAGATTGATACGTCCTCGTGCAAATTATGTTGGTCCTAAATCCAGAACATATATTCCATTGAAAGATCGTTAATTTTTATTAATTCAAAGCTTTTTTCCAAATCATAAATGCAAATCCTAATTCAATCGTTATTATGGTTGTTAAAATAAATATCCAAATATTTATCGATATTCCATAGAATGAATTCAACATTATGTCTACCTGATTTTCTGATTGCTCAACTTGGAATTCTGTCATGCCTTTGACATTATTGATATTAACTGTTGCTAGATATTTGCCTTGGGGAAGTAATACACGTATCTCGTCTCCTGTCCAATTTACTACTAAATGTTCTTCTAGATTGTTAGAATTTACTCTTGAAATGACAATCTCGCCATCTTCTTCAATTGACCCCAATACATCGAAAATTCTAATATTTGCCATTCCTGCCGCGGTTGTTATAGTGACATCTTTACTTTGTTCAATTTCTAATACTTTTGGTTCATATGATGATGGTTCTACTTGAAATGAATTAATCAATATTGATACATCAACACTAATTTTCTCTGTCTGAGTTAATATGAATGTTATTTCATTAACTTTTGCTTTTTCAATAAATTCACCAAATACTAACTCATAATTATTTAATTTTTCGTTAGTTAATTTATTATGAACAACTATTTTACTGATTAATGGAGATTTGGAAAAATAAAATAATTTGTCTATTCCATTTATTTTTGTTATCAGAACAAATTCTACTTCTAAATTCTCGGATATTTCCAGTTCTGTATTGTATAGTAGTGGCTGTTCAAATGCACTCAATTGAATTATTCTATCAGGATTTATAATTAATTTTTCCTGCATAATAATTATTGGTATTCTTTCCACTCCTAATTTGCCGTCATGTTCCAAAAATATTGACAGTTCTGCTCTTCCATATTTCAATGGTATTGTCCATGGATTGTTTGATTTACCTAAACTTGGTAATGATATGTTTAATGAAGAACTTGGAGTATTTACAATTGGAATGTTAATTCTTGCCGTCTTTACAATTTCTTCATTAATATATGTTATGAATTTTGATTTACCAGAATTCTTCGTTAAAGAAACTTCTGATGTGATTTCAGCCCAAACAAATATATTTTGATTTTCTATATTAGGTGATTCTCCAACTTCTACTTGTTGTTCTGCAACATCTAGAAATGGATGCACATAAATTTTGGTTTCGTTCTGTTTTCGATTATAAGAAATCTGTAATCTTATATTATTACCATCTACTGATATTGATGTTGGAACTTCAAATAATTCGCTTTGCCTCTTTTTATTAACGATTACTTCAGTTGAAGTTAGTATTTCTTTAAAATTAGTCTCGAATATTCCATTTATTGATACTGTATTATTAATTAGATGAAATTCTTCATTATGGTTTATTTGACTCAAAGATTGTTCTGATAATTCTATTGAATATGAATATTTGTCATTAATATTTAATTTCCATGTCCCTGTATGATCATTATTTTGAAATTTGTATATTAAACTTGGATGTGTTTCTATTTTTGAATTAATTGCAATATTGCCCATAGGATCAATTAATTTTATATTGATTTGCTTATTTGGATGGATCCACAAATCTTCATTGTGGATGAATGATGGTACGCCTATATTTGAATTAAATAACTTTTCAGGCGAATACCCGATTCTAATTAATAATGGATCTTCTTGTGTAGCTACTGTAGTAGGGATAAGTGTAGATATTAAAATTAAAAAGATAACTATGTTTTTCATAGCTTAGACCACTTTATAGTTTTTTCACTTATTATTCCAACCATAAATAAGAACATTAAGAAAAGAACTAAAGATTTTAAAATAAGATCTATTGTTTCAATGAAAAATGATGCGCCAATTATCATTATAAAATTAATAATAATTCCAATCATAATAATTCTAGATATATGATTGAGATTATCTAATTTTAATAAAGGAATTTTTTTGGTTAATGAATTGATTGATTTTTCATCTTTAGAATATTTTCTGTATAGTCTAAAGTACAAATAAAATGCTGAAGAAATTCCAAATACAGTTCCACCAATGATTGGGGAAAAGTATGGTCGTACGTTTGCTATAATGTTTTGTGGAATAACTGGACTGCCCGTTTGTAAAATATTATTTAATATTAATTGTAATGCAAATATGCCGTCTAGAATTATGTTTATTCCTTGAATTTTTAATTGTTCTGACGTTAATGTGATTTCTTCTGAAAAATTTGCTGAGATGAATACAAAGTTAATTATACTGAATATTATCATTGTAGCTATAATCTGTGAAAATGGCGATCCTCGTGAATTTAGTCCATTATACCATTGATTTATGATTCCTATAAATGGAATTGCTATAACTAGTGAAGCTATACCTATTAAATAAAGATCTGAAGCAGCTCTAAAATATTCTGATGAAATTTGACCGCTTTGTGAAATTATTATTCCAATCATTATTAATGAAGGAAAGACTACTGGCATAGTTACTGTGGTGATAATTAGAGAATCTTGTAATGATCCTGGACCTTGCTTTATTCTAAATGCATAAGCAATAATTGCTGAAAATGCCATTAATGAAGATATTGATGATAAATTTCCAGATAGGATGTTCTTTAAAACTAATATGACAAACTTATGATAATCATAAACGATAAATTGAATGATGTAAGGAAAAGACAAACCCAGTAATATTAAGCATGATATTATAAATCTCAAGAAAAACCCTCCAATAACATTTCATTTGTTGAAATGCTATTTACTAGCTTATTTGATGTATTTGTTTTCGTACATATATTTGCAGATATTTTATATGAACGTAACATTTTCACTTGTTGTTTTAAATGTTCCGTTTCTCTGTTGACAATTAAATCATAGGCGTCATCATTTTGATTGTTTTTTAATTTTTTATTGTGAAACGTTGATGTATCAAAGAAGAACGTTCTAATATTTCTTAAATCTGCGTATCTCTGCGTAAACATTTTTGGCTCAATTAAATTGGGATATGGTGAATCCATTAAAAATAAAATTAAAGATGATTGTTTAGCAAATGGTAAAGAGAAATTCATTATATTCTCCAAATTGAATTTTTTATCTGAAGTGATTTGGTATAACCTGTCGCATAATTCATAAACACTTCCACTTACAATGGCCGGGTTCTTATTTTGGCTAAAAATAACATTGAATTTCCCACCTGATGAATGGATTATAGAACCGACAGATAAAGCTGCATTTACTGCTATGTCTAACTTACGATTGCCTACTCGTCCGTCATTTGTAAATTCTGAATTACCAATTACCATTGTTACTCCTATTTCTTGATCAAATTCATATTGTTTAATCAGTGGTTTATGCTGAGGCATCTTTGCCATCTGTTTCCATGCAATTGATCTATAATCATCTCCTGCATAGTATTCTCTAATTCCTGTGAAATCAGTTCCACGTGGATCTCGTTTGGCACTAGTTGGAAATGAACCGCTCTGTATCTTAGCTTGTACTTTTCTTTTTTCCATTCTGATGATAGGAAGAACTCCAATATTACACTGATTTTCAACACTTCTTTTATTCATAAAAATTCCAAATTTATCAGTCGTTGCCAGTGTGAATTTTCCTACATTCCATTTACCCATCTGTAAGGATTTTACTCTAAAATTGATAGAATATTCTGTCCCTGCCTTAAGACTAATTACTGAATCACTTTTCTTTTCTATTGATAACAAACCAGTCGGTATGTGATCTATCATTAATAATTGTCCAATTCCTCTTTTACCATCATGTGTAAATGTCGTTTTAATTAGTGCCTCATCTCCTAAGAATATTCTAGATTTTGATATTGTCGTTTTTACATCGATATTATTGAAATCATATAGAGAAACCAAGTATATCCCAAATTCAATAAGAATCAAAGAAAATAAAAAAATTGAAATTGTAAGAAATTGTATTTCATTTGCCAAAACTGAAATTGTAAGGAAAACAAATACCGAACTAATAATTAAATAACCTCTATTGGTTATCATAATTAATCATCTTGGCGGTGACGCAGCAGTGCTTATTTCTGAAATCAGCTTTTTAATAACATCATAATTATATGGCTTCAACGGATCAGTATTTTTTATTAGATAGTCTGGATTTAATAATAATCTGTGATTCAATAATGGAAATAAGAGTGATTTAACATCATCAGGAATGACATAATCTCGACCATTTATAGCCGCCAATGTTTTACTTGCTTGAAACAAATGTACTGTTGCTCTAGGACTTGCTCCAAGTAGAATTTTTTCTGAGTCATTTCTTGTGACTACCAATAATTCAACTATGTATTCTTTTATTTCATTGGATAATTTTACATTGTGTAATATTTCATTATGTATTTTATTTAAATCTAAATCTATTGAATCTATATTCGTGAATATATCGCCAGTCGAAAATTTGTTTATAATATTTATTTCATCTTCTTTTGACGGTAGATCCATTGTTATTCGAAACATAAAACGGTCTAGCTGGGCTTCAGGTAAAGGATAGGTGCCTTGCATTTCAATCGGATTCTGAGTCGCTATGACAAAAAATGGCTTTTGAAGCTTGTGAGTCTTTCCTTCTACTGTAACTTGATATTCTTGCATTGCTTCCAGTAAAGCAGATTGAGTTTTTGGAATTCCTCTGTTTATCTCATCTGCCAGTATTACATTGCCAAATATGGGGCCTTTTCTAAAGAAAAAGTCCTGTTCTTTAATATTGAATACAAAAGTTCCAGTTATATCTGCAGGTAACATATCTGGGGTTAATTGAATTCTTTTGAATTCTAATTTTAGTGATTCTGCAAATGATTTTGCAAGAAGTGTTTTAGCTATTCCAGGTACTCCTTCTATGATAACATGACCGTTTGATAGTAATGCTGTAGTCAAAAGTTTAATATCGTGTGATTTGCCTACTATTTTTTTTGAAATATTATTTTCTATTTTATTATATAGATCTTCAGCTTTTTTAATTGTCAATTCTTCTTACCTCTTCTTTTCCACACACAATGCATGTAGTTCTTTTATCTTTGTATATGATTTATAATTACTTTCTCCTTTTTCTAATTCACGATTAATTATTTGCAAAAACTTTAAATCATTTTTTAATAATTGATCATTTCTAACCCTGTACTTCTCAATTTCATTACACAATATTTTTGTTGCTTCAAAATAATTTGGATGTTGTTGGTCCACTCCTAATAATCCTTGGAAAGTTTGACTGTAATTAATAATAAAGTTATCTAAGAGAATCTTTTTTCGATAATAATATGAATAGATTAGTGCAGATGAAGTTACAATTATGATTGATAATAAAAGTAAATCCATGTTTCACTCAACCGTATTAATTATGTAGTGATTATGTTTAGTCATGTTTCGAGTTATGTTGTACATATCGTTAAGATCTGAAGAGTTTGTTATAGTTCTGAATCTTGCTAATTCGTATTTTTTATAAGCTTCTATAATTAAAGTTGATATGTTTCTGAGCTCGGGCGTTTTAGATGCCGTCTGATTAATTACCTCAAATTCTGTTAAATGATTTTTATTAGGGAAAGACTCCATTTTAGATAAATTATTTCTTAATAATTTATAAACGAATATTATTCCCTCATTAAAATTACCACTAGAATTGTAGTTATTCAATTCTTCGTACATTTCATTACTTCCAAAACTAATATTATTTACATTTAATTCCCTTTTTCCCGTTTTGAATTTTATTCGAGGATATGCTATTCCTGAAATTATAATCACGCTTAATGCAATTATGATTGCAAACATTAGTTGCATTAACGTTGAAATTGAAGTTAGATTCTGTATCATATTTCTTATCCTCTTATGTTTTCAATATCAATTGCATACATAATAGCTTCAGGTGGAAATTCTGGTTTGAACTCTGAAATGATAAAGTTTTCATTTGGGGTAATTTCGATTATTGATGCACGTGCTTTGTTTAATATATTCATTATTGTGAAACTTGATACTTTTTGTGATGTGCTTGTAGAATTTACGTAAAGTTCTATTACTATTGGTTTGGCTAGTTGAGGCCCTTCTTCATAAATTAATAATATAATTTCTTTTGGATAAATCACTCCTTGATTATTTTTATCTTTAAATTCAATTCTGTATGCGGATATAGAATATTTTGATATAATCCAATTAATTTCCCGATCTTCATCAGGTGTAATGATTATGCTTTCATTATTTTTTATACCGTTGTAATCGACTCGTAATATGTAATTGCCTGGAAGTAGTTCAAATATTGCATTTCCATTTTCATCTGTAGATATTGAAACTGATAATGTACGCAATTCCGTAGTATTAACATCTATCATTTGCCAGAAAACTTCTACCAGTTGATCTTCAATTGGAGCAATGAATGGAGTTGCTTCTGATTTCATAATTACATTTACAGATAATACTTGATAATCTGCCTCGCCAAATCCTAGAGGAGAATTTGATATTTGTGCTTCGGCATTTTCTGGAATTGTTTCAGATGTACCAAATCCTGAACTTTGTACAAATTGTAATAAATAAAAAAGAAAAATAAAACACATTAACATTGAAATTATTTTCGGACTTAATTGACGAATATTATTAAAATTATTATTTATCAACATTAATGTCATCTTCTTCGAATTTTAAAAACTATGTAAATTGTTTTTAAACCTGACCATATATTATTAAAAAAATTCTTTATCATTATTTTAAATCCCCATTTGTGTATTTCCATTATTTTTTATACTTCGCTGCTTCTTCCGATCCACCAGTTGCACTCCCTTTACTGTAAGAATGAGCGCCCATTCCTGCAAGTTCTCCATCTTTTACAATTAAGTATTGATTTCTTATTGGTTCACCATCAAAGAAACATTCTAATATCTCTCTTGTACCTGCGGCATATCTTGCCTGTGCTGATAAAGATGTTCCTGAAGTATGTGGTGTCATACCGTGGTTTGGCATTGTTCTCCAAACGTGGTCATTAGGTGCTGGTTGAGGGAACCAAACGTCTCCTGCATACCCACTTAACTGACCTGATTCTAATGCTTTTGCAATCGCTTCTCTATTGCAAATCTTTCCTCTAGCAGTATTAACTAGATAAGCACCTCGTTTCATTTTATTGATTAATGCTTCATCAAATAAATTTTCTGTTTCTGGATGCAATGGACAATTAATTGTAATAACATCACAAACTTTAACTAATGACTCTACTGAATCGTGGAATGTTAAATCTAATTCCTTTTCAGCAGCTTCAGGTAAT
>Ga0207966_1000817_pt1 | contig 17454 bp, 22 predicted proteins | sample Knorr_S23_td_NAD_FD_185611 | JGI IMG/M metagenome (GOLD analysis project Ga0207966, IMG submission 185611) | Marine microbial communities from Southern Atlantic Ocean transect - Knorr_S23_td_NADW_ad_2500m_LV_B (SPAdes) (version 2) | ecosystem: Environmental > Aquatic > Marine > Oceanic | place...
TTCCCAGTTGCTTCTATTCTAAACCTTTGATCCTTTGCGTGGACCCCAAGCTTCGCTTTATTGTTCTCCCTGCCTGTAGCCTTGATGTTTACATCAATTATTCCAGGACTGGTCACGGTATATCCAGATTTTTTGTTTACAAAAACACCAATCTGAAATGGCTTTCCAGCAGTGGCTTCAGCCATCTTACTGATGCCATCATTCATTACCACATCAACAGCCTTGAAAGTTTGTGGAACTTTTGCAATCCAGTCATTAGTTCGCTCAATTATGCTTGCTATCTCTGTACGCCTTTTTTTGTCCTCATCATCCGGCAGCTCATAACGATCAACCCAATCAAGATAATCGCGTGAAATGTCCTTGATAAAATCTATACAAGTAATTCTATAACTATCTACATTGGGAGCCCGCTCTGAATTCTCATCATCAGGTACAAAACTATTATCGGATGGCATTGCCATGAGTTTCAAATAATATTATGACTAAAAAAACTAATCTCAATTAATATATTCAAAGCTATAACAATTCTTCCATGATCTTCACGACAATTACAAAAGATCTACAAAAGGAGTTGAAATCAAACTTGCCACAAATTATGGTTTTATTAAAAAAACAACCTGCAATTGCATACAAAAAGATAGGAGATATTGGAAAAGAAGTTGGAAAAAAATACAACATCGAATTATTAGTAAATTTTCCTCATAGAGGAAAAATAGAAAATTTTGACATGTATGGAAAACAAGATTTGAGCTTCATTATTGACATGGAAAAGACAAGATTCCCCATTGAACGTAATATAATTAAAGAAAAAGCAAAGGAGATTTTTGGAAATGTAGAAACAGAAGATGCTTACATGTATGAGGGTAAAGAAGGTGTCAAGGTATTTCTTGGTCCTGCAAATGAAAGTGGGAGGAAAGAAGATCGAATTGATATTCTGCCACATTCTTTGCACGTTTGGTTTGAATTTACAGATAAAGTGATAGAATTTTGTGACTGGCTTTTAGAAAATGTGTATTTGATGAAAGTAACTCAGACTAGTAATCATTAAAAAATAAAACTACTTTCCTTCTAACTCGTTAAGAATATCTCTAACGTCAAATGCATCAGAATCAATTTTTAGGATTTTTTTGCAACAATCTATTACCTTATCAGTTTCTTTGAAATACTGATGTACCCTTAATTTTAGGGCTAGTGCTTCAGTATCAAATTCGTTGATTTCTAAAACTCGATCAACATAATGAAGGGTTTTTTTTGGATCCTCAAGAATGTAAAACATACCGGCCATAATAAAAAGAAAATCAGGATCATACCTATATTTTTCTTCTAAAGTATTTCCAAAATCAATAGCCTCTTTGTATTCTCCTTGTTTGATCAGTTTTTTTAGTTTCCTTTTTGGGTAAGAGAATAAACCAACCAAAATTTTTCACTGCTTAGTTAAGTTGACCAGCCAATTTTAATAATTATGTTTTAAGAAATTGTCATTATTCCGTTTGTTATGAGCCATTGAAGCCCTGAAACAAATGCAGAGTCAGGAATCTGCCCACTTGACCACCATCCCGCATTGTTTTTTATCCAGTCTGGTATGACACTTGCCTCAGTTCCTGCATCCTGTTCAGTGGATGGTATTACGATGATATTATTTGAGATAAGCCACTGTATGCCGGAAACAAATGCAGAGTCAGGAATCTGCCCACTTGACCACCATTCCGCATTGTTTTTTATCCAGTCAGGAATTGAAGTTTCAGGCTCTGTCGTTACCGCTGGTTTTGGTGATGATTTAGATGGCTGAATGTCAACATCAAAAGTGAAATAACCAAACTTGCCTGATAAGGCGGGATCAGCAAATTCTGGACCTGTACCAAGGACAACTATGGCAAATGTTTGTAGTCCAGGCTCTCCTTGCATTAACCAAAATCGCTCAGTTTGCCCTGACGTGGTAAAGAAATTATTTCGCCCTTCGTCAAAGGCGGCAGAAGCTGTTGCTGTCGTTTTACCATCTGCAACATCCACCATTAAAATATTATAATGAACTTGACCTTCCCATAGCTCACTAGCATAAGATTTCTTAAATTGTATTCTCAATTCAAGCTCACATCCAATTCTAGGTTTTTCAGGACCATAGAATAGGTTAACAGACATTGTATTCGTATTTGTATTTTTTACAAGTTTTACCAAATCATATTCAGTAGTACAACCAGCGTCTGCATGCATCTGTCCAGTATCTACTACGTTAATAAACGGATTTGTAGAAACGTTTTCTTCGTATTCGTATAATGAAAATCTATATTCTGTTGGTGGAATCCCTTCCGTAACCTGTTGCCATGTATTGGCCTTTATTGGGAAGGGAAATTCATCAACAACGTAAATGTGACTTGTTATGCCGCCACTCTTCCATCCAACAACCACTGTGTCATATTCACCTGCTGGAACTCTCATAGTTTCCTCACCTATGGGTGATACTTGTTCACCGCCAATATTTCCAATCTTGCCCCAAGATACGGAACTGAATGCTTTTGGTCCTTTACCAGGCTGATCAATATCTGCAGTAGCAAAGCTAGAAAGCCACGCTATTGATGACTTGTATACAGAACTGTACGGAATAATATTTTCACTGACAGTACCTCCAAGAGGTTCAGGTACAACTGTGCCCAAATCCATCTGCCCTTTTAGTACCTTGTTTCCATCCACAATTACTACTTGAGAGCGCAATAATTCCTCACCGCCTTCAAAAACTTCTTTTTCTATCCAGATTGACATCCAAAACTCTGTGCAATCCTTGAACGAGGCATGACATACTTTAAACTTGAAATAATCACCAACTTTTAGATTTTCTCCCAAGTACCAAGTTCCCGAGTGAGCCACGCCACCAAGACCTGCACCTATGCCAGAACCAGCTTTGAGATGTTCTGCAAATGTTGCCGGAACCACACCGCCACTAACAAGTACGATAGAGAAAAAAATTACAGTGAGCTGTTGGGATCTCAAACACTTTGAATACGTTGAAACATCAGTTAAATGTTTCAAATAAGCAAATATAGAGGAATGGTGATAAATTGTTAGATATGTGTGAATGTCCAAAAATCCACTTTTACGAGGTAGAGTTTAAACTTGATGGGCTGATTGTGGTTCCTACACATAAAAACTGCGGTGCTAGTCTAAATGAAAAGCAGGCTGACACATTCCAAAAAGAACTAGTCAAGTCCTGGGGATTTCCGGAAGAAGAATAATATTATAAAAATAAACTATCTAATATTATATCACAAAAATAAAATTAAAAAGGAAAAAAAGATTATAGTTGAGATACTGCTTCCTTACAAATACTACAGTTACATTTACAATCATGGCTACATATACAAGCGCCCTGCATTTCACAATCACATTTGTATGTATCATCACCAGTAGCGGCTTCGCAGCCACATGCTTGATCGGGCATAAAAAGTAGATCGTAGAGTATGTTTTAAAGCTTTATTGAAAAATTACAGCGTTATAGAGGAGATCTATTCATTTTGTGGTCATGTTAGAAATTATTTGTGAAGCAAAGAGAGTAAAGAATTTGTGGCTTGCTGCAGTTTATCAGCCTGTGATTCAATCTTGGTACTATCGCTTTCCAGATCAAATGCGGTTTTTAGTATGTGAATGAGTTCCGGCTTTCTGTGTAAGTTTTGTATTTTAATGAAATTGTTTCTAGTTACATAGCCTAAATAAAAATAACAGTCAGAAAGCAATGAATGATTTTTCAGATAATGAGATTTTTGCCCAATTATTTTGGAATGTGAATTTTCTTCAATCATGTCTGAAAATCCCATAGTTGATGTTGACATTCTTGAAAGGAGAGATGGAGTAGCTCGCTCAATCCCAATTGACTCAGTCACTACTAAAATGAATTCGTTGATTTTACTTTTATCAAATTCGCGTAAAAATTTTAACATATGTGTGGGACTTGGACGCTGAAAATTTATCATAGATATTGCATCAGCTATGAAATACGCACCAGATTTTATCCATGAAGAAGCATATGTATCGGTGCCAAGTTTATTTTTTGCCTTGGAAATACATATTCCTGCTTCTATCAGACAATTTTTTACATACGAGTTGAAAATTTGTTCCTTTTTTTCTTTGATTTTTGATAATAGTATACGTAGTTCCCACTGTTCATCATATAGGATGGTCATGTTATGATATTGCAGCAAAATATCAGGAGAAGTTTCTGTTAATGAGCCATGATAAATTTGATAAAAGATTCCGTCATATTCAAGAGTAGATTCTTTCTGCTTTTTTCCGTCAAAAACTGTAATATCATATTCACAGCAATCATAACCGTGATCGTTGTTCCTACATCCACCCATTCCAACAGGATAATCCTTAACGGCAATCTTCTCTAACAAATTTTTAACATCCAAGCAAAAATTATAGAAACAAATTTTGTATAAAGTTTCAAAATTATAACTTTTAACCATTGATGTAATATCATCAAAGTTCTTTGAAATGACATTAAAATGAATCTGACAATTGCTTTAAATTGTGATGTATTCTGATTTCTTCAAGCTCCTGTGGTGTAGTCCGGCCAAGCATATTGGCTTCTCAAGCCAATGATCCCGGGTTCAAATCCCGGCGGGAGCATTTTTGTTTTCAATTAGTTTGCTTAAATAATTCAGACATGCTTTAACTCTATTGACATTACGTAACCTGTCATTAAAACAGGAATACAGATCAGACAAAGATGATGTTGTCTCGGAGTTTTTTATTCCATGTTTGACAAATAGTATTCAATATGATAGAACGATAGAATACATTTCAGTAAAAAGTCTTTCAACGCTAACTTTTGGATTAGAAAATATTCAAGATCACCATGCAAAAATTAGGCTAATTTCAGGGCACAGGTTCAGTACTCACGACTTGAATGTTATAACAAAACTCTTTGACCATCAGGATAAGCGTAGATTTAATGGTAATCTCATTATGGATAACAAAATTGGCAAAATCATGGATAAAAAAATTGAAAACTTCCTCAAGGATGTCAAAATTCAACATCTTGAGAGTATAATAAGAGACTTCAAACTTGAAGTGAAAGTTGCAATTCCAAATTCGGAATTTGTTGATGGAGTGTTTGAGGAACGGCTTGGAATATTTAGAGATACAAATGATGACGTTGTTGCTTTTTCAGGCACTTCAAATGTTACCTTTGACGCTGAAAATCGAAACTTTGAGTCTGTAGATGTTTTTACCTCATGGGATGACAAATCACGCGTAGATCAAAAGATTAAAAATTTTGAAGATTTGTGGACTAACAAAACAAACTTTATTCAAGTATACGACTTGCCATACGCAGAAAGAAATAATCTTTTAAAATATTCAACGGATTGGGCAATCGACAAAAATTAGGCTAGAAATCAAAGTGTTTCATCTCCATTTTTGGAATATTTTGATTAAAATTTATTCTTGAGATTTTGTAATAGATTATTTCTCCACGTCTTTCTATTACTGCAATAATTGGCTCTTTTCCCATCTTAGTTATTTCCTCAATTTTTTTTTGTAACATCCCTACCTTTTCCTGCTTTCCTTCATTAAAACTAAAGACCAAAAACTTGGCACCTTTTTCACCAAAATCTCCTTTACCATAAACTCTGAAGTCTGAACCAAAACCAAATCCGTCCTTAACTGTATATCCTCTGGTCCTAAGATCTCGATAAACTAAAAATTGTGTTAAAACGTCATCATTTTGCTTTTTGTAAATTTGTAAAAGTGAATCAAAGTCAATATTCTTTTTTCCTTTGAAAATTTTTAGTTTATCAGTGTATAAAAGATAAAGTGACTCGAAGGGTTTTAGCAATAATTTGTTTTTCTCCATTTCTCCATAGCCCTTCTGTTCAAGCTCCTGTTGGATATCAGGATCTAAAATTAGACTCTGATTTTTTATCAAAACTCCTTGTATGGAGTCTTTTTCAATTGACATGAAAAATTTCATGATTGCTCAGAATATAAGGTCTTAAGATAACCGTTAAAATATGGGTAGAAATGCATGAGTAAATTATGCACGGTCAATGCTATAGAAGAGCCAATGGGCAACCATATACTAGAAAGGAGTACATAAAAGGTAAACCTCAAATTAAAATTGCAAAATTTGAGGGTGGACAAAAAGGTGATTATGATTTTAGTGTTCAGCTTTTGATTAATGAGAAAATTCAGATAACACATATGGCTATAGAATCAACCAGATTGACAGCAAACAAAAGGCTTGAAAAAACAACTGGTGAAACAGGCTATTTTTCAAAACTACGAATATATCCACATGTATTACTTCGAGAAAATAAGATGATTGCTGCTGCTGGTGCGGATCGTCTACAAGAGGGTATGAGAAGAGCATTTGGAAAGGCGGTAAGTCTAGCGGCACGCGTAGTGCAAGGTCAGTGTATAATGGAAATGCATGTAAAAAAGCAACATGTAGAAGCAGCTAAAAAGGCACTAAAAGGAGCATGTGTAAAATTGCCTGGCACTCCAACAATCCGTGTTGTTCCCCTAAATTAAGAAAAAGAAATATCTAAAAATTTACTTTGATGTTGTTTTACTAATTCAATAAAATCAAAAAATTCTTTCTCTGTCGGATCTCTTTTTAAAATTCTTCTAGATTGATAATAGAATGAATTGTAAAGTCTTCCAATCATTACGCCATAACCAAATGAGTTTACATCCGATGATAATTCTAATGAATTAATCAATAATGTGATTTCCTTTACTTTCACCATAGTTTCATGTATTTTTTCTTGCATGATTTTTTGAATTTTTTCATCCATGATTTTCTTAAGTTGATTATAGTTAAAAAGAATATGAAAAAATCATTACGCTTTAATAGACTTGGGCAAAATTATCGGTAAGCAGTCGTAGTATAGTTTGGTTATTATTCTAGCTTGCCAAGTTAGTGACCCGGGTTCAAATCCCGGCGACTGCATGAAATTTCTAATCACGTTTTTTTTTGCATGCCATTTTTTATCATGTCTAAAGCCTGCAATGCTTTCTCTGGTTTAGGTAGCTGAACCATGAAAATTTTGTCTTGGTTGACTTCGGAATATTGTGGAGGAGATAAGGCAAACATAGTGGTGTTTGCTAATGACCTGAAAAATTCAAACGAATCATTTGCATAAATTAGAAATTCTTCATGTATATCCCCATAGGAAAAATTCAATACAATCTCAACAAAGACATGTCCTAAGCCATCCTGTAATATGTTAAGATCAGTATTAACAGAAACAGGTTTTCCATAAATTTTTGACATGATTTCATCAAACCGCCTATCAGTTAGTATGATTCTAGGCACATTTTGTCCATTAAAATCAAAAACCCCAATATCCTTGTGAACACGCTCAAACATATGTTCAATTTCCTTGCTAGTCATCTTCTAAGATTTTGAAAGTTTTGGGATGATTTTATCACCGATCTTAATAAGGAAGGGCGACATAAACGCGGTAATTATAGTTATCAATCCTATTAACGGAAAAAGGAATGCACTGACTACGCCCATGTCTACACCGACTTTAACAATAACAATTGAGAATTCTCCACGGGGTGCTGACAGTGCAAAGGCAACACGCAATGCTTTTTCTTTAGGTTGCTTGAATATGGTATTGCCTAGGAGATTTGCTCCCAACTTCATTGCTGTTGTAACTGCGATCAATGCAATTGCAATGAAAATATAACTTGATAACTGTGTAATGTCCATCAAGGCACCAACTGATACAAAGAAAATAGCAACAAACATGTCCTTTATAGGACTGGATAAAATTTTTGAAACCTCGGAAGACTTGGATTCCGCAACCAAAACACCAGCCAAAAATGCGCCGATCGCTACAGAAAGTCCTACTACGTTTGCCAAAAGTGCGTAACCAAAACAAAGACCAAGAACGCTAAGCAGTAAAATTTCTCTATTTTCAGCACTTGCAACCTTATCAATTAATGGCGGAATCACTCGCCTTCCAATTGTAAATGTTCCAACAATTAGACCAGCTGCCACTAACGCAACTAAAACTACAGCTTCTACCGAAACAGCTCCAACTAAGGCAACTGATTCAAGTGATGCAATTAGTATGACTGCAATAACGTCCTCAACTATTAAAACACCCAAAACAAGAATGGATGACTCCTTTTTAATTTTCCCAGCGTCTTCAAGGATTTTGATAATTATTGCTGTACTGCTGATTGAAAGTGCAGCTGCGATAAATAATGAATCCATAAAGTTTAAGCCTAGTGCACTTGCTGCAATAAAGACTACGCCCAGCGTAGCAAAGAGCCCCAATGTACCACTGCCTATTGCTACTCTTCCAATTGAACGAATTTTTGCAAATGGGAATTCAATACCAATGACAAAAAGCAGTAAAATTACACCAATATCAGCAAAAAGGTTCAATGCTGAAATGTCAGACAAAATTCCAGTCCCAGTAACTGCAACTGTTCCACCATTCTCACCAAAAAAGGATGTCCATAAAGGAGAAAGAGGACCTATTATCATTCCAGCAAACAAGTACCCTATAATCAAGGGCTGACGAATTTTAAAAAATGCAAGCGTTACTATTGCCGCTAAGATCATTATAATTGCCAAATCAGTTACAAAAGTTTCGTGTGGTAATTGTAGGGGGTTAATCCTATCAACAAAAGTAGAAATGCTTTCACTTAAGGAGGATTGAACACTATCCTGAGATTGAATTTGTAAAAAAAAATCCTTCACTTACTTATTTGGTGCTTGCATCTTAAAAGTGATCGCTGTTTTATTATACAAACAGGTTTTTCACATGACTGGTAGGTAATTTTACAATCACCTTATTATTAATAGTACGGTACCATACCGTAATATATGATTCAATGTGAATATTGTGACAAAAATTTCATAGAGAGTATGAATGGTCTAGCTGAAAAGACATTTCATGAGATGCTGCATGCGCCTGAAATTGTCAATCAGTAAAGCCTAATCCTTTTATTTTATTTTAGCGAGCTTTTTAACAACATCAAAATATGTTTAGATATAATGTCTGCCAAAACAAACTCTGATAAAACTCCAGATATTTCTGCATTATTAAAAAATCTTGAGAATATAAAATCTGAATTTATAACACTTAGAGAATACGTAGGTAGTAGTACTGATGAACTGGAAGAAAAAATTTCTGGCGTTGTAGAGATGTTAGGTAGATCTGATGCATCTTCTGCTGAATTTCATAAGAAAGCGGACTCGATAATTCAAGAATTACAAAAAATAAGAAATGCCACGAATAAGGCAACAAGCAATACCTCTAAGGAAGTTATCGGTTTATTGAAATTATCAGAATATCAATCAAACATACGTATGCATGCTGAATCAAAATATGGCTCACTGCAGGATATCGAAAAAATGGCCGAACAGACAGCAGAAATCATTAACGATTTTGACAAATTATCCATCGAGGCGGAAAATAAAATTCCTTTACCACATGAGGTTAGGCAATGGGCTATAAGCACAATTTTTGATTGTGCAGATAGATGGGAAATTAGGTTTGCTGATGTGTTTAATAGATTGCTAGAATCATTGGGTAAAAATTTACTGAAAGAATCGATAAGAGTGCAACAGGTTAGAGATGTTTTTGGTACTAGGGCAATTGATCAAATTAAAAATGAACTAGACCTGTCTTAAACGCCATTTGATTTGTCAAAAGACTCCAAATGTTGCTTTTTTCTTTTAAGAATGGTAAATATTCCAATTATTGCAGCAATCCAAACACATGTGAAAAGAATGTTCGAAACACTTGCATACATGTAAGGCACTATGTCCATCATATTTCCCTGTATTATCTCTGCCCGTAGACTAATATCCATCATTCCCGTATGAAATGCTGAACTGTCCCTAGGAACAGCTGAAGTTTTTACAGCGCTAGCTTCCATTACATCCAAATCAGCCTGAATTCTTGAAAAATTAGTGGTCTCAGTTGGGAATAACCATACAGCATTTCCCTCTGTAGGAACAAAACCCTTGATTGCATTAATATCAGCTATGATGGTTTTTGGCTCAGAACTTGCCATAATTCTATCAAACAGTCCTATTGATTGATCCATAGGATAAACATCGTTTTGATAACCAGTATATGACGAATATGCACCAAAACAGATTATTGCAACTATTCCAGCCATTGCAAGTTTATGTATAATATCAGCCATCTTTTCCTCTTTTGTTTTAGTATAAACAATTTTTGAATCACCTCTTTTAAATCTTGTATGCGAGAAACTCAAACAAGCAATATACAAGAATCCTATCGTCTGCAAAGCAATTATTGGAACCCATATGGGGTTTCCTGAGAAAATTGCAATGAAAATTCCCAGAATACCATAAATGCCAAAGAAAAGCTCTAGCAACGTAGTTTGAGAGAACGGTAGGTTGTAAGCTTTGGCTCTCCAATCATCTGTGTTTTTTACTATACCGTATTTTGGAGTGCGCAGAAATTCATTCTTCCTTCCCAATACTGCATCTAACACAGCAACAGTATTGTTGACCGACATTCCTATAGAATAAATTATCAGATATGGCATAACCATTGCCTTTTCTTTCCAATTTTTATCATACATGTTATGTATTATGTACAAGTATGCTCCTGGTCCCATAGCAAAATATGTTGCAAGTGTTATTACAGGTAGAAAGCTAACAACATACAGATTCACATTAGATGCTATAAGAATTGGAAGTGTTAAAAATTGGATCAGCATTAGTGGAAATACAATATGACGAGTTAGCTGTACGAAAGCTTGAAGCTTTGCATCAAATGTAATTTTTCGCTTAGATAGAATACCACCGAGAAGTTTCAGAGCGCATTGAATCGATCCTTTTGCCCACCTAAACTGTTGCCTTTTTGCACCATTCATCTGGACTGGAAGTTCGGCGTCAACAACTATTTCTGGTACGAAAAGACATTTCCAACCTTTCATCTGTGCCCTATAACTCAAATCCAAGTCTTCAACGAGTGTTGCAGTGTGCCACCCTCCAGAATCTTCTATGCATTCTTTTCTCCAAATTCCGGCAGTTCCGTTAAAATTCATGAATAGGTCAGAGTTGCTTTTTGCCCTTTGTTCGATCAAGAAATGAAAGTCTAAACTTAGTGCCTGTGCTTGCGTTAAAGCAGAGTAATTTTCGTTTACATGCCCCCATCTACACTGTACAAGTCCAATGTTTGGTTTAGAAAAATAAGGAATTGTTTTTTTTAGATACCATTTTGGCGGAATAAAGTCCGCATCAAAAATTGCAACAAATTCACTCTTTGTATATTTCATAGCATACTTTAGCGCTCCAGCCTTGTAACCATCCCTAGTTCCACGTCTAATGTGGGAAATATCAAAGCCCATACGCTTGTAATTTTGGACAAGGCATGAAATTTGTTCCGTTGTATCATCATCAGAATCATCTAGAACCATAATGCGCATCTTTTCTTTTGGATAATCAAGATCACAAACAGAATTTATCAAACGCCTTGTGACATACTTTTCATTATAAATGGGAAGATGAATTGTAACAGTTGGTTCACCTACTGTGGAAATATTATGATTTTCCTTTCTGCGCCCTGAAAGAAATGCCAGATAATAGAAATTACATGTATAAGCAATTATGATAATCGCGCAAGCTATGAAAATATTAAAAATGAATCCAGTGAAAGGATTTGATGTTAATGGTTCCATCTTACAATACTGTCAAAATATTATACGATATTAACAGTTACCGAATTTATTGTTAATTGTGGCTATGATTGCGGGAAAATTTTGATCGCTACCGGAGGACACACATTCTCACATGCAATGCAGAAGATACAGTCTGGCTCGTTAATTTGTAGCGGTTTTTTTGTAGATGCCACATTTCCAGGAAAGTCAGCGAATTCAAAAACATTCACAGGGCATGCATCAATACAAGCTCCGTCTGCAATACAAATATCAAAATCAACAGAAACGGGATGGCCCCAAACACCCATTACCTTGTTATCTGTTCCAACGCGTCCCCAAGTCTTAAGCTCATTTCCAGTTTTGGTTTTGAAGGGAGCAGTAAGATCCATCTTGTCTTCGAAGTCAACATCAATTGGTCCTGGAACTGCTGCCTCTCCGTCTCTGTGTATTACCTGTTTTTTGCCTTCAATTGCTGGCTTTGGTTTTTCTACTTTAGCTATTGGTTTTGCATCCGGTACAATTTGTGCCAGAGGTGTTAATTCCTCTAATCTTGCCAGCGCTTGATCTTCAGATAATTTTTCTGTTTTAATAAGAGATTCAACCATCTTGTCAGAAAGTATAGTGTTTCGTAGAAGTGTATCAATAATCATTTTTGCAAAATGATCAGCTTTTTTCCTATAGTTTTGCACCCATTGAGGTGCACCAAATTTTTCAACCGGATAAATCTGATAAATAGCATCAATTACTTCTCCTGTCACAATTTCAACAGTAACGCTAAGCTCTACCTGATCGTATCCATCAGCATCTGGATCTGGCATGTTTTCTTCTGTCCATCTATAGGTTGCGTATATCCTGTCAGCATACGAATCCATCTCAAACGTTTTTTTCATCCCATCAATGATCGATTTTATATCAGCCGGATCTTCAAGTTTTATCGGCAATCTATACAGACCAAGTTTGTATCCATGCATTGGATAGACTCCGCGTTTAGCTGTAGGAGACTCCATTGTGTATATTCTGTCCTTAAGGAGTAATGACATAATCCAAATAGGCTAAAATCAGTTAAAAATCTTTGTTCATGAATTCACTAGTCTTTTGTTAAAAAATTAAATTTTTAAGAAGCATCCTCAAAAGAAATCCGCTTGAAAATCAACAAAATCGCAATAGTTAGCAAATTTGGGTCAAAAGAATCAGAAAAGGTTGCGGTAGAATTAGCAAAAAAATTATTAAAATTAAAATCTCAGGTCTTTACTGTAGCACCAGTATCTGTCGATGGAGTAAAAAAAGTACGTTCCATAGAAGACTTGAAAAAAATAAAGTTAGACCTTGCTATTACGTTAGGCGGTGATGGAACCACCCTACGAACATTTAGAAACATTGCAAACGAAACACCACTTTTAGCAGTTAATGTTGGTGGTAACAGGGGAATTTTATCAGAAATAACTTTAAGTGAAATTGACAAAGCTTTACAACACATAAAGAAAAATGAAATTTGGATTGATAAAAGAACGAGAGTAACAGCATCTTGCAATGGTGAGACATTTCAGCCTGCATTAAATGAAATATATGTTAACAGAAAAAATTTAACAAAAACTGCGGAATTTAAAATAAAATTTCAAAATGATACAATAATGCAGAGGATGGACGGTGTTATAATTTCAACACCTAGCGGTTCAACAGGTCATTCTTTATCAATTGGAGGACCAGTACTTCATGAAAGTTTAGACGTCTTGATAATAACTCCAGTTGCACCTGTTCACAGACTGCCTTCGATTGTTGTTCCTGATGAGAAGATTGAGATTACATGTTCACATGATTGCAACATAGTTATGGATGCTCAGATAGTGAAGCAAGCAAGCTTTGGAGAACTAGTAACTATAAAAAAATTCAAAAGCCAAGCGGTTTTTATCAGGCTAAAAAAGAAAGGTCTGAGACAGATGGGCAAACTTGGCTTTTAGGGTACTAGATTCTACTGCATTTTATGCAGGAATTCCATTTAGTTCAAACGAATCTAGTTATATCACACCTCTTGTATTTGATGAAATTCAACACATCAAAAAGGATCATGATGCTGTTCAGATTTTAATTGAGACAAAAAGATTAACAGTCTCTGAGCCTGAGCAACGATTTACAGTTATAGTAAACAATACTGCAAAAAAATCGGGTGATTTTCCTAATCTTTCACAGGAAGATGTTTCAACTATTGCATTGAGCCTTCAGTTAAAAGCGGAACTTGTCACTGACGATTTTGCAGTTTCAAATGTTGCAAAAAATCTTAGCATAAAAGTCAGTCCTGTTATGACTAGTGGGATAAAAAATATTATAACTTGGATATATTATTGCCCTGGTTGTAAAAGAAACTTTTCTAAAACTACGGAATGCCCAAATTGTGGAAATATGCTAAAAAGAAAACCATTAAAAAAATAATTCAAGAGTCATGAAGAGTTTTTTGACTAATTTTTTTCATGTGTTTACTTTTGACTTGTAGTATTTTTTTTATTTTTTTTGCACGTAATTCTCCAAGACCACTAATTTTTGAAAGCTCGATGGATGAAGCACTAAATACATTTAACGGTGTTCCAAATTTTTCTAACATACGTATAGCAGTCTTTTCTCCTATCCCAGGCAAACTAGATAACACAGAGAGTTGTTGTCTTTGCAGATCATTTGATTTTCTGATTTTTTTAATGAATGGACCTTTAGTTACATCTTTTCTAGAGCACATGGATACCAATAATTTAGCGGTATGAGATGCATTAGGTGTGGAAATTATCGGTATTTTAAAATCAATTGCTACGGATGAAACAGCACCATAAAACACGAATGGGTTTTCTGTTAGTTCTTCAATTTCATTTGTGTCGCCCTCAATTATTATAATCGGAAATTGAAAATTTTCCTTCATTCTATTACATTGATCAAATAAACGCCCATCAAAAACTGACGAAACTAAATCAGAAATACTTTTTCTTTCAACTATAGTTTCTGGTGCAACGATATAATCGCCTACAGGCAATGTTTTTATTTCTAAATTGATGCCAATACCCTTGAGTAGACTTGGTATTCCACTTCTTTTTTCTCGTTCATCTACTACTATACGTAAATGACTTAGATTCATAAAATAATACTAGTATCATTTGTTAATATTTTCTTGGGAAGTTTATGCTCGTGGATTTTGCTGTGTACCTGTAGAAGACGATTTTTTTATCATTTCTTGAATTTTGGTCTCTTGTTCTTTTAGACCGGTTTTCAATCTCTCCTCTTGCTTCACTAAAAGTGAAGCCTTCGTTTTTGCTAATTCCTTTTTTTCCTCAAGTTCTTCGATAAGATCTTTTTTGTTTGATTTTATCAGTATGGTTCCAGCGTGTTTGAAAACCGCGTCATCATCGTTTGCCTTATTTAGCTCCACCAATGCCTTTTCTGTCTCCAGTTGTTCTAATTCTAATTGCTGTTTTTGTGCAATAATCATCTGAAGATTTTGTTGTGTTTGCTGAAGTTTTGATAACTGTTCTTGCAGCATAGGAGGAATTTGTTGATTTTGTGACATTATACACGTAGAGTTCTAGATTGATTATATATTTAGTGATTCTATTGAATCATAGCTTGTCTGAATAAGGCGGAGACAAGAATTAAGATTAGCACGCAAATGAGATAACTGGTTTGACTCAATCAGTATCGTAATTTTGTCATTACAGAATATTTCTGTTTTTGTTGGGTTCTCAGGATAGAATTTGTTATCTATATTGATTGAATCGAAAACTGCTTTTGTTTTTTCTCCCGCATCTATCTCTACTTTGGCATTAAAGTTTAATGTCATAAGCAGAACCTGCTATCTTACATCCACATTTCTTGCAAGCCCATATTCCTACAGCCTGTCGGCTAAATTGAATAGAACCACAGTCAGGACACTTTCTCTTTGCCTTCAGGGTTTTATGAATCTGGGTAAACTGCTTTCTAGGTTTGATACCATATCTAGCACCCAGACCCTTCAGCGACGTTCTCTTTTTTGCCAACTTATAGAGTACTTTGCGTTGCTTGTTTTATAATTTCTCTGATTTTTGGGCCTGCTGAAATTGATAATTCGGAACATTTGACAAGTTGATCAAAGGTAAATCCAGCACTACCACCCTTTTGAAGTGCAACAATATTTCCGTCAGAGTTAGTTGTGATTGTTATTCGTGCATCCAAACATTCCCATTCATCAAGATTTGGATCAATTATGATAAATTCGCCAATCCGACCCATTGTAATTGATACTGGAATAGTAGTAATTGGTGCATCCGATACTTCTCCTTCAACCATGACTGGCTTATCATCTTTTATCTCCCATTTTGGTATCTTTGATGTCATAATTGCAGCAACAGAAGAATATGAACAAGCATCAAACAGGTTACCGTCATGGTCTGTTATCACATTATCTGCGAATATACCAATGACAGATTTATCTTCCTCTAAAACCATCTGAGATAAATCAATCATTCCACTTTCACGAATTCCTCTATCAACCACTCTTGCAAGTTCTATCACAGCAGGAGGAGGAGGACCTGTTTCCGCACTTGGATGAGCCAATGGTAGAATTTCAGCTGTACAGATAAAGATTCCTTTGTCACCCATATCAGGAAAAGGTCTGTCTGGTTGAACTTTGACACCGGATACAATTTCTGTATCACCCAATCTAACTCGTGCAGAACCATTAGCGTGAGGTATAACGTTGGTATCAATAGATAAAGGTCTTATTTCATCTAAAGCACGGCCGTCAATTCTTTTTCCTTCTTGGAGTAAATCTAGAATTTTAGATCTTTTTAGTTTATCTATAATTGATAACTCTACCATTAGTTATTATCACCAGATGAAAAATATTTTTCACGTAACGAATTTTTTTGTATTTCATAGACTTGCTTACAACCGTCTATACCAATTTCAACACATTTTTTGAACTCATCAGGAGTAAGAACACCGTCTAATTGTAACAAAGTAATTTGACCAAGATTTGGCATGTAGCCAATTGGCATATCTGCTTGCCCCGCCTGATCTTCTTCATTGTTAACATCAAGTATCAAAGTATCAGCGGCTTTACCTGAAGCACATGCACAAACTAAATCTCTCATTGGAATTCCAGCATCAGCTAATGCAACCGATGCCGCATCTAGTGCAGCACACCTTGTTCCACCATCAGCTTGTAATACTTCAAGAAAAACATCAACGGCAGTCCTAGGAAATTGTTCAAGCATTACAGCCGGCTCTAACGCTTCTTTGATAACTTTACTGATCTCAATTTCTCGTCGTGACGGAGCCGGTTTTTTTCTTTCGGTAACAGAAAAAGGTTCCATGTGATATCTAACTCTTAAAATTCCAGTATCGGGATTTGACATGTGTTTTGGATGAACATCTCTTGGACCAAAAACTCCAGCGAGAATCTTATTTCCACCAAATTCAATATATGCAGATCCGTCAGCGTTTTTTAAAACTCCCGTTTTTATAGTAACCTTTCTTGTTTCATTTACTTTACGTCCATCAGAACGAATTCCATTTTCGTCAAGTAATACTACATTAGCTTCTCTTCCGCCCATTAATTATACACCGTTTAATCCTAACATTTTTTTCACTTTATCTGTCAAATCAGCAAGATGTGCCTGCTCTTCAACCATTCGAATTGCCGCAAGTGCCTTTAATAATCCATTTGTTTCATCAGAAGAAACCACAATTAACCCATTTTGGCCTATAGTAATAGTTGCATTAGTAGATGACTCTATTGTTTGGATCATAGAACCGTGTTTCCCAATTAGACGTGGAATTTTT
>Ga0207966_1000820_pt1 | contig 17432 bp, 16 predicted proteins | sample Knorr_S23_td_NAD_FD_185611 | JGI IMG/M metagenome (GOLD analysis project Ga0207966, IMG submission 185611) | Marine microbial communities from Southern Atlantic Ocean transect - Knorr_S23_td_NADW_ad_2500m_LV_B (SPAdes) (version 2) | ecosystem: Environmental > Aquatic > Marine > Oceanic | place...
GACGCCGAACGCTTTCTCGGCGGTACCTTGTCGGCGTTCATGGCCAGGCACATGGAGCACCCGGGTTCGCGCCACTCGAAGCCGGCCTCGATCAGGATATCGGCCAGGCCCTCTTCCTCGGCCTGGTCCTTGATCAGGCCCGAGCCGGGAACCACCAGCGCGGTGACGCCGTCGGCCACCTTGCGCCCCTTGGCGATCTTGGCGGCGGCGCGGATGTCCTCGATGCGGCCATTGGTACACGCGCCGACGAAGACGTAATCGACGGGAATCTCGGTCATCGGCGTGCCCGGTTTCAGGTCCATATATTCGAGCGCCATCTTCGCCGATTCCCGCTTCGCCGGGTCGTCGAAATCGACGGGTGCCGGCACCGAGCCGGTGATCGGCACCACGTCCTCCGGCGACGTGCCCCAGGTCACCTGCGGCGCGATGTCGGCGGCCTTCAGGGTCACTTCCTTTTCGTAGGCCGCCCCTGGGTCGCTGGGCAGCGTCTTCCAGAATTCCACTGCCTGCTCCCAGGTCCCGCCCTTGGGCGATTTCGGCCGCCCCATCAGGTATTGATAAGTCTTTTCGTCCGGCGCCACCAGCCCGGCCCGGGCACCGGCCTCGATGGTCATGTTGCAGACCGTCATCCGCCCTTCCATGGAAAGGTCCTCAATCGCCGAGCCGGCGTATTCGATGACATATCCGGTGCCGCCGGCGGTGCCAATTTCGCCGATGACGGCCAAAATCAGGTCCTTGGCGACGACGCCCGTGGGCAAGTCCCCGTCGACGGTGATGCGCATGTTCTTCAGCGGCATCTGCAACAGGGTTTGCGTCGCTAACACGTGCTCGACCTCAGTGGTGCCGATGCCGAACGCCAGCGACCCGAAGGCACCGTGCGTCGCGGTGTGGCTGTCGCCGCAGACCAGCGTCGTGCCGGGCAGGGTGAAGCCCTGCTCGGGGCCGATGATGTGGACGATACCCTGGCGGATGTCGTTCATGTCGAACAGCTCGACGCCGAACTCGGCGCAGTTCTTGGTCAGTGCCTCAATCTGGATGCGGCTGTCCTCGTCGTCGATGCCTTGGGAGCGGTCGGTGGTCGGCACGTTGTGGTCGGCGACCGCCAGCGTCAGGTCCGCGCGGCGCACCTTGCGCCCGGCGGCGCGCAGCCCCTCGAACGCCTGCGGGCTGGTGACTTCGTGGATCAGGTGGCGGTCGATATAGATCAGGCAGGTGCCGTCGTCCTGGACGTTGACGAGGTGGCTTTCCCAGATCTTGTCGAAAAGCGTCCGCGGTTTGGTCATGGGTTTTCTCCTCCTTAGTTTTATTTGGGGGTACGGGGCCCCCTTTTAAGGTTTGTTTTTGTTATTTTCCGTTTTCGCCCCCGTCGGCAGCGTCCTTGGCCTTGGCCGCGGCCTTTTTCTTCGGCTTCTTGGCCTTCTTGTCGGCATCGCCGGCGTCGTCCTTGGCCTCGATGACCGCTTCGGCGGTCACTTCCCCGGCCGCGCCGGTTTCCGGCACCTCGACCTTGGCCTTTTTCTTCTTTTTCGCCTTCTTCTTCGGTTTTTCCGGGGTGGTTTCCGGGGCCGGTTCCGCCGCCGCATCCGGGGCCGTTTCCGCCTCGGCCGGGGCTTCTGAGTCCTTGGTCTTAGCCCGGTCCCAATCGGTCTTTTCGGCGATCCTCGCGCGCTTGCCCTTCAGCCCGCGCAGGTGATAGAGCTTGGCCCGCCTGACGGCGCCGCGCCGCACCACCTCAATCCCGGAAATGGCCGGCGAATACAACTGAAACACCCGTTCCACCCCTTCGCCATAGGAAATCTTGCGCACCGTGAACGACGAATTGAGCCCGGCGTTCTTGCGCCCGATGCACACCCCTTCGAAAACCTGGATGCGCTCGCGGGTGCCTTCCACCACCTTGACGTTGACCCTGAGCGTGTCGCCCGGCCCGAAGTCGGGTACCGGCCGCTCGGCGGTGAGTTTTTCGAGCTGTTCGTTTTCGATTTCCTTGATGATATCCATGGCTTTCGTCCTTGTTGATTGCAGTTTTTAGCCCGGCCGGCCGTCGCCGCCCAGCCAAAAATCCTCGTTCGTTAACCGTCGCCGCCGGCGTAACGGGCCCACAGGTCGGGGCGCCGTTCGCGGGTGATGGCCTCTGCCTGGTGCCGCCGCCAGGCCTTGATCTTTTCGTGGTCTCCTGAGACCAGCACCTCGGGCACCGTCCGGCCCCGCCACTCCCGGGGCCGGGTGTATTGGGGATATTCCAGCAGGCCGTTCTCGAAGCTTTCGTCGATCAGCGATTCCGGCGCCCCGACGACGCCCGGCAACAGCCGGACACAGGCGTCAATGACGGCGATGGCCGCCGCTTCGCCGCCCGACAGCACGAAATCGCCGAGGCTGATTTCGTCCAGCCCGTGGGCGTCCAGGACCCGTTCGTCCAGCCCTTCGTAGCGGCCGCACAACAAGACTATGCCCGGCCCCCGGGCCAGTTCCCCGACCCGGGCCTGGGTTAGCGGGCGGCCCCGGGGGGTCAGGTAAATCAGCGCCAGCGACGGGTCCGCCCCAGCGGCGGCGTCGATGGCCTCGGACACCACGTCGGGGCGTATGACCATGCCGGGGCCGCCGCCGAAGGGCGGGTCGTCGACGGTGCGGTGCTTGTCGGCGGCGAAATCGCGGATGTCCACCGCCTCAAGGGCCCAGGACCCGGCCTCGAGGCCCTGGCCGGCCAGCGACAGCCCCAGCAGCCCCGGGAACATTTCCGGGAACAGGGTCAGCACCTTCGCCTTCCAGGGGGAATCCAGCTTGGCCACGTTAAAATTCTCTAGCTTTCGTCTTCATCGGCGTCTTCATTGGCGGGCGCTTCCAGGACCGTTGGCGGACTGACGACGATGCGCCCGTTTTCGATGTCCACCTCGGGCACCACCTCGGCGGTAAACGGCACCATCAGTCCGTCCTTGTCCTCTGCGCCGGTAATCTCGATGACGTCGCCGGCGCCGAAATTATGCACCGCCTTGACCGTCCCCAACTTCTCTCCGGCGGCTGTTTCGACCCTAAGACCGATCAGGTCGGCGTGGTAATAGGCGCCGTCCTCGGCTTCGGGGAGGGCGCTTTTCGGCACGTAAAGCCGTTCTCCCTTCAACGCCTCGGCGGCGTCGCGGTCGTCGATGCCGGACAGGCGGGCGATGATCTGCCCCTTGGCGCGGGCGGTGACGCGGATATCGAAGGACCGCTCGCCGCCGTCGGTGAATACCGGGCCGTAGGCGGCGACGTCGTCCGGATCGGCGGTGAAGCTCTTGATCCGCACTTCGCCCTTGAGCCCGCGCACGCCGGCAATGGCGCCGATGCAGACCCGGTCCTCGGGCGATGGTTTTTGCTGTATTGCCACCATGATCCTTTACGCTTTCTTCCCTTTCTTGGCTCTTGGCGGGCCCTAGCCCGAGACTAGCCGTCCTTCTTGTCCTTCTTGTTCTCTTTATCGTCGGCCTTTTCCTCGGCTTTTTCTTCAGCCTTGTCGTCGGCCTTTTCATCAGCCTTGTCGTCCTCGGCCTTTTCCTCCGGCGTGTCGTCGGCCTTGTCGTCAGTCTTGGCCTCGTCAGCTTTCTCCTCCGGCTTGTCATCGGCCTTGTCGTCGGCTTTAGCTTCCTTGGCCTTTTCCTCCGGCTTGTCGTCGGCCGGGGTCTCGTCGGTCTTTTCCTCCACCGGGGATTCGGCTGCCTTCTTGGCCTTCTCCTCGGCTTCCTTCTGGCGCTTCAGGGTCTTGGCCCGGGGCAGGTGCTGTTTCGTCTGCTCCGGGATTGGCGGTTTGTCGATCATCCCGAGATCGCCCAGGAAACGGGCCACCCGGTCGGACGGCCTGGCGCCGACGCCGAGCCAGTATTTGATCCGCTCGTCGTCGAGCTTCAGCCGCTCGGGGTGGTCCTTGGCGACCATCGGGTTGTAGGTGCCGACTCGTTCGATGTAGCGCCCGTCGCGGGGCTTGCGGGAATCCGCCACGACGACGCGGTAATAGGGGCGCTTTTTGGCGCCGCCGCGTGAAAGCCGAATTTTCAAAGACATATCGTTTCGTCGTCCTTTTGCCGTTGGGGTTTAGATCGGTTGGAAAAAATACGTCAACGCATGAATGGGCCACCGGGCGGGGGCATCATGCCGGGCGGCAGGCCGCCGCCGAGCAGGCCCATGTTGCCCATTTTGCCGGCCTTTTTCATCATCGTTGACATCTGCCTGTACTGTTTGAGGACCCGGTTGACGTCCTGCACCGAGGTGCCCGAGCCGGCGGCGATGCGCTTGCGCCGCGAGGCGTTCAAGAGCTTCGGGTTGCGCCGTTCCTTAGGGGTCATCGACAGGATCACCGCCTCCTGACGGGCGATCATCTTGTCGTCGATGTTGGCCGCCGCGATCTGGTCCTTGATCTTGGCGGCGCCTGGCAGCATGCCCAGAAGCCCCTCCATGTCGCCCATCTTGCGGAGCTGCTTGAACTGTTCGGCCATGTCCTCGAGGGTGAACTTGCCCTTCAACATCTTGGCCGCCATCTTCTCGGCGTCTTCCCGGTCGACGACCTCGGCCGCCTTTTCCACCAGGCCGACGACGTCGCCCATGCCCAGGATCGAGCCGGCGATGCGCCGGGCGTCGAAGGTTTCCAGCGCGTCCATCTTTTCGCCGGTGCCCATCAGCTTGATCGGCCGCCCGGTAACCGCGCGCATGGAAAGCGCGGCGCCGCCCCGGGCGTCGCCGTCGACGCGGGTGAGCACGATGCCGGTGACGCCGATCTTGTCGTTGAATTCACCGGCCAGGTTGACCGCGTCCTGGCCGGTCAGGGCGTCGGCGACCAAAAGCGTCTCGGTGGGGTTGGTGGCGTCCTTGACGGCGGCGACTTCGGCCATCAGTTCGTCGTCGATATGAAGCCGCCCGGCGGTGTCCAGGATCACCACGTCCATGCCTTCACGGGCCGCCGTGGTCATCGCCCGCTTGGCGATGGCGACGGGCTGTTCGCCGAGAACCGGCTCCAGGGTCCGAACGCCGGTCTGTTCGCCCAGTTGCGTGAGCTGCTGCTGCGCCGCCGGGCGCATGACGTCGAGGGACGCCATCAGGACCTTCTTGTTTTCCTTTTTCCGCAGGCGGAGGCCCAGTTTGGCCGAGGTCGTGGTCTTGCCCGAGCCCTGCAGGCCGACCATTAAAATCGCCACCGGGGGCGTGCCGGCGAAATTGAGGGCGCCGTCGTCGCTGTCGAGGATTTCGACCAAATGGTCATGGACGGCCTTGACCACCATCTGTCCGGGGGTGACGCTGCGAAGAAGTTCCTCGCCGGTCGCCCGTTGCGTGACTTCGGCGATGAAATACTTGACCACGGGGAGCGCCACGTCGGCTTCCAGCAGGGCGACGCGGATTTCGCGCATCGCTTCTTCGACGTCGGCCTCTTTCAAGGCGCCGCGCTTCGTCAGCTTGTCGAAGATGCCGCCCAGGCGGCCGGTTAGGTCGTCAAACATGCATCGTCCTTGCGTTTCCGTTTCCCATCGGAACCCAAAACAAACGCTTGCCGCGCCAGTGCGCGAAACTCGCGGATTGACGGTGCCCCTCGGGGCAGAGGTTTTGCCTGAAACCCTATGGAATTGCGGCGCACTCTATGGACGGCCTTGCGCCAAGTCAAGCGCTGGCGAAGCCTCGCGCAACACCTTTTTCCGGGTCCATTAAGAGCCCCCGTATTGGCAGAATGAACGAGCCGTGATAAACCGGAGGTAGTTAATATTATTTTTAACACCTTAAAATTGAACAAACGCGCGCTCATTCCGCATACGATGACAATCAAGAAATCCCAACTTCACCCGGCAAAGGCCCTCGCCCGCCATCTCGGCGGCCGTCTGGCCCGGCACCGCCGGGAACTGGGCATGACGGCCGCCGACCTGGGCAGGGCCATTTCGGTGCCGGCGGGCGGCGTTTCGCGGCTTGAGGCCGAGGCCAAAAGGATGGACGCGGCGCAGTTGCATACGCTCAGCCGGGCCCTGGACGTACCGATGATGTATTTTTTTTGAAAATTCACCCGTCTCGCTACCTTCCGATCTTGGCCACGCGCCGAGGCCCGAAACCGTCGAAGAGGCGGTACGGTTCATCGATGCCTATTTCAAGATCGACGACCCGAAAGTCCGGCGCGATATCCTGGGGCTGCTAAAAGTGGTGGCGGGATCGGAGGAAGAATCGAAGCCTGCCTGAAGGGGCCTTTCCTCACCGGACACGGCCTTGATCCGTCGCCCGTTCCCAAGGCGGAACCGGCAGGAAGGCATCCACCAGCATGTCGACGAAGGCCCGGACCTTGGGCGACAGATGCCGGTTATGGGGATAGACGGCGTAGATGTTGGTTTCGGGGGGGGAGTTCGTGATTGGCCAGCACCGGCACCAATCCTCCCGTCCTGACATCCGCCGCGATCAAGTCGGCGCCATCGTATCCGGGAGCCTGAGGCGCGACTCCCTGGCGCTTAGCCCGGCCGGCAGCCAGTCGGCGCCCGCATTTCAAGGCGTCTCGGCACCGGTCGCCGAGAACTCGAATACCGAACCTGACAGGCGGCTGGCCGCTTGATTCGGGCGATCGGATAGGAAAACGGCGGTTCTCTCGGGGACCGCCGTTTTTTTTATCGATAACAATAACGCCGCCTCTGGCCTTGACGCCGGGCCTCCGCGGCCCCCAAGTATGGAGGATGGAGTACGGCACCATCCAAGACGCCGTCGCCGAAACCGGCCTTGTGGTCCGCGGCGGCTTTCATCCCGGCGCCGAAGACGGCTTGCCGGGCGGGGCCGAAACGGTGGTCCTTGTCGGCAACGCCGGGCCGGCAATGTGGGACGCCTTTGCCGCCGCGACGGGGCCCGGGGACAGGAAAGACGGCCCCAATCCGCTCGATGATTGGACCCGGGGCGTGCTGGCCCCGGTCGCCGGCGCCTTGGGCGCCAGGGCGCTCTATCCCTTTGAGGGGCCGCCTTATTTCCCGTTTCAACGCTGGGCGCTGAGGACCGGCGGCGTCCACATGTCGCCCATCGGCCCCCTGATCGACCCGAAATTCGGCCTCTGGCACGCCTATCGCGGGGCCCTGGCCTTCGACCAACGCTTCGAGGTGCCGGACCCCGGCAGCCACCTCAGCCCTTGTGAGAGTTGCGCCGAAAAACCCTGTCTCGACACCTGCCCGGTCGGCGCCTTCGGCCCCCGGGAGGACCCGGAGGCCCCGGCCCCTTACGACATCCCCGCCTGTGTCGCCCATATCTCCTCGGTCGATGGCGAAGACTGCCTCGGAAGGGGCTGCCTGGCGCGCCGCTCCTGCCCCGTCGGCCGGGATTACATATACGGGGTTGATCAGGCGCACTTCCACATGCGGCGGTTCCTGAAGGCCCAGGGGGGGTAGGACCATGACCTAGGTCCGGCCTCGGCAAGGCGAAACCTGTTTACAGCCGGGCCTGGCGGACATATGACACCCCCATGAGCGAACTGCCGTTCATCAAAATGCACGGCCTGGGCAACGATTTCGTCGTCCTCGACGCCCGCCAACGGAACATCGGCCTCGGCGGTGCCCACGCGCGCGCCATCGCCGATAGGCGTTTGGGCATCGGTTGCGACCAGCTCCTGGTCATCGAGCCGCCGGAAAATGGCCAAGGGAACGGGGCCGCCGACGTGTTCATGCGCATCTTCAACGCCGACGGGGCCGAGGCCGGGGCGTGCGGCAACGGCACCCGCTGCGTCGCCCAACTGGTGATGGCCGAAAAGGAAACTGCCGAGGCCCGGATCGAGACCAAGGCCGGGATGTTGACCGCCGTCCGCGCCGAGGACGGCGACATCGCCGTCGACGTGGGCCCGGCCGGCCTCGATTGGCGGGATATTCCGCTGGCCGAGGAACGTGACACCCTCAACCTCGGGCTCGCGGCCGGGCCGCTGAAGGACCCGGTGGCGGTCAACGTCGGCAACCCACACGCGGTGTTCTTCGTCGATGACGCCACCGCCGTGCCGCTGCATGACCTCGGCCCCGGGTTGGAGAACGATCCGTTGTTCCCCCAACGGGCCAATATCGGCGCCGCGCAAATCCTCGATGACGGAAACATCCGGCTGCGTGTCTGGGAACGGGGCACCGGGCTCACCCGGGCCTGCGGGACGGGCGCCTGCGCCGCTCTGGTGGCCGCCAGCCGACGTGAACTGACGGGACGCAGCGCCACCGTCGTGCTCGACGGCGGCAGGCTATTGATTGAATGGCGGGACGACAACCACGTCATCATGACCGGCCCAGTGGCGACCAGCTTTACCGGGCTCATCGACCCGTCGCTCCTGGAGCCGGCGCGATGACCGGTCCGCGTGTCGTCACCCTGGGCTGCCGCCTCAATACGTTCGAGTCCGAAGTGATGCGTGAACTGGGCGCCGCCGCCGGCCTCGAGGATACGGTCATCGTCAACACCTGCGCCGTCACCGCCGAAGCCGAACGCCAGGCGCGCCAGACCATCCGACGCCTGCGCCGCGAAAACCCCCGGGCGCACATCGTCGTCACCGGCTGCGCCGCCCAGTTGAACCCCGAAACCTTCGCCGCCATGGACGAGGTCGACCGGGTGCTCGGCAACGAGGAAAAGCTGGACCCCGGTCTCTTGGCCGGCAAGGGGGCGGCGGTCGAGGTCGCCGACATCATGACCGTAAGGGAGACGGCGGCGCACCTGATCAGCGGCTTCGAGGGCCGCACCCGGGCCTTCGTGCAAATCCAGCAGGGCTGCGATCACCGCTGCACGTTCTGCATCATTCCCTTCGCCCGCGGCCGAAACCGTTCCATCCTACCGCAAGCCATTGCCGATCAGGTCCGCACGTTAGCCGAGGCCGGATACAAGGAAGTCGTCTTGACCGGGGTCGATATCTGCTCCTACGGTGCCGACCTGCCGGGCTCGCCCGGCCTGGCGGCGATGATCGGGCAAGTGCTGGCCCGAGTGCCGGAACTGAAACGGCTGCGTCTTTCGACCCTCGACCCGGCCGCCATCGGCGATGACTTGCTCAACCTGTTCGCCGAAGACCAACGCCTGATGCCGCACCTGCACCTCAGCCTTCAGGCCATGGACGACATGGTGCTAAAGCGGATGAAGCGCCGCCACCTTTCGGCCGACGCCTTCGACGTCGTCTGCCGCGCCCGCAAGGCCCGGCCCGACGCCGTTTTCGGCGCCGACCTGATCGCCGGTTTCCCGACCGAGACCGAGGCGATGTTCGAAAATACGCTCGCCGCCGTCGCCGATCTGGGCCTCGCGCACCTGCACGTGTTTCCCTATTCGCCGCGCCCAGGAACCCCTGCCGCCGAAATGCCGCAGGTGGCCGCGCCCGTCCGCAAGGACCGCGCCCGGCGGCTTCGCTTGGCCGGCGATGCCGGGCTCAAGCGGTTCCTGGAAAGCCGCGCCGGGACCACGGCTCAGGTCCTGGTGGAAAAGGACCGCCGCGGTTTGAGCCAGCACTATGCCAGCGTCAAGCTGGATTTCGACGCGCCGCCCGGGGCCATCGTCAAGGCCCGTGTGACCGCCGTCGGCGACGGCTACCTGGTTGGCAGCCAGGCCGCATGAGCGCCGCCGGGCAGGGGTGGCTGGACCGGCTGCGCGGCGGCCTCGGGCGATCTTCGGCCAAGCTGACGGGCGGGATCGCCGACCTTTTGACCAAGCGCAAGTTGGACCGCGCCGCCCTCGATGAGCTGGAGGAAGTGCTGATCGCCGGCGACCTGGGCGTGGCGACGGCCGGGAAACTGAAGGAATCGCTAGCCAAAAAGCGGCTCGACAAGGAAATCACCCCGCAAGAGGTCAAGACCCTGCTGGCCGACGAAATCGCCTTCATGCTCGATCCCGTGGCCCGGCCGCTGGCCATCGACTTCCGGCACCGGCCCTTCGTGGTCTTGGTCTGCGGCGTCAACGGCTCGGGCAAAACGACGACCATCGCCAAGCTGGCCAACCAGTGGCGCCAAGAAGGCCATTCGGTGATGCTGGCGGCTGGCGATACCTTCCGCGCCGCGGCGGTCGAACAGTTGCAGATCTGGGGCCAGCGGACCGGCTGCCCCGTGGTTTCCGGCGAACCCGGAGCCGATGCCGCCGGGTTGGTCTTCGATGCCATGGGGCGGGCAAAGGACGGGCGCGCCGACGTGCTGCTGGTCGATACCGCTGGGCGGTTGCAGAACAAGAAGGACCTGATGGCGGAGTTGGTGAAGATCGTCCGGGTGATCAAGAAAGCCGACGCCACGGCGCCCCATTCGGTGCTGTTGGTGATGGACGCCACCGTCGGCCAGAACGCCCATTCCCAAGTCGAGACCTTCAAGGAAATGGTCGATGTTTCGGGCCTCATCGTCACCAAGCTCGACGGTTCGGCCAAGGGCGGGGTGGTGGTGGCGCTGGCCGAAAAATTCGCCCTACCGGTGCACGCCGTCGGCGTCGGCGAGAAGCTGGACGATATGCACCCCTTCGAGGCCCGCGACTTCGCCCGCTCCCTGATGGGGCTTGGGGCCTAGGCGAGGCGGTCTAGGGCCTCGCCCGTTTCGGCGGCCAGGGTTTCCACCAGTTCCGCCGCCGGCAGTGCCCTCGACAGGGCCGCCGATTGTCCCTACCACAGCGACATGAAATCGCCTTTTCCGGCCTCGGCGCTGGCTTACTTTTTCGGCCTTAAGTGTGATCCAGCTCACAGACCCGAATCCCGACGCCGTGCTATCAAGGGGACAGCATCGAGGAAACCCCGCCGGGCCTTGGTGTTCACGGTGGGGCTTCGCGGTATTTTGAAGGAAATAGAGGATAAAACCGTTTATTCACCCCTTCGAAAGGTTACATGTTTATAACCATGAAAAAGCGCCTAATAGGCCAACCGGGGCGCGGGAAGGGATGTTATCAACACGTGTTTATAGCAAATGGTGACATCGTTTTGAAAAACGTTTCAACAGCAGCCAAGTTTACCTTTTTGATCGCCGGCTTAGGCGTTCTTGCTGCCTGCGCCGGAAGCGGCAGCGGTGGCGGTTTATACTCCCTGCCGGGGCCGAGGGCCGTCGAATTGCCCCTGGACAGCGGGTTGATTATCTTCGCATCCGAGCAAGTCGGCAAAACCTCGGTCAAGCGCATCCAATACACCGATAACGAACAACGGATCGATTACGCGCTGTTCAAGTGCAACGGCGCCCAGGGCGAATTCATCTTTATGGACACGCCTTATACGCTGAATGTGTCGTTCAATTTCCCCTTCAACATCCGCGACAAGGTGGAAGCCTGGAACTTCTCCAAGGGCCAGGCGGCGGAATGGGAAACAGCGGTCCAGATCCATACCAAGCTCGGGTTTATCTTTTACCGGCACCGGCTCACCGGCTTGATCCGGGCGTGTTTCGGCATTTCGGGCGAATGGGACATCGCGCCCGGCGACCCGAAGCTGCATTACACCAGCATCATGTTCAGCTATTACTACCAGTTGCCGGGCATCGCCCTGGAGGATGAAAAAATGAGGACGCTGATCGACAATATCGGCCTCAGGGGCGTCACCCAGCGGGACGTCAGATTCTCCGATAACGTGCTGAATTTCCACCGCGACGTGGCGGAAAACTTCTCCGGCCCGCAAGCCGGCAGCCGGGCGATGAGCATGGTGCAAGGAGGCGGACCGAGGGCTTCGGCCGGGATCGGCGAGTTCCCGTTCAATTACGCCGAGTACTACAACCCCTACGACGGCGGAGATAAACTGGATTAATAATTGACCGGTTCCGTCCCGTTAGCCTTCCCAGGCAAAAAACAAGGCGCGCGCGCCCCGAGAATTTCCGGGGCGCTTTTTTTCGGCTCCTTGGGGGAGAGGATTAAATCTTGATGTTGAGGTAAAACCCGCGCGGCACGTTGTCGCGGAGCGGCCGGTCCTGATCCAGAATCTGGTTCAGGCGCCTGAGCCCGTCGCGTTCCTCAGGCGAGGTGTCCTGCGAGATCGACTCCGCCCTGGCCCGGACCTGGCGGATGGTCTCCGCCTGATAGAGGTTCGGCTGCTTGACGACCGCCGGCAGTCCCGTATTGGTGATTCCAACCCCATCCGTCATGGCTCCAACCTAGGCGGAAAAGGTTAACGGAATCTCAAAATCGGGAGCCCGGAACAGGGAATTTCCCGAGCCCTTTTCGAGGCCGCGAAAGGCGCCTCAGAGAGGGTCCGGCGGGGCCTGGAAAATGTCGGGGCCGCCGCTGTCGCGGTAATGCTCCAACGCCCAGGTGACGGACGGGAACGCCAAATCGTCCCAGGGGATGTCCTCCCACCCGGCCAGGACCACCTCCTCGCTTTCGGGACCCGGGGCAAAATCCGCCGATGTCATCCGCGCCCGATGGACGACGTAGACCTGGCTGATGCGGGGGATCTCGTAAAAACCGATCAGGCCATCGATCTCGATCTCGGCCTGGGCCTCTTCCCAGGCTTCACGCCTGGCGCCTTCGGCGGTGGTTTCTCCCAGTTCCAAAAACCCCGCCGGGATGGTCCAGAACCCTTTCCGGGGCGGGATGGCGCGGCGGCAGATCAGGAACTTCTGCTGCCAAATGCAAACGGCGCCGGTGATGATTTTCGGGTTATCATAGGCGATGTAGCCGCAATCGGGACAGACCAGCCGTTCCCGGTCGTCGCCGGGGGGCACGGTCTTGACCGATGGCCCTGTTTTCCGCTGTTCGCCCATTTCCCCGTCTTCGCCCATTTCCCTGAGTGTGGCGCGGCGGGACCATTCAGACAAGTTCTCCTAGCCGGCGAGAATCCGCACCTGGCCCACCGATAGTCTCAGGGCGACGTCGTCGCCGACGTCGAAAACCGGACGCCCGGCCTGGTGGGAATCGTCGACCAGTATCACGTTGTCGCCGACCCGGATGGCATAGCGGATGAGGCTGCCGAGGAATTCTCGGTGTTGGACCCGGCCGGGCAGGACGGCTCCATCATCGGCGTCTTCGCCGGGTTTCCGGATCGTCAGATCCTGGGGACGGAACATGGCGGTGCCGGGGCCGGCCTCGACCCCGGTGCCGTTGAGGGGAATCAGGGTGCCGTCGTCGGCCTGGAAGGTGATTTTGTCCTGTCCTTTTTCCACCCGCCCGTCGATCAGGTTGGCGGTGCCCAGGAAATCGGCGACGAAGCGGTTGGCCGGGTTGTCGTAAAGCTCCATCGGCGAGCCGACCTGTTGAATGACGCCGTCGTTGAGCAACGCGATGCGGTCCGACGTGGTGTTGGCTTCCTCCTGGTCGTGGGTAACGAAGATGGTGGTGAGTTTCAGTTTCCGTTGCAGCTCCAGGATTTCGCGCCGCATCTGGATGCGCAGGTTGGCGTCCAGGTTCGACAGCGGTTCGTCCAACAGCAGCACCCGAGGTTCGACAACGATGGTGCGCGCGAGGGCCACGCGCTGCTGCTGGCCGCCGGAAAGCTGTGACGGGCGCCGGTCGGCCAGGTCAAGCAGGCCAATCAAGCTCAGGGCCGCGTCCACCCGCCCGCGGATGTCCCGGGCCGGAATTTTACGTTCCTCGAGCCCGAAGGCGACGTTTTTCCTGACCGTCATGTGCGGCCACAGGGCGTAGCTCTGGAACACCATGCCGACGTTGCGATGCCACGGCGCCAAGTGGGTGACGTCGTCGCCGCCGATGAGGATCCTGCCCCCGGGGACGGGGCCAAAGCCGGCGATGGCGCGGAGCAACGTCGATTTGCCGGACCCGGAGGGACCCAGGAAGGTGAAGAACTCTCCCGGCTCGATGGTCAAACTGACGCCTTTCAGCACCTGGGTCGTCCCAAAGGAAAGGCTGACGCCCTCGATGGTGACGCCGACGGCTTCGGGTCTGATATCGGTCATGGCTTGATCCTATACTCCTTGCGCCGCGACGGCGACGCCCGGGGCGAGTTCCTTTTCCCGTCGTTTGATGACCCGGTGGGAAATATAGGTGGCGATGCCGACAATGAGAACCGCGACGATGCCCAACGCCGCCCCCGGCCCCCGGCCGGCCGCCGATTGCATGAATTCGTAAATGCCGTAGGCCAACGGCGCGTCCGATTCGGCGCTGACCAGCATGATCGTCGCCGACAGCTCGACCGACGCGGTGGCGAAACTGATGATGAAGCCGGCCATGATGCCGCCCGACATCAACGGCACGACGATGCGCCGGACGGTACGCGTTTTCGTCGCCCCCAGGTTCTCGGCCGCCTCTTCCAGCATGATGCTGACCTGTTGCAGGCCAGCCATGCAGGCGCGGAGCGCATAAGGCAGCCGGCGGATGACGAGGGCGATGACGATGATCACCCACCATGACGACAGCGGCTTGTCGATGATCGGCACGTTGAATTCGACGAAGGTGCGCAGATACCCGATGCCGAGGACGACGCCGGGGACGGCGACCGCGCCCATGGCGATATAGTCCAGCCACTTGCGCCCGATCAGGCCGGTCCGCCAGACGATATAGGCGATGGCGGTGCCGAGGACAACGTCGATCAGGGCCGCCAGGCCGGCGTACAGCAGGGTGTTGGAGATGTACTGGGTCGCGGTCCTGAAGACATTGCCGTAATGTGCGAAGGTATAGGCGTCGGGCAGGACGCTGTACGACCACACGGTGCCGAACGACAGTAGCGCCAGCCCGATATGCGGCGACAGCACCATCAGCAGAATGAGAATAATGACCGCGTAACAGCCGATCTTCTCCCATGGCCGCAAGTCTCGCTTCATCAGCCCGCCGCCGCCCTTCTGGACGGTGGCGTAATCCTTGTTCTTGAGGGCCAGGAACGATACCCACAACGAAAACAGCGAAAACACCACCAGGATCACCGAAATGACGTAGCCCATGGGGTCCGAAATGCCGATCGACGAAATTCGAAGATACGCCTGCGGGGCGAGCATGTTGTTGATGTTGAGCAGCAGCGGCGTGCCCAAATCGTCGAACACCTTCAAGAACACCAGCGAGGCGCCTGCGACGTAGCCGGGCATGGCCAGCGGAAAGACGATGCGCCGGAACAGGCGCGTACCGCTGGCGCCCAGGTTCTGCGCCGATTCCTCCATGGCGCTGTCGATGTTCAACAGCGCCGCCGAAAGGTTGATGAGGATGAATGGAAAATAATGGATGGCTTCGACCAGGATGACGCCGTTGAGCCCCTCCATGAACGGGATGGTGAAGCCGAACCATTCGTCGATCAGCAGGTTGACCGAGCCGTTCTCGCCGAACAGCAACAGCATGGCGACGGCGCCGACGAACGGCGGCATGATCAACGGCACGATGCCCAGCGTCTGGATCAGGACGGCGCCGCCGAAATTGAACCGCGTGGTGAAATAGGCCAGCGGGATCGAGATGAGGGATGCCAGCAACACAGCCCCGCCGGCGACGTAAATGGAATTGAGGAACGATTCCCGGAACAGCGATGTATTAAAGAAATCGACGAAATTGATCAGCGTCAGCGCGCCCGTGTTGGGGTCCTGGAAGGCGACGTAGACAACCTTGACCACCGGAACGATCAGGAAAACGAACAGGAACAGGCCGATCAACAAGGCCAGGCCGCCCGCCCCCCATTGGCTGCGCGAAAACGAATTCAAGTCCGTCCCCAGGTAAAAGACTTAAAAATAAGGGCGGGGCCCGGCCTGACACGCCTGTTCGTCGGACCCCGCCTTGGAAAGGAAGTCTATTACATGGACGCGGCTTTTTCCGCCAACTGCTTGGCCTTGGCGTAGTTGGCCTTGATTTCCGTGTCCCAGGCTTGCTCGAACTCGGCCTGGCGGCCGGTAACCTTGGTCGTCGCCTTCTTGCGCTTTTTCTTGAAGATGCTGTTGAAGTCCTTCTCGCTGGCCTTGGCCGCCGTGATCGGTACCTTGGAGACCAACGCCCGGGCTTGCTTGATCAGTTTCATGGCCCCGGCGTTGCCTTTGCTCTTGGCTTCCGCCGTCTGGATCGCCTTGGTGGCGGCGCGCAAGTCATCCAGGCGGTAGGTGATCATGACGTCAAACAGCGAATTGATGATGTTGTAGCGGCTTTTCGACAGTTGCAGGTCGAACTTCACCGCCGATCCAATGGACTTGTCCTTGAACGGGTTGGGGAAACCCTTGGGCGCCTTGGCATAGGTCGCCGGGTTCACCGGCAGACGCCGGATCTTCGGGTCAAGCAGGACCTCCTGGCCTTCCGGCGACAGCAGGAACTCGATGAACTGACCCGCCAGCCCGGGGTTGGGGGCGTTCTTGACGATGGCGATGTTAGCCGGCACCAGCGTCGTCATCTTCGGATAGAGGAAATCGACCGGGAAGCCCGACGCCTTCGACGACAGGCCGAAGAAATCGATGACGACGCCGACGCCGAACTGGCCGGAGTTGACGCCGTCAGGCACGCCGAAACTGCGCGCGGTGACGGTCTTGAAGTTGCCGGCGATGTCCTTCCACCTGGCCCAGCCCTTTTCCCAGCCTTCGCCTTGCAGCAGGGTCTCGACGGTCAGGTGCGTGGTGCCGGAACGCGACGGCGCGCTCATGCCTACGTGGCCGTGGTAGATGGGTTTCTCCAGATCGGCCCAGGAATTCGGCACCGGCAGCTTCTTGGCCTTCAGATACCGCGTGTTCCACATGATGCCGTATCCCGACGCGGCGAAGCCCTTGTAATAGCCTTCCGGGTCGTTGATCGGGAACGCGCCGACCTTTTCCGGGATGCCTTTGACCTTGACCGTGTACTTCTGCAACAGGCCGTCGCCCTTCAACACCTCGAAGGCATCCGGGGCCGAGGCCCAGAACATGTCCGACGTGTTGTTGGCGGCCGTCGCCTGCAGGTACTTGATGCCGGCGGTGGTCTTTTTCTTCAGCATCTCGACCTTGATGCCGGTCGCCTTCGTGAACGCCTTGCCGACGGTGACCGTGGTGTCGGGCGGATAGGACGTGACGATGACCAGCTTCTCGGCCGCCACCGCCTGGATCGGCGCCATCACCGCGCCGACGGCCAGAACCGCGCCGGCGGTCAACTGGACGAAAATTCGTTTGGTTATTTTCATTTGATTCAACTCCTCACAGGTTTGAGCCGGTTTTTTTCGCGCCCTACGCGCCCTATAAGTCATCCTTGAAAACCGGATTTTCGAAGGGGCCCCAGGCGGGTGATACCAAGCTTGGCAAAGGTAATAATTTACGCTAAACGAGGGCAAAATTCCGGTCAACGGACATTATTTAAAAGGTCCATGCGTTTTCCCTTTGGCGGCAAAGGGAAAAATGTAAATTTATCGGTTGTGCCGCCCGGAAATGGTAAAATTAGCCGATTCGCTTGAATCCCGAGGGATGGGATGAGCAAAGACAACAACCTCGAACACGAATTACTGGATCTGCGCCCCGGGGGGCATTCCGACCAGACGTTCCTCGGCAACCTTCGCCTGGCGGCCCGGACGCGGTTGTACTTGCTGACCGGGCTGCTGGCCATGGCCGCCTTCGCGGCGCTCTTTTCGATCATCGACAAACGGATGACGGCGGCGGTCGACGAATTCGCCGGGGCCGAAAAGATGGTGGTCCTGGCGG
>Ga0207966_1000827_pt1 | contig 17354 bp, 10 predicted proteins | sample Knorr_S23_td_NAD_FD_185611 | JGI IMG/M metagenome (GOLD analysis project Ga0207966, IMG submission 185611) | Marine microbial communities from Southern Atlantic Ocean transect - Knorr_S23_td_NADW_ad_2500m_LV_B (SPAdes) (version 2) | ecosystem: Environmental > Aquatic > Marine > Oceanic | place...
CGTGATCGCAATCATCGCCATCCTCGCCGCCCTGCTGCTGCCGGCCCTGGCCCAGGCCAAGCAGTCCGCCGTGAAAACCCACTGCGCCAGCAACATGAAACAGTGGGGCATCGGCACCATGCTCTATGCCGGAGATTTTGATGACTACTTCCCCGACAACACCCGGGGCCAGCACACCAGTTGGGTGAGCAAAGAGGTTGGCTACTTCTGGGAAAAATACATCATGCCGCAAAAGTTCGACTCAAAAAAACGTAAGAAAGATCGGGGGCATGTGATTTTCTGCCCATCCGACGAGTGGCATCGCGAGGCGGATTTGTGGCGAAACAGCGCCGTGCAATACCCCATCCTGACCGGTTATTTCTGGCTGCCCCATCGCACGCTGAATTCGTGGGGATACAACGTCAACGGGTTGGAAGCCAAGGCAAGCAAGGGCATTGCAGGCTGGCATTCCCGCAAGAAAATAAGCCAAGCCGTTTTCCCAGGAACACCTTCACAAATCCCAACCCTGGTTGACCGGATACAAGGCTTCGGATCGTATGGCGGTGGCAAGTTGAGAATGAGCAACTGGTACACACAGTCCGGCGGGAAAAACATCCCAACGGCAAACCACCCGACCGGCCCCAAGGGCGAACCACCCGGGGGAAACTTCCTCATGACTGACGGCCACGTCGAGTGGTTCAAGTTGAGCCAAGTCGAGGTCGGCTCCAACGGTGGCAGTTGGCAGTGCATTTACAAGATGCCCCTGGGCGGGCAATAATTTCCCAACGTGCATTATCTGTGTCGATATCTGTATCTGTTACAGGTGACGCTTGTTGCGTTTGACCTAACGGAAGCCAAAGCGGACCTACCCCTGACCAAGGGTTGCTCTGTACACTTTGCCACCGTTGCCGAAGCTAAGGCGCACTTGGCCAAGGGGGATGTTTATATCAAAGGCCTCAGTCCGTTTGAACGTGCGGCAAAAATCAAACAGGCCGGACCGGTTTCGACCGGGCAATATATTGAGTTCATCCAAAACCAAACGCTTGAGTGGGACGCCGCCGACAAGGTCAAGTTGCGCGAAGTGATCGCGGCGGCCAAGCCGAAGCTGGCCAAGTTCGCCAAGCACCTCCCCAAGCGCATCACCCTCATCAAGACCACCGGCAAAGACGAGGGCGCCGCCCCGTACACCCGGGGCACGAGCATCGTCCTGCCTAGGCGCACCGCGAGCCAATCGGCCACGGGCTTGGAACGGCTTTTTTATCACGAGCTTTTTCACATCATTTCACGCGGCAACCCAAGATTGAGGGATCAACTGTACGAAATCATCGGCTACAAAAAATGCGGTGTGGTCTCGTTGCCCGGCGACATGATGCCGCGCCGCATCAGCAACCCCGACGCGCCGGTGGTCGAGCATTGCATCCGTGTTTTAATGGATGACGAAACGTACTGGGTTGCCCCGGTGCTGTTCTCGAGGACAGCAAGGTACGACCCTGAAACCGGTGGCACATTTTTTCGCTACCTTGAGTTTCGCCTGATGCAGATCGACCGCAAAACCTCTGCCGCCATTCTCAAAGACAGCATGCCGCTCCTTTTGAAACCAGACGCCGTGGAAGGTTTTTTTGAGCAGATTGGACGCAACACAAACTACATCATCCACCCCGAAGAAACTCTTGCGAACAACTTTGTTCACTTGATGACAGCAAAACAGGATCTCAAAAACCCGGAAATCCCGAAAAAAATCGAGCAACTCTTGCTGGCCGAGTAACCGTCACCGCACGGGGTCGTACCAGTACATGCAGTTGACTCGCTGCTTCAGCGCGTCGCCGGAGGTCGCAATGGCCTGCAGTCCGTGGCCTAGGTTTTGCCATGTGAACAGTGCTTTAACTTTTCGCCCGGAACTGATGACCGGTTCGTTCAAGTAAACCATGCGCTTGGCCAAGCGACGTCCGAGCCGGTTTAGCCGAATGCAGTAATCCACCTCCTCGCCGGCAAAAAAGTCCGGACTGAAACCGCCCAACTCGTGGAATGCCGACGCGCGGCAGAATAAAAACGAACCGGCAGCCCAGCGCATCACACGCGCTGCCATGTTCCAAACGGTCACCGATTGCCGTCCGAGCCAAGGGCCACTATCAAATTTCACCGGGCAACCGCCGCCTAGGCAGTCATCACGCACCATCGCACGCATCATTTCGCGGAACAGCTTGGGGGTCACCTGTGTGTCGGCGTCGACGAACACCAGCCAGTCGCCCCTGGCCGCACGGCCGGCGGCGTTGCGTGATGCGGCGATCTGGTTGAACGGCTCGAACACCACCCGGGCGCCGTTTGCCCTGGCCACCGCCGCCGTCTCGTCGGTGGAGTTGTTGTCACAAACAATCACCTCGCTCGTCCATCCCGCTTGGCCAAGCACTGCGCGCGACCGATCCGCCGCCTCGAGCGACACCGGCAGGTACTTGGCCTCATTGAAGGCCGGGATGACGATCGAGATCAGCACTTGGCCAAGCGTAACGGGCCGCGCTCCCCGATTCAACTTGCGTCTGTTTCTGCTGGCATTTCCCGGCGTGATCGCTACCGTTTGCGGCCATGTCTTTCCTACCGAAACGAACAGGCGGAAGTTTGGCCATCGTGGCCGCGCTTTTTATCACGACAGCCACCGGCGCCACTGCGGCGGAGAAACCCAGTTGGATTTGGGGTGCCGGTGCGGCGAAGGACAGTGAGACGGTTTACTTTCGCAAGGTGATCCGCCTCAACAAGCCGACCCAGTCGGCCAAGCTGACCCTGTCCTGCGACAACGGCTTCGAGGCCTTCGTCAACGGCAAAAAGGTGCTGGCCGGAGGCGACTGGAACAACGCCCGCACTGCGGACGTTAAAAAATATCTCAACGTCGGCCGCAACGTCATCTCCGTGCGCGGCTGGAACGAGGGCGGCGCCGCCGGCTTGGTGGGCCAACTCGACATCGCCTCCAGCACCTCGCGCCATAAGATCGTCAACACCGACGACTCGTGGCGCTCGAGCCGCTCGAAGGTCGCCGGATGGGAAACGCCCGGTTTCGACGCCGACGGCTGGAGCAATTCCCGGGAGGTGGGCGAGTTGGGTGTCTCTCCTTGGGGCAACGTGTTCGCCAAGGCGGCCAAGGGCAGCGGCGGTACTCCGGGTGTCCCCGCCCCGGAGCAACTTAGCTTGGCCAAGGGCTTCAAGGCGGAGTTGCTGCACGTCGTGCCCAAGGGCAAACAAGGCTCGTGGGTCGCGCTGACCGAGGATCACAAGGGCCGCCTGATTGCCTCCGATCAGTACGGCCACCTTTACCGCATCACGCCGCCGAAGATCGGCGACGACGCCTCGAAGATTTACATCGAGAAAATCGACGTGCCAATCGGGCACGCGCAGGGGTTGCTGTGGGCGTTCAACAGCCTGTATGTCGTGGTGAACGGCGGCGGGATCGCCGGGCACGGCAGCGGCCTTTACCGGGTGATCGACACCAACGGCGACGACAAGCTCGACAAGGTTGAGACGTTGAAAAAAATCAACGGCGGCGGCGAGCACGGCCCGCACGATGTCATCCTGACTCCGGACAAAAAAAACCTCTATGTCGTCGCCGGCAACCACACGCAACTGCCAGCCAAGCTCGACGCCAAGCGCAACCCGTCCGCGTTCGAGGAGGACCTGCTGCTGCCGCGCCAACCGGATGCCCGCGGTCACGCCCGCACCATCCGTGCACCGGGCGGCTGGGTCTGCAAAGTCTCGCCCGACGGCAAAAAATGGGAGCTCATCTCCAGCGGCTACCGCAATGCGTACGGCCTCGCGCTGAACGGCCACGGCGAACTGTTCACTTTCGACGCCGACATGGAGTGGGACTACGGCACGCCGTGGTACCGCCCCACCCGAGTCAACCACGTCGTCAGCGGCAGCGAATACGGCTGGCGCACCGGCACCGGCAAATGGCCGTCGCACTACCCCGACAGCCTGCCGCCGACGATCGACATCGGGCCGGGCTGCCCCACGGGAGCTGAATTCGGCACCGGCGCCAATTTCCCGAGACGCTACCAAGATGCGCTCTACATTCTCGACTGGACGTTTGGCACCATTTACGCCGTTCACCTCACGCCGGACGGCGCCTCGTACACCGGCACACGCGAAACCTTCGTCGCCGGCAAGCCGTTTCCGGTGACCGACCTCGTGTTCCACAGCGACGGTGCGATGTACTTCGCCATCGGCGGACGCCGCACGCAGTCGGCGCTGTACCGGGTGACATGGGCCGGCGGGGACATCGCGGAGAAGGCTCCGGCACAGGCTGGGAAGGACGCCGCAGAACTGCGCAAACTCCGCAAACGCCTCGAGGCGTTTCACGGGAGGCGGGATCCGAAAGCCGTTGAAGCCGCGTTCGAGCACCTTGGCCACGAAGATCGATTCATTCGATATGCAGCCCGCATCGCCATCGAAAACCAGCCGGTCGGCGAATGGGAAACGAAAGTGCTCAACGCCAAAAACGCCGACACGATCATCACCGGCGTGGTCGCCCTGGCCCGAAGCAGCTCAGTCGACCTGAACGACATGCTGAAAAAACTGATGTCGCTCGACTTGGCCAAGCTCAGCGAACGCCAGAAACTCGACCTCACCCGCGCCTACGCGCTGGCCTTCATCCGCATGGGCGAGCCCGCCGACAAGAACTTGGCCAAGCGCTTGGTTGCGTCACTCGACAGCCAGTACCCGGCCAAGGGCGCCGACCTCAACCGCGAGCTTTCGCAGTTGCTCGTTTTTCTCAAGGCCCCGTCCGTCATCGGCAAAACCTTGGCGATGATGGACACCAAGGTGGAATCCACGATGGTCGTAGATCGGGAGGCGCTCGACCGCAACGACGGTTACGGCGGCACCATCAAAAAAGTCCTGGCCAACACGCCGGAAATCCAAAACCTGCACTACGCTATGACCCTGCGCAATCTGCGTTACGGCTGGAAAGAGGATCAGCGGAAAAAATATTTTGAGTGGTACAAGGACGCCGCAACCAAGAGCGGCGGTGTCAGCTACGGCGGCTTTTTAAAAAACTTCCAGAAGGACGCCCTGGCCAACGCGCCGGCCAGCGAGCGCGCCGCGCTTGAGAAACTCGTCGGCGACGCCTCGCTCGCTTACAAGCCGGCCAAGCCGCCGGCACCAAAAGGCCCCGGCCAACTTTGGGAACTCGAGAAAACCGCCGAGTTGATCGACGCCAACATGACCGGCCGCAACTTCGCCAACGGCAAACGCAGCTTCGCCGCCGCGCTCTGCGCCTCCTGCCACCGCTTCGACGGCCAGGGCGGAGCCACCGGCCCGGACCTGACCTCCGTCGCCAGCCGCTTCAGCACACGCGACCTGCTCGACTCCATTCTTAAACCAAACAAAGTCGTCTCCGACCAGTACGAATCATCGCTCATCACCAAGCACAACGGCGATGTGGTGCTTGGCCGCGTGTTGTTCGAGGAGGACGGCCAGCTGCATGTTTCCGTCAATCCGCTTGATCCGGATCAAGTCACCGTGATCAAGCAGGCCGATGTGAAAGGCGTGTTGCCCTCCCCCATTTCGCCGATGCCTCCGGGGCTGATTTACACGCTCAACCGCAACGAACTTCTCGACCTGTTCGCCTACATGAAGTCCGGCGGCAACAGCCGCAACGACGCCATCTACTCAAAGTAAAGACCGCTTGGCCAAGCAGCGGCCGTTAGTCCTGCTTGTTTGACTCACCCGGATCGCCGGCCAGGCGGCGGGCGATGAACTGGCGGACCTTGGGGATTTGACACTTGGCCAAGAGCTGAAGGGCCCTGGTTCGGTCTTCACCAACGGCCGGGTTGATCCCGTACCAGATCATCAGGGGCAAAACCGGGTCGGCCGCATGGCGCTTGTGCGAGACCAACGGCGCGGCCAAGGCCCAGCGCTTGGCCAAGGGGAGCAAACGCAGCGTCGAGGCCAGGTGCAGTTGAACCAGGCCGGCCATGTCCGACTCGGCCATCTCGACGAGGCGGCCAAGCGCCTTGGCTGACACCCGGCCGTCATCCGTCAACAGTTTGATCGCCCAGACGCGGACATGCTCACTTTCGTCGTTCGACTGTTCCAGCAGCCACTCCTCATCCAGGCCACCCGTGGTGTGCAGCGCCCACATGGCTCGGAGACGGTGCGGGATCGATTCGCTCCCGGAGTACAGTTCAAACAAATGTTTACGCGCTTGGCCAAGGTCATCCCCGGCGACGGCGCGCTCCTGCAACAAGCGGCGCGCCATGCGCGCGTGCCACTCGTTGCTGTGGGTTTGCAGCCTGGCCAAGTCGAGGCTGCCCAGTGTGCCCAAATCCCTTTTCAGCGGCTTGGTTTCGCCATGAGTGATCTTGAAAATGCGACCGCTGGTGCGATGGATGCCGTCGCTCTCGTGGCATTCACCGATATCCGACCAGTCGAGCACGAACACACCGCCGTCCGGCCCGTAGCCCAGTTCAATGCCGCGGAACCACAGGTCGCGGGTCAGCATCATGTCCTCGGCGTGGCTGCCCACGTAGCCGGCCCCCTGTCGGTGCAACGTGTCCCGGTTGATCCGGCGACCGTGCAGGTTCAGCGTGAACACCTGACCGCGATATTCCTCCGGCCAGTTGTCCGCGCCATAGATCATCATCCCGCAATGCGCGTGGCCGCCACCGGCCGCATTGGTGGGCGAGGTCATGCCTTTCTTTTTCAAGTCGGCCCAGTGCTCGTTGCCCTGGTCCCAGTGGAAGTGATCGGCGGTCTGCGGCATGAGTTCGTACAGGAACTTGTCGAAGTGGTTGCCGTACATGCGTCGGTAACGCGCGCCGGGAACAGCATGCCAGAGGTGCCCAATGACGGAGTTGATAAAAAAGAGCTGCCCGTGCTCGTCCCAATCGTGTCCCCACGAATTGGTCGTGCCGTGACAGACGACATCAAACCGCCTCGTTACCGGATGGTAGCGAAAAATGCTGCAGTTGATGCGTGCGCGCTTTTCCCGGGAGGTGCCCGGAACGCCGACCTCCGAACTGGCGAGGATGCCATGTCGCCCGTAAAGCCAGCCGTCCGGTCCCCACTTCAGCCCGTTGACGATGTTGTGACGCACGCTGTCGTTGTCGAAACCGTCGAGCACCACCTCCGGCTCGGCGTCCGGTACGTCGTCGCCGTTCCGGTCTGGAATAAACAGGATATTGGGCGCGCAGGCTGCCCAGACGCCGCCAAACCCAAGCACGATTGACGTCAGTTGCGACGCCTGATCCCAAAAAATCTTTCGCCTGTCAAAGACGCCGTCGTTGTCGGTGTCCTCGAAAATCAGGATGCGATCCTTGAGGCGCAAGTCGAAGTTCACCCGGCTCTCCGCATAGGTGTAGCACTCGGCCACCCACAACCGCCCGCGGCTGTCCCAAGCCATGGCGATCGGCTGCCGGACGTCCGGCTCGGCGGCGCTGAGTTGCACCGTGAAGCCATCCGGCAGCGAGATGGCCTTCAGTGCATCGGCCGGCTTCACAAACGGCGTGGTGATCTCCTGGGTGTTGGTGAACTGTTGCGCAGTCGCGTTCAGCAACACGGAGCCAAGCAGACAAACACTGAATAGTGTCAGGCATTTCATCGATTCGGTGCGGGGGATATCCACCCGTTGATGAGCCGCCATATTGCGCATGACCACGGCGCCCTCGGCCAAGCTGTCGATTGCCGAGGTGATGTCGGCAAGGGAAGCGCTTGGCACGGTGTCGATGACCGATCCGTCGTACGGGTTTACCACCTCGACGGTGTCGCTGAGCCCGGTCCATTCACCGTTGAGAAAAAGCTGCATGGGCGCAAGTGTCGTTCCGGCGCTTGGCCAAGAGCAACAAAAAAGCCCCCGGCCAAGCGAGGGAATTTGTCAAAGTGCGGAGCAAGGGATCAGGCCACGGCGGTGGCCTCCTCCGACAGGGCAATCAACCAACGGATAGTGGAGGGGTGAAGGGCTCGTCGGCTTGCATATCGGCCGCCCGAGGTAAAACGCTGCGACGCACTTTGGAAAGAAAAATTTGGAGTGCGCCGGCAGAGCGAAGAGGTAACGGCGCACTCCACACAAAAAAGACGGCCCGCGTTTACGGGCCGTCTTGGTGAAAAAATGTTTCAGAAAACTAACGATTGGATCCACCCCACCAGATAGGATTAATATAACTCGAATTCTGTGCATATGAATAGAATTTTTTGAAAGTTAGGTTAAGAGCCTCGCCCGAGACACATCCAACCGCTGCTGATCCACCCACATCCTGATCCGGCCTGGTGTTTTGTCCAGCAGTCACATGACGTTGGGATATGCCCTCAAGGGGTTGGTTGCCGGCGTCGTTAAAATAAAATGGGTTTGTATCATCTGTTTCCCACTGGACGATATCCCCAGGTGTAGTGGCCGATCTTTTTCTTGTCCAAGTTGTCCTCCAATTAGACCCACCCATCGCACTTGGTTTTGTTGCGTGATTGTAACTTCCATTACCAGGGTTCCCGCGACCGTTCCATTGGCGGATGATGTTTCCATTCCAAGTGTAACTTGTAATCTTTACAGGTCTCGACAGGTATCTCTTGCTATTGGATCCTGTGGAGGTGGCTTTGTCCTTGGGACACATCAGCACATTGGCATTGTCACCCAGAAATACCGCAAGCTGGCCATGTTTAAATGCCTCAACTTGACCGGCAAGTTGTTTAGCCAAACCCGCAATACCTGGGTTTCCAACGTATGCTGGCATGGAAGTTGAGCCCGTCCAGTTGTGTGCGGGCTTGTCACATCTTCCTGCATTGCTGGCTCTGTAAGCCCAACCGTCTGGGCCGACCCCGTTGCTGCCCCAAGTCGGGTGTGGGAGATAATCCTCATAGGCATCGCTGAACATGTTCAGGGCCAGCATGATCTGCTTGTTGTTGTTCCAGTCGATGGAGTTGTGGGCCTTGTCCTTGGCCCGGGCCAGGGCGGGCAACAATAGCGCCGCCAATATGGCGATGATGGCGATCACCACCAGCAACTCGATGAGCGTGAAACCAAGAATGACCCTGGTGTCCGGTGTCTTGCGAACAGCTGTTTTTTTCATAATTTGGAAAATTCAAACGCTGTCGGTCAACCGGATGTTGGCTTAATGACTCGGCCGGAATCGTTTTGTGATTCAGTGCCGGACCCGATAGAACATCGCCCTGGAATCCGGCGCCACGGCGCGGGGCGAGCCGGCCCCGGCAACGTCGTTCCACGGCCCGGTGACCTTTTCGGCCTCCTGCAAAACCCCCGGCTCGGTCCAGGAAACAATCACATTTCCGTCCTGCAACAAAACACTCATTGTGGCGGGCCTCACCTCGGCAATGGCATCCGGCGGGATATAGGCGGCGATCGCCTGGTCGTCGTCGTCGTTGATCAGGAATTTCTTCCTGGTGGGGGCCACATTCAACCACTCCAGGCTGGAGGCCGTGCCGCCGCTCGCGATTAACGAGGAAGACCCGCCCAGGTGATCATAATAGAACAGCGTGAAGGGATAGAGACCGGGTTTTTCGACGACAAAGTTGTATTGCCAAGCCTTTGCATCATCGAGGCCTGGGCTGACCGTTATGTCCGGGGACAGTTCCTCGGCGTCATCCCCGAACCCCACGTGGAGAAGGTGTCCCGGTGTGGTTGTGATTTGCATGTGGTAATATCCCTTCTTTAGATCGAGATAGGCGATCGCCTCCAGACCGAAATGAATGAGGGGCATTTCCGCCCCCTCGGGGATCAGGGATTCGGTGCCGTTGATGCCGGGGAAGAGCTTTTCCCCCGCCTTGTTTCCAATCGTTCCCCCATCCCGTTGGTAGTTGATCTGGTCCCGTTCCATATAATAGCCCTTGGAGTTGAAGAGTAACCTATCGGAGTGATCGTTATAATCCTCATCCCAGATCCACCACAGATCCCCGATTTCGCCCATGACCTCCTTGTCGGGATCGGGATCAACGGGGTCAATGGCGGCCAACCGAATGGCGAATCCACGTTCCTGTTTTTCCAAGTCAGCCAGCGTAATGGTTGAATCAGCGGGGAGGGCGTCATACTGGGTCCATTCCATGACGGTGAAAGTCCATGACTTGGTGTATTGCCTGTGCGCATCACTGTCATCGGCGAACTCCACTTTGACGGTGTGGTCGGAAAAATCCTCAAACGCACCGGCCGATTCATGAACGATTAATGTCCTGTCCCCGACCTGCTGTATTTCTGAGGCGACTTTTTTGCCGTCCAGAAACAGCTCCACCGAACTCGAATCCACCTTGTGGACATCATGTTCGATGACCACATGCAGAGGGCTGTTCGGGTGGGCTTCAAGTTCATTTTCCCTCGGGAAAACACGAAGGATGCTTAACCCCTTCCCCGGAGCAACCGCTCCGGAGTCGCCCTGCAATTCAAGCATGAACGCGCCGCCCGCATAGCCCTTGTAGGCGTGGGCCCCGGCCAAGCCGCCGTTGGCTTCCCCGACACTGTGGCTGGTCCGGATCACGACCCTTCCATCCGCTCCCGGCGCAATGTCCGTCCACTTCGCCACGTAACCCGCCTCGTTGTGCCCCGTGCTGAACTCCACGCTCTCCTCGCTCACCTTCCACGCCCCCTCCGAACTGGCATACACAAAACTCTCCGCCCCTATGATTTTCCAGTTGGTCGTGCGCTCCGCATACCCCAGGTTCCCGCCCCGCATCGCTGTCCCAGCAAACATGTATTTGCTGTTCGGGTCCAGCCCTTCAAGAATCAGGTCCATATGCCATCCCGGTGCGTCCCCGTAACTGATGTTACCAGTCAAATCCAGCGCCTCCCCAAACAGCTTGGCCGCGTCGCTCTCCTCGTCAAATGTGATCGCGTCGCTCGTCCAATACACGCTGCCCACCGACAGTGTCTCCTCATAGGTCGCCGTCACCCCGGTTCCATCCCCACTGCCAAAAACCAGCAACTCCGTGCTCGCAGGCCCCGGTGAACTGCGCCCCACGTTGATCATCGTCACTGTCTCATCCGTCGTCCCACCGTTGGCGTTGGCGCTGTCGTTGTACGCCTGCCAACTCGCCGTCTGGGAGATCGCGGGGCCACATGTCAGGAATAACACCAATAAACAACTCCAAGTTTTCATAATATTTTGGTTCAAATTAGGCTGGCTGTCGGAAGATTGCCCTCCCCCCGATTAGGCACAAGCTTTTTTTAAAAAATCAAATTATTTGGGTTGTGGGTTAGATTTGGGACATGACAGTTACAGCGTTCGGGGCGTACCTAACGACTTTTAGGCACGCTTGGAAACGCCGCACTCCAAGACGCTCACGGGACACGCGGACGCGCTCGGCCAAGCGCCCGGCTTTTCCGTTTCAAGCGGACACGTTTAATTCACCGGCGGCTGACTTGAGCTTGGGCTCAAGACCGGCGAAGGTCTTGGCATCCGGTTTCTGCGGGCCAATCTTCACCGTGTGTTTGCCCTTGGAGTAAACACGCGGCTGGAAGCGGCCACCTCGGGCGCGCACGGTGTAGAGCACGTCGCCGCTCTTGTCCTCGATGACCTGCACCACGGGATTTTTGCCGTTGGCGAAGATTAATTCCGGCAAATAACCGGCGACCTTGCGGCCGTCGTTGGCGTCCTGCGCCACGGTAATCGGCCAACCGGGGAATTGCGCGCCATCTCCGTGACGCACATCGCTGAAACGCGGCCAGCACTCGAACGTCACCGTACGATTCTTTTTGTTAAACCGGGCGATGCCGTAGCCGTCCGCCCGTTTCTTTTCATCGTTACGATTCTCGGGGTTTGCGTAGGCGATCATCGAGATTTTGTTGCCAAGGCCATCCTTGAAATCGCCGGTCCATGGCAGCGGACTGTTCGGAACAGGGTTAGGTCCGGACTGCTCGTCGAGCGGATGCCACCAGCGACCGTAAATGGTGTTGACCAGCGCCGGGCTCGTGAAGCCGTAAGGGCCGTCTCCGTGATCGCTGATTCCGTGTTTTACGACCACCGCAAGATGCTGGTCGCCGCAGAGATGCACTGCCCAAGCGCGGCGAATCAGATCAACCGCCTTTTTTCGCGGCGTCTGCGGCCAACCGTTGCAGTCGAGATCTGCCAACAGACGGTTCTTCGGCCCACCGTGCATGTGTACCGCGCCGCAAAACGCGGTCTGCGAGAGGACCCCCTTCATCTCGGCGTTCGTCCAGTCCTCCGCCCAGTTCTCGAGGAACTTTTCCTGGCGCGGGCCAAGCAGTTGCAGGCCCGGCAAGTCGATCGTTTTTGGATCGTATTTAGGATCGTTAATGTGGTCGGGCCGCGGCCCCATCTGCGGGATTTTGCCCGCTGGGCCACTCTTAAATTTGCGATCCTCCAGCACAGCGAAGTCCACACCGCCGACGGTGATCCGCGTGAAATAAACGCTGATGTCGCGATTCACCGGCGCGGGATCCGGGCAGTCCGGCAGATGCCACGATTGCTGGCGCTGCACCTGGTTGACGTACTTCACTGGAAACTTGTAGCCCCCATCGGCGCTGCCCGGGAGGGTCGAGTTTTTGCCGCTCTCGCCCCAGACGTTGCCATGGCCGACATCGTGGTCGTCCGGGATGCAAATAGTGGGCCGGTCTCTGATGATGTCGCGAAACTGCATGCCGAACTCAATCCACCCGACGGTGTGCTCGGTGTGGCGATAAGTCTGGTCGCCGCCAAAAAACAACAGGTCGGGATCCTGTTCCATGACATTGGCGACAATCTCCGGGCGGCCACCGGCAGTGCGGCTTGAGTTGCATGAGAGGTTGGCCACAACGATCTCGTTTTTGCCGGAAGGGTCACGGCGAATCCGCCCCTCGAACATCGCCTTCGCGCCGTGACGAACACGGTACGGCACGTCCTGTGAGTCGTCCCAATTCTCAACGCGAAAGTGTGCATACCAGCCAGGGTAGCGCACCTCCGATTTCCTAGCCTCGACCCACTTGCCATCCCGCTTGAACTCCAGCCTGGTCAAGCGCTCCTCGCCCGGCTTGAGCGGGAAAAGTTGAGCCGTCATTTTCAGCACGCCGGCTTGATGGGTGTAGACCGCAAACGCCACAACCTGGTCACGCGGCACATCCATCGGCGGCGCAGCCGCCTTACGCCCCCTGCCCTTGAGCTGGGTTTTCGCGCCAGCGCCCTTCGTCCACCATTCGCCGGTGGTCAACGAGTCGAGTTGGGGGAACTTCGCGCCAAACGGCTGGGCCGCTTCCTTGGCCGCGAAAAATTCCGGAGTGAAGGCCAACGACCCCACCCCGGCAGCGGTGATCTTGATTGCAGTGCGTCGATTCATTTTCATGGCTTGCACAAAGATTCGAAGCCACCGTTTGTAAAGCCAAGCGAGAGCAGTTTCAAGTCACAGCGCATTGATCACGGCGTAAAAAACAGCTACGGCAGCTTGAGCCAGACGGTGTTGGCGAGGATGAGTTCGAGCAGCAGCAGCGCCAGCCCGGCGATGACGAGGTAGGGGAACCAGTCGTCGTAGTTGAAAAACCGCTCCACCTCCACCTCGGTTTTTTCCATCTCGTCAATCTTGTCGTAAATCTCCCGCAGCTTGCGCTGGCTGTCGGCACGGAAGTACTGGCCGCCGGTTTGCCTGGCGATTTTTTGCAGCGTTTCCTCGTCGATGTTCACCTCAACGGTCCGATAACGCTTGCGGCCGAACACATCGGTGTACGGCATAGGCGCCGTGCCGCGCGTGCCCACGCCGATGGTGTAGACCTTCACGCCCAGCAGATTGGCCGCCTCGGCGGCGGTCAGCGGCGCGACGGTACCGGCGTTGTTTTGGCCGTCTGTCATCAGGATGATGATGCGGCTCTCCGAGTCCAGGTCGCGCAGGCGGTTCAGCCCGGCGCTGATCGCCGAGCCGATCGCGGTGCCATCCTCGATGTCCTCGCTCCCGGCCTCGAGCCGGTCGAGGTTGGCCAGAAGAAAGTCGTGATCGAGCGTCAGCGGCGCGGCGATGTACGCCCGACCGGCGAAGGCCACCAAACCGATCCGGTCCGCCGGACGGTCGCTGACGAATCCCTTTAGCACCGCCTTGGCCACGGCGACGCGGTTGGCCCGTTTCCCATCCAGTTGAAAATCCTCGGCCAGCATGCTACCGGACAAATCGAACGCCACAGCGATGTCGATGCCGCTGGCCCGGATTTTCTCAGTGCCCTCGCCCCACTGCGGTCGAGCCATAGCAAGCACGAACAGCAGCAGAGCCGTCCACCGAAGAAACCCGAGCAGCGCCCCCGACTTGGGCTTGGCCAAGCCCATGATACCACGTACGAGTTGCACAGAAGAAAACATCAGCGCCGGCCGGCCGCCGGCCCATCGCCGCTGCAACCACGCGATCAGAGGCAGGAGCACCAGCAACAAGAGCCACCACGGGCTGTCAATTCTCAGGTCGCCAAAAGTCATTCTTCCGCTTGGGCCTCCTCTTCGCCCCCGGTTTCCTCGCGCAAACTCGGCTGCGTTTCACCGACCAACCGGCTGGCGGCCTCGTGGAGGTGGCGCAACTCCTGCTCCGGCGGCTCCGCCTTGGCGAACTTCACCATGTCGCACTCGCCGAGGAAATCGGCGAGCAGTTGCTTGTGTTCGCCGGCCAGGCGCTGGCTCGACTGCAGTTCAAGCAGAAACTCCTCGGTCGTCCGGTCCGGCGCGTGAAGGTTGAATCGCTCCTCAAGATAGACGCGAATGATTTGCGACACCTCCGTGCAAAACTGCTCGGCCTCGTGGATCAGGCCAAGCGCACGCTGCAGCCGCTCCCACGCCACGACATGCGGCGGCGGCGGCGGGGGAGGGGCGAGTTCTTCGCTGCGCCTGGCCAAGCGGCGGCGGACAAACCAAGCGGCGACCCCGGCGACCACCAGCGCCGCTGCCGCGACGAACAGCCACAACACCCACTCGTTGCCGGTGGGGATGTCAATCACGTCCTTCAGCCCCCGGATGTCCGGGATTTCCTGCGTAGCTGCGGCGTTCGTCGCGTCGGCGGGATCGGGCATAACCAGGGCCGCGGAGTTGGTGCTGGTGGTCGTCGGCATCAGGCAGCGAGGTGCCGGCGTTTCAGGCGCATCTCAAAAAATTGCTCGAGCGCCGTGATGTATGGCTCATCGGTGCGAAGCTGAATCGAGTCGATGCCCGAGGTGCGAAACAGCCGCACGAGTTCCTCCTGCGCGTCGGCCTGCCGTTGGGCGTAGGCCTCGCGGCGGCGATCGTCGCCGGTGTTGATCTCGACGACCTGCCCCGTCTCGGCGTCCTGCAACACCACCCAGCCGACATCCGGCAAGTCGAGTTCGCGCGGATCGGTGACCTGCACCGCCACCACGTCGTGCCGACGGTTGGCCTGTCGCAACGCCGTGGCCGACGTCTGCGCGAGAGTCTCCGAGAGAACCACCTGCCGGCGCAGATGCGCATCCATCGCCCTTCGGCTCGGATTCGTCTGGCCTAGAAAATCAGATACGCAGACGGTGATCGCCTTGCGCGGCACCACGCGACCGAGAAATTCCAGCGCACCGTTCAGGTCGGTGCCGCGGTTTTCCGGCTCGAAAAACAGAATCTCGCGGATCACACGCAGCACGTGGAAGCGGCCCTTCCTCGGCGGCACAAATTTTTCGACCTTGTCTGTAAACAGGATCAGCCCAACCTTGTCGTTGTTACGAATGGCGGAAAAAGCCAGTACCGAGGCCAACTCGGCGGCGATCTCGCGCTTGGTTTGCTCTACCGAACCAAAGAAGCCGGATCCGCTCAGGTCCACCAGCAGCATCAGCGTCAACTCGCGCTCCTCCGAGTACACCTTGACGAACGGCTGATTCATCCGGGCGGTGACGTTCCAGTCGATCGACCGGATCTCGTCGCCAGGCGTGTACTCGCGCACCTCCTCGAAGTGCAACCCCTGCCCCTTGAACGCGCTGTGGTACTGCCCCGCCAACGTCTCGGTGACGAGTCGCTTGGTGCGAATCTCGATTTGCCGGATTTTTTTGAGAATCTCCCTTGGGATCATAACGGCGCGAACGCGGCCCGCAGCTTAACCGATTCGCCCACCGGTGTGGAGCCTCCGCTTGGCGCGAACGCGGCGAACCCCGGTCACGCCCAGCGCCAAGCCAAAACAGGCCCAGCCAAAAACGTCGCCGTGCCGGTTGTAAACCGTCCGGCCAAGCGGTTGGCCAAGCCGCACCTCGAACGACACAAACCCGGCTCCGTAAATATCGCCGCTCTCCTGCCCGTAAAACTGCCGCACTTGGCCAAGCGGGCCGATCCAGCACGTCAACCCGTTGTTGGCACAGCGGACCAGCGGCACGCCGTTCTCCACCGCGCGAAAGACGGCGTTGGCCGCGTGCTGCCACTGCTCCGGTCCGGTGCCAAACCAGCCGTCGTTGGTCAGGTTCACCAGCAAGTCTGTCTCCGGCGACACGTGCTCGCGGCCGCCGTGCGGGAACGAGTCCTCGAAACAGATCAACGGCGCGATCGTGTGTTCGCCGTCCGGCAGCGTGAACTGCACCGGCTCCGTCCCGGCGGAAAAACTGCCGCCGATCGGCGACAAATATTTCATGAACGGCAGCGCCTTCTCGAACGGGATGTACTCGCCAAACATGACCAGCCGCCGCTTGCGATAGCTCGGCAACTGCGGGCCGTCAGGCGTCAGGAAAACAGCGCTGTTGAAATAGCGAACTTCGTCCGCACCCCGCTCGACATCATCCGCGCCGAAGAGCAGCGTCACGCCGCTCGACTTAACCATGTCAAAAACTTCCGGCCATCGCTCCGCCGAGATCGGCGCGCAAGCCTCCGGCCAAATCAGCAAATCCGGCTTGGTGGCCAACGCCAGCCGCGACAGCTCCAGCACCTTGGCCAAGCGCTCGTCGCCGGTGCCGCTTTGCCAAATCAACTGCTGCGGGATGCTCGGCTGCACCAGCGCGACGGCCAGCTTGTTCGCCGGCGGCGGCACTTTGGCGACACGAAAAAAGCCCCAGCCAAAAACCAAGCCAAGCGCCAGCAACGGCAGGGCCACATCGGCCGTCCACAACCAAGGGTTGGCGGGCGAGCGGCGGATTTGCAGCACGGCGAACAGCAGGCTCACCGACGCCCACACCACCAAAAACGACACGCCGTACACGCCGGCCACCGAGGCGATTTGGATCAGCGGCAGGTTTTCAAACTGGCTGACTCCAAGAAAGTTCCACGGGTAGCCGCCGAGCACCCGCGCCTGCAACATCTCCGATCCCACCCAGGCTGCGGCTGCGAACAGCCCAAAGCCAAGCCGCCGAAACCACGGCCATTGCAGCTTGGACAAGCCGTCCCGCAGCCAACCGCCGCAAATCCACGCCCAAGCCGCGGGATACAGCGCCGAATAAAAACTGAGCGCCAGCCAGCCGCTAATCGCCCCGGCAGTGTGCGGCATGTTCAGCAGGAACCGCAGCGAAACCAACCGAA
>Ga0207966_1000832_pt1 | contig 17306 bp, 19 predicted proteins | sample Knorr_S23_td_NAD_FD_185611 | JGI IMG/M metagenome (GOLD analysis project Ga0207966, IMG submission 185611) | Marine microbial communities from Southern Atlantic Ocean transect - Knorr_S23_td_NADW_ad_2500m_LV_B (SPAdes) (version 2) | ecosystem: Environmental > Aquatic > Marine > Oceanic | place...
GAGGCAAATCAGGAGTTGGAGATCGAGCTTCCAGAGGGCGAGTTCGAGACCATCGCAGGTTTCGTCCTGGAGACTCTCGGCCACATTCCGGCGCTGAACGAGGAGTTCGAGCACGAAAACCTGAAATTCGAGATAATCGACATGCAGGGTCTCAGAATTGAAGAGATAAAGATAACGAAATCAGAGACCCGAGAAGGTGGGGAATCCGGTGAATTTGATACTGGTCAGGCACGGTGAGACAGAGTTCAATCGGCAGAGGCTCATTCTTGGTCGCGGCCCCGAACCATTGAACGCCACAGGACAGGCCCAGGCGTTGGCGGCAGCAGTCGCAGTCTCCCGAAACGCGCCCTTCGTTCTGTACTCCAGCCCGATTGTCCGGACCATACAGACCGCCGAGGCCATCGCGTCTGAGTGTTCGGTTGCCTTCACTCCGATGCCGGGCCTTGAAGAGATCGACGCCGGAGACCTCGAAGGCCTGACCGGATCGCAACTGCAAGAGCAATACCCCGATGTCATGCGAGGCTGGAGAAACGACCCTGCATCCGCAAAGATGCCTAACGGCGAGTCCTTAGGCGATGTCCAGAATCGAACATGGGCCGTGATCAATGACATCGCGCAGCGTCACGAAGATGACACCGTGGTCGTCGTGACTCACAACTTCCCCATTCAGGCAATCCTATGCGAGGCTCTGGGCATGCCGCTCAATAACTTCCGCCAACTGCGCGTTGATCTCGGCTCCATAACTCAGATGGATGTGCGAGACTCGGTGTTCACGATGCTGTCAATGAACGAGACTTGGCACCTTTGAGCCGGCGGTCAAATTTCAGCCGTCAGCAATCAGAGAATCGCCATTTTGAGCCCGCAGGCGAAGAATCTCGTGTCAGTAGCCAGCCGTGGGTCAGACTCGACCAGATGCTTCGCTCTCGCTCAGCATGGCGCATGCCGTTCTGAGATGTCGGGGCCAACAGACGTGACATCGGGATGTAACAGGACGATAATTGTTTCACTATGTCCCAGTCAAAGATCAGATATAAAGTACAGAGAGATACGCGTAACGTTCTGAGGCGGGTCGGTATGACAACTGGCTCCCGACTTGTGGTGGCGGTGTCCGGTGGGCAGGATTCTCTGGCCCTGCTCTATGCCCTCCACGACCTGGCGGCAGAGTTCGGATTTGAACTACACGGCGCGCATGTCAACCACAGCCTGCGAGGCGCCGATTCTGAAGCCGACGCCGCTTTCGTGGGACAAACGTTCCAAAGTCTGGACATCCCTTATACAGTTGAACAAGCTGATGTGTCCGCATTCCGTGAAACTCAGAAAATCTCTCTGGAGGACGCCGCACGACAGTTGAGGTACGATTTCTTCGCCCGTGTTGTCGAACAACAGGGAGCTGATTTCGTGGCCCTAGGCCACACTTCCGACGATCAGGCGGAAACTGTGCTTTTGCGCGTGATTCGCGGCGCCGGGTTGGCGGGACTCCGAGGAATGGATTTCCTGTCCGACGCAGAGTTTTCCGGGGTGAGAATGAAGTTGCTTCGTCCACTGCTGGGTGTCTCTCGGTTGGAGACTGCTGAGTTCTGCCGAACGCTAGGACTACAACCTCGGCTGGATGAATCCAACCTATCCACCGAGTTCAGCCGAAACCGGGTCAGATTGGAGATTTTACCCCAAATGGAAGCCATCAACCCGGCTGTCAAAGATTCGCTGGTCCGGCTGTCCCATTCAATGGCCCGTGATTATCCATATTTGGAGAGTCAGGTCGACAGAGTGGAGGAGTCTGTAATCACATTTCGAACTGAGATGGTCGAGATTGATAGAGCCGCCTTCACCGATCTGGCTCCGGCGATACAGCATCACCTCATCCGTCGAGCGGTCCTGTTGGCGAAACGCGATCTGATAGACCTAACTCAGAGCCATGTCGAAGAGATGGTCCGATTGATGCTTGGTCAACCTGGAAAATTTTTGAATCTGCCGGGCGGCCTCCAGTTTTTGGTCTCATACGATAGCGGATTCATCAGTTTGAATGGCCAGGCGCCGTGTCCTCTGCCCACACTAACTGGACATACAAGACTCCAGACGACCGGTGAAACCTCGGTGGGCAACTGGCAAGTCAAGATTGGCATCGTCGAACACAGGGGGGCTGAGTATCCGCCAAGTCCTAAAACGCGCGCCACAGATTCGCGACTGAAATTTGCGGCGTACCTGGCGGCCACAGGTGATGAATTGGTTGTTCGGACGAGACAACCCGGCGACCGCTTTCAGCCTCTGGGAATGTCTGGAACGAAGAAACTGAAAGACTTTATGGTGGATGAGAAAATTCCCCGTCACTGGCGCGACAGCGTTCCCCTGGTGGCGACGCCAAAGGGCATCGCCTGGGTCGTGGGCTGGCGAATCGCGGACTGGGCGCGGACGCCAGACGACGCCATTCAAGTTATGAAAATCGAGTTCAGGCTCGACGCTACATAACGCGGTCAAGCCTCGGATTCATCGTGACACCCGGAGTGCGTCCTCTCTTGGCCATCGGCCTGCCATCGACCTCGTGTATGTCGGCGGTGAAGTCGTTGGGCGGCGTGGACGATATGTAGCTCCCCACGGCGAACCCCGCAACCGGAGCGCCAGACTGCACGAACTGTCGAATCCTGTCCGGGGTGAATCCGCCGCTGACGAAAATCTCAACGTGACGGAATCCGGCCAGGTCGAGCCTCGCCCGGACCTCCTTGACCAGATCAGATGTGACGCCACCTCGCTCTGCTGGAGTGTCCAACCTGACGCCCCTCAAACGCTCTCGCAACGCCTGGGAAACGTTCAGAGCCTCCTCAGCCTCATCATTAAAGGTGTCAACAAGGGCGATGCGCGGCACCTCCTGGGGCATGTGACGGTCGAAGGATTGAATCGCTTTCACCGCGTCACCCATAATCAGTGGGAGGGCATGTGGCATGTTGCCGCTGGGCGTGACGCCAGCCAGCCGAGCGCCCATGACGGTTGAGCAAGACGCGCACCCGCCAATGACGGCGGAATAGTCGATATTTGCCGAAACGTTGGGATGAACGTGCCTGGCGGCAGAAGCGACCACAGGAACTCCCTGGGCGGCCTCGACACACTCACGGGCCGCCGTCGCCCAGCCAGTGCATGACGCCAAGACGCCGCATATAGTCGTCTCGTACAGGCCAAAGGAGCTATATGGAGCTTTGATCCGCAGGGCAACCTCACCAGCCTCCAGAACCTCGCCTTCCTCCAACGCCCAGACCTCGCTTCCCGTCTCAGGCAACACCTTGGCAAGAAGAGCGCGCACCTCCCGTATCCCGCAGAACACTCCATCGCTTCGAGGGAAAAATTCCATCGTGACAGTGGGGTTGATGCTCTCATTGCGAAGGATGGTGAGGGTGCGCTGAAGATAAACGTCAGCGGTGTCACCAACGAGAATGGAAGGGCGAATGTCGAAAGGTGTGTTTACCATTAATTATTACCAGCCATATAAATTTTGTGTTGACTGCCTTAGATGCTATCAAAAGTGAACACTACATGGGGCGGGGGCTTACTGACCCTTACGCCACTCTCCAATCTGTTTGGTGTGTTCCTCATAGTGGCTAATCTCGAAATTGATTCGCTCTATGGCGCGCTGATCAAACTTTTCTTCAGGGGAAGCTTCAAGAGCCTCGTGAAATTTTTGGAAGGAGACTAACAGGTCTTTGACTACTTCAGACGGTGAACATGGGCGTTTCTTAGCAGCAAATTTCTCGTTCCAGGATCAAATATTTCTACGCCGGACCCAATCCTGACTGGAGAATCGCCTCTTGCAACACGCTCCAGTGATTCGCCCATGACCTCGTTCCAACCTGTGACATGAGCAATGATGTCCTTCAGGCTCCACTTATCGAAATCTTGTCGCAGCATTTGCGTTTCAGTGATGCCAGCGAAAGTTTCGTTGAAAGCGGCAAAGACATCTTGAAGTTGATTCGAGATTTTCGCCTCGGAAGTCATGGGATCTTTCCGCTAAACCAAACGCTTAGGACGCCGCAAGACTTGTCAGCTTCGCCCCCAATATCTTCTCCATGTGATCAAGGGCGTGCCGGTGGGCGTCTGGGTCGAATGACGCCACGCAGTCTGTTGGGACTTCTACTGCGTAGTCTCGGTTGCGGGCATCGGCGGTGGTGTGCATCACGCAGATGTCTGTGCAGACCCCCACCAGTATTATCTTCTCTGGATTCAAGGTTTTCAATCGTTTTGCCAGGTCCGTCTCGTAAAAAGCGCTGTACCGACGTTTTTGGAGCGTGACGGTCACGTAGTCCGCCAACTCTGGGATTACTTCACACTCCTCGGTCCCTCGGACGCAATGCACGGGGAACATCTCGAACTCCAGGTCATCGGGGTGGTGGGTGTCGGCAATGAAGATGATGCTGGAGCCTGCAGCCTGTTCGCTCTCGATCAGTCGCTTGATGTTGGGGATTATTTGACGGGCTTCATCGCCACAGTACAGGTTCTTCCCCGGCTCCATGAAGCCGATGAGCATGTCCACAACAAGCACCACGTTGCTCATAACTCCCCCTTACTTTTGAGTTCGACCACGGGTTGTATGGATTCGTAATGTTACCGTGATGGGCGTCAAATCCGCAAGCGCGTGAGAAGGTCGGCAGGAAGGTTTAGCGGTTTCGAGCTATCTCGCGGGACGCCTGCCTCAATCCTCCGAAACGCAGTCGAAGCAGACCCTTTATGTCTTCCCATGCGGTGCTGATAATTTTCACTCGGCTGTCGGGGTCGTCGGTCCACTTCACGGGGATTTCCTTTATTCGGTAGCCGTTCTTCTCGGCGATGAGCAGCATTTCAGTGTCGAAGAACCAACCGTTGTCCACAACCAGCGGCGCGACGTCATCTGCCGCTCGACGGCTCACGGCCTTGAATCCGCACTGGGCGTCCTGGAATCCAGCAAGGAACATGGCTCGAAATATGAGGCTGTATGAACGGGATATCAACTCTCGTTTGAATGAGCGTCCGATCACCTGCGCGCCTCGCTTGAGACGCGAGCCAATGGCAATGTCGTAACCTTCGCCATCAACAGCGGCTATGGTCTGGGGAAGAACCGACAGGTCCGTGGACAAATCCACGTCCATATAGGCGACGACGTCGGCGTTGCTCTCGGCCCACGCCAGCTTCAGAGCACGGCCCCGACCCCTCTGTTCCAATCGGACATGCCTCACTCTGGAGTCTTGTTCTGAAAGGCTCTGACATATCGAGGGAGTGGCGTCGGTGGAGCCGTTATCGGCAACAACGACGGCCCATTCGTAGTCGTTTAGATTGTTCGAAAGGAACGCGGCCAACACATTCACGCTATCGGCGAGGGCGCGCGCCTCGTTCAGCACAGGGATTACCACGTCCAGCGTCTTCTTCATTCAGCGAGACTCACACTGATTAACATCAGTTTAATGGCGGAAGTGGCGGGTGCCGGTCAGGACCATCGCGATGCCCAGACGATTCGCGGCCTCGACCGATTCCTCGTCGCGTATGGAGCCTCCCGGCTGGGCGATAGCGATGATGCCACCCTCGGCGGCCATCTCGACGCTGTCACCGAATGGGAAATAGGCGTCGGAGGCCATCACGCTGCCCTTGGCCTTGTCTCCGGCGATCCGCAGGGACAGATGAACGCTGACCACTCGATTGGGCTGTCCTGCGCCCATCCCCACCATCGTGTTGTTCTTCGCCAGCACGATGGTGTTGGACTTGATATGTTTGCACGCTCGCCAGGCGAAGGCGAGGTCTCGAAACTCATCGTCGGTGGGCGGACGTTCGGTGGCGACGTTCCAATCTGTTGTGTCTTCCTCCAGAGTGTCGGCAGTCTGGACCAGCACGCCACCGGACACGGTTCGGACGTCCAGCCCTTCGGTTGGCCCCTTGGCAAGCGTAATCTCCAGGATACGGGTTCTGCGCCTGCGTTTGAGAATCTCCAACGCTTCAGGCTCGAATCCTGGAGCGATAATCTGATCGTACAACACTCCCCGCATCGCCTCGGCAGTCGCGACGGTCACGGTCCGGTTGAACCCGACGATGCCGCCGTAAGCCGAGACCGAATCTCCTTCGAAGGCCTGCTGATATGCCACAGCCTGATCAGGGTGCACCGACAGCCCGCAAGGGTTGGTGTGCTTGATAACGGCGACAGCGTTTTCCGAGAAGTCAGACACCACCCTCCAGGCGGCATCGGCATCCAGAATGTTAGTGAACGACATCTCCAGCCCGTGGAGTCGTTTGGCGTCCACGACGCCTCCTGCGGACAGGGCCGTGGAGTACAGCGTCGCCTGTTGGTGGGGGTTCTCTCCATACCGCAGGTCCTGAACTCGATTGAATCCCAGCGTGAACTCGTCCCAGGAGGTCTTGGTCTCCTCGCCGCTGAGGTATCGGGAGATGGCGGTGTCGTAAAGAGCGACATGCTGGAAGGCCTTGCGAGCCAACTCCTTGCGCTCCTCCAATGTGACCTCAACGCCACCAGACACGCGCTCGCCAATCCACTCGTAGTCAGACGGATCGACGACCACCAAAACGTCCTGGAAGTTCTTGGCGGCGCCGCGGATCATGGTCGGGCCACCTATGTCGATGTTCTCCAGCGCGTCGTCGAGCGTCACATCGGGTTTGCTGACCGTCTCCACGAATGGGTAGAGATTGACGGCGACGATGTCGATGGTTCCGGTCTCGTCATCGGCAAGCTGGGCCATGTGGCTCTCGTTGTTTCGACGGGCCAAAATTCCAGCGTGGACTGTGGGATGGAGTGTCTTGACCCGCCCATCCAGAATTTCAGGCGAGCCAGTCAGGTCCGAGACCTGCTGAACGTCCAAACCTCCATTCTGGAGGTCTAGGGCTGTGCCGCCGGTGCTAACGAGGTTGTAACCTCCGGCCTTGAGACGTCGGGCAAAGTCCACCAGTCCGGTCTTGTCATAGGCGCTTAGGAGGGCTAGTTTCACGGTTTTTGGCTCCAGAGAATCGTTATCGACTTTTAGGTGTTTCATAAATCATACCAAGCATACGACCTACGATTGAAGCACAACCTGCTCATCCCCAGAGCTAGAGAACACCTCGCCAACAATCATCGAGTCCGGAACAAGATTCACCACAGCATCCACTTCTGATGGGTCGCAGACCAGAACCATGCCGAGGCCCATGTTGAACACGCGGTACATCTCGTCTCGGGGAATGCCGCCGTCTTCCTGAATAGTGTTGAAGATGGGCGGGAACGGCCATGCTCTGGTGTCGAAACGGGCGGTCACGTCGTCAGGCAGCATCCGTGGGACGTTCTCGATTAGCCCTCCGCCCGTTATGTGGGCGATGCCTTTGACGCGAGAGAATACCGGAGCCAGAGCGTCGAGATACGGAGGATGGGGACGCAAAAGAGCGTCGCCTAGGGTTTCGCCAAGCTCCGGGCGATGCTCCCGCAGGGGAGCCGGGTCTGTGTCCAGTCCATACACGTGACGCACCAGCGAGTAACCGTTGGTGTGCAGTCCGTTGGAAAGAACGCCGATCAGCACATCGCCGTGGCTGATTGTCGTCGGATCAATCATCTCCGACTTCTCAACGACGCCAACCACGAAGCCCGACACGTCGAAGTTGCCCTCGGCGAACACTCCGGGCATCTCCGCTGTTTCTCCGCCTATCAGGGCGCAGTTGACCCCTTGGCACGCCTCCGCCATGCCTCCAAGCAGTTCCTCTACCACGTCAGGACGCAAACTGCTCATGTTGATGTAGTCGAGAAAGAATATCGGCCTTGCGCCGCAGACGATCACGTCGTTAATGCAGGCGTTCACAAGGTCGGCCCCGATGGTGTCGTAGCGTTCCATCATGACCGCAAGACGGAGTTTGGTGCCTACAGGGTCGGTGCTGGAGACCAAAATCGGCTCTCTGTGCCCAGAAAACTGATACATGGCCCCGAAAGCTCCGACTCCCGCCAGCACCTGAGGACCGTGGGTCGGAGTCACAATGTCTCGAATACGGCGCTTCAGATTCTGCGAGGCCTCCAGGTCCACGCCTGCTTGTTTATAAGTTCCTTCTGTCATTATTTTCCAATCTTAGTCATATGAAGTTATTTGCCGACGCCACAAAGGGAGGGGTTGAACCCCTCCCTACTATTCCACACACTAACTCCTCAGCGGCTCGAAAAATATTCTAGAAGAAATCTGGAGAAAATTCAGTCCATTTGAGAAAGTTCGTCTAGGTCGATCTTTCCAGAGGCAATGTCCTTGATAGTCTCTGAGTACAAAATGTGTTCCTGCGCCAGCACCCGCTCGGCCAGAGATTCAGGGGCGTCGTCCTCTAGAATCGGAACCTCAAGCTGAGAGACCACCGGCCCGTGATCGTACTTTTCGTCCACAATATGGATGCTCACACCTGAAACCGTCTCGCCCGCATCCAGAACCGCCTGGTGGACCCGAAGACCGTACATCCCCTGACCTCCAAACTTGGGAAGCAGAGCAGGATGGACGTTCAGAACTCGGCGCCGGTAACGGTCCAGCGTGCGATGGCCCAGTTTTTTCATGTAACCGGCCAGCGCGACCAACTCGACGCCATGATCTACCAGAGTTGAGGTGATAGCAACGTCGAGATCATCGGGTTTAATATGAGTTTTACTGCTCAAGTGGAAGCAGGGGATGCCCTCTCGCCGCGCCCTCTCCATAGCGGTGGCCTTGGAGTTATTGCAGATGACCACTCGCACTTCGGCATCAATTTGCCCTGATTTGCAGGAGTCGATGATCGTTTGGAGGTTTGTGCCTCCGTGGGAGGACAGAACGCCGATGGCTAGTTTCTTACTGGACACTTTATACCCTGGGAATAGCGGTCAGCTAGAAGAACTAATCGGCGGTAGCCTGGACTTCCATGACAAGTTTGTCCATCTCCAACTGAACGGGGATTGGATACTCGCCGGTGAAACAACCCATGCAGAAGTTCTCTTTGGCGCTGCCCACCGACCGGACCAGACCGTCAATGCTCAGGTATCCCAGAGAGTCGGCGTCCACGAATTCCCGGATGTCCTCCACGGACTTGTCTGAGGCGATCAATTCCTTCTTAGTGGCCATGTCCACGCCGAAGTGGCATGTGGAGATGATTGGCGGGGCGCAGATACGAAGATGTATCTCCTTCGCGCCGCCTCTGCGGAGCAGTTCCACGACATGGGGAGTGGTGGTTCCCCTGACGATGCTGTCGTCCACGACGATCAGACGTTTGCCCTTGATAAGCTCTGGCAGTGGATTCAGCTTTCGTCGAACGCCCAACTCTCGGAACCGCTGGTCTGGCTGGATGAAGGTGCGCCCGACGTAGCGATTCTTCACCAGTCCTTCGCCAAAGGGGATGCCGGATTCCTGAGAGTATCCGACTGCGGCGGCGGTGGCGGAGTCTGGAACGCCGATTACCATATCGGCCTCAACAGGGTACTCTTTGGCAAGCTCGGCGCCCATCTTCATTCGATCGCTGTAGAGCAGCCTGCCATTCATAACGCTATCTGGGCGGGCGAAGTAGATATTCTCAAAAACACAACTAGCTCGCTTGACGCTCTGGCTGCTGCGGTAGATGGTCCTGAAACCGTCAGCGTCAACGATGACTGCTTCGCCTGGCTCAATTTCCCGGATGTAAGTCGCGCCAACATGGTCCAGAGCGCAGGACTCGGATGCTATAACCCAGCCTCCGTTCAGCTTCCCGATACACAGAGGCCTGACGCCCAGGGGGTCTCGAATGCCGATCACCGCGTCCTTGGTCAGAACCGTCAGTGAGTATGCGCCCCGCAGTTTTCGCATGATGTAGGCGATTCGATCCGGCCAGTTGTCCGAAGGGGCATGGGACAGAAGTTGGGCGATGATCTCTGAGTCGTTGGACCCTTTGAATTCGCAACCCAGGATTTCCAGTTCGGCTCGCAAATCCAGTGCGTTAATGACATTGCCATTGTGGGCGAGAGCAAGCTCGACATTGGGGCCTTGAGAGACGATGGGTTGGGCGTTTGAGATGTGGCTGGAGCCGGTGGTGGAGTAACGGGTGTGGCCGATTGCGATGTGGCCGGGGAGATCTGTGAGGTGGTCTTCCTGGAAGGCCTGGCTGACCAGGCCCATGGAGGTGCGCATTCGGATTCGCTCACCGTCCGCAGTAGCTATTCCGGCGCTCTCCTGCCCTCGATGCTGGAGGGCAAAGATGCCGAAGAATGCCACACGGGCGACATCTTCGCCTTTGGAATACACCCCTACCACGCCGCAAGCCTCTTTCATAGAGTCTGCGTCCATATAGGCCGAGGTTTCCTGGTCCCGATGAGTGTTAGAACTGATCAGATTACGCTCCACGACATCTGCCGAGGGGTTGGCCCGCTGATCCAAAACCTGTCTGAGAGCCTTTTCAATTGCAGCACCTGGGCGGGTGACACGGAGGCATTATACGGAAGCCGCATGGCGCGGGTCAACATGCTAGCACGGGAATTTTCGGCGGTTCCACGGAGTTTCGGTGAAGTCCAATATTGACCGCCTGGGAAAATTGAAAGAATTTGATTCGCCCAACAATTGAGAATCCGAAATTCTAGCATAGCCAAACACATCTGAGTAAGTTTTGATGGCACAAATTATGCAACGTGAATAGGCCAACCTTGCAACTGCCTGAGAGTATGTGTCACTAGCATAAACGCCGGAGCCTCATATGGCTCCGGCGTTTAGATGTCTGAGTATCGATCTTTTGTTTGACCAGCGATGAATGTCTCTTTGTGTTCTCCGTTGCCCTTCACTGTGTAGGTCTCGCCTTCTAGAAAATCGTTGCCCAGGGAAATCTCTGTCACCACCACCGGCAGGTCTGCGGTGCAGATCATCGGGCTGTTGGGGGAGATGACTTCCAGGTGTATGCCCTCGATCTCGATGTAGTTTCCGCCGCGACGGTTGACGGTGTAGCCATCGAATTTGGAGCAACTGCTGCCCAGAGGAAGCCTGGACATTACCGTCAGGACATACTCTTTGTTCTCAGCTTAGGCGATTTCGATCTTCTCGATGGGAGACAGCTTCTTGAGCGTCATGGGCGCTTCAGGGGCCTGGGCCATGAAAGAGGCGGCCAGCTCGCCGTTGATGGTCACATTGTAGGTCTCGCCAGCGTTGAAGTCCCGAGGTTGACACTGCTCTCGTTGTAGCCGTAAATCGTGGTGCAGGGCATCATCACGTCGGGGCCGGGGACCAGGTTAGTCACTGTGACGTTGATTTCGTTGCTGTCGCGGGCCATCTCGGCTTCGTTGAACTTGGCGCATCCACTGGGCAAGCTGGATGTGACGACCAGGACGTATTCATTATTCTCGGACCTCACGACTTCGACCTTCTCGATGGGCGCGGAGGCTTCCACCATGTCAGAAAGCTCTTGAGGTTCTGTCGTGGGCGGGACCGGCATCGGCTCGGGATTTGCGACCATCTCAAGAACCATATCCACATGCTCAGGGTTGCCGCGGGTCAGCACCGCATAGCGGGAGGTGTTGAGGAACATTAACCGTCCCTGGTCCGTGATTCTGGCTGAGATCGCGTATGAGAAACGCTCGTCGATGTCTGCGGGATTATACTCAATCTCGAACTTGGCAGGAACCTGTCCAGGGTTCTCGATGATCTGTTCTCCCTAGGTGATTGCGGGGGCGGCGGATCTGGATACGTCGATCAGCTTGATTTCTATAATTGCGCCTGAGCTTATCGCTATTCTCTCGCGGTAGGCCACCGACCCTGAGACGATTGCGGTCTCGACTGCTTCGTCGGCGTCTACATTATTATCGATGTTTACCGGAGGCAACGGCGACATGGGCAGGGTCTCGACGGCGATTCCTTCTGGAGACTGTAGCGGTGTCACTGGCAGGGTCTGGCTGGTGGATTCGTTGGGGAACTCGCTGGGCGCTGGGCTGGCCGGGGCGCTCTGACAGACGACTGCTCCGAGCATCAGGAGTACGGCGGCTATGAAGACTGCGGTTTTGATCGTGCTGTTCATTTTCTTGCCCTCTGGCGTGTTTATCATGTTTTGCGATGGTTTGAAGGCCCTTCAAATAAACAGACGATTGTTGCCTCTGATTTGTTCCATCGAATTCGACAGATTTTCGGGGCGATTGCATGAGGATTGTGTGAAGAGAAACCCTGCATCATTAGTTTGCTCTGAGCGCTGCAAGGCAATATAATCGGCCCCATAATCTGGCGGATGTGGATTCCTCAGTCACGATGGCCGGTCCCGGAAGGATTGTCATGCGAGTTATGGTCACCGGCGGCACCGGTTTCGTCGGCCCCCACACAGTCCAACATCTGGTCAATGACGGCCATGAACTTCACCTGCTGGTGCGCTCATCGGACCGCATCGCTCCGGCGCTTGAGCCTCTGGGAGTTGAAGGCGTTACCCACACCGTAGGAGACGTGACCGCCGCAAAGTCTGTCGAAGCCGCGAGGGAAAGATGCGACTCTGTTATTTACGCGGCATCGGTTTACACCGTATACAAGCGTCAAGACGCAGTGATTCGCAGGGTCAACGTCCCCGGAACGGAGATCGTTCTTGGAACAGCCCATTATCTGGGACTGGACCCGATTGTCCACGTTTCAAGCATCGTCGCGCTGTTCCCTCCTGAAGGACAGACACTAACCGCCCAATCTCCTGTCAAAAACCCTGACCGCACATACCCGAGGTCCAAAGCAGATTTGGAACGTGTAGTCAGGAGGTTCCAGGAGGAGGTGATCCCCGTGGTGATCACATACCCTGGCGGGGTTTACGGTAGTCATGACCCGCACTGGAGTGAAGGGCCTCAACTGATTGCAAACATCCTGAAGGGTCAAGTCAGCATGATTCCTAAAGGTGGCGTGCCAATCGTAGACGTGAGAGACGTGGCTAAAGTCCCTGACGCTGTCATGGAGCCTGGACGAGGCCCACGAATATACATGATCGCCGGCGCATATATGCCCTTCGGTGACACCATTAACGCCGTCGCTGCGCTCACGGACGCAAGATACGTTTCGCAACGCTGCCCGCAATGGCCCTTGTTACAGTGGTGAGGCTAATGGATGCTCTTCTGTCGATCGCGTCTTTCCGAATGCCATCGAGTCGGGAAGGATTTGAATCGCTACTGATGGACCCTCATGTCGACGACTCCCTGACCATCGATGAACTGGGCATCCAGCGAACCATACCCTTTGAGGAAACCCTCGTTGGCATGGTTCGCTGGATGTATCAGTCTGGGGGCATCTCTGCAAAATTGGCGGGCAAGCTGGCCGACTGATGATTTTCTCAATGACAATCGCCGAATTTCCATCAAAAGGAGCGCTCTTTGAATAACATAGATGTCGCCAACCAGTACTTCGACGCCTGGAACAACCATGACTCCAATGCTATTGTGGCCACATTTGCCGACGGAGGAACGTACTCCGACCCTGCGTCAGGCGGAGAACTGACGGGTCCGGCCATCGGCGGGTACGCAAGTGGCCTATTCGCAGGATTCCCAGACCTGTCTTTTGACATCGTAAGCGTGGCATCGACCGGAGAGGATTCGGTGTCTGCTCAATGGGTGATGAAGGGGACCAACTCTGGCGACTTCGCAGGCGGACCTCCAACGGGTGGCTCGATCACTTTGCCTGGAGCCGACTTCATCACAATCGAGGATGGAAAAATGAAGTCGGTTCAGGGATACTTCGACCAGAGAACCCTGGTTGAACAGCTTGGCCTTCAGGTTATCGTGCAGCCATATCAGATGGGGCCGGTGCAATGGGGCAGCGCTGTCCGAATGAACCTGGGGAATCCCGCCAAGCCAGGCGCGATCAGCCTGACGTGGATTGCTCCCCGATCCGAAGAGGAAGGGAACAAGATCAGAGATTTCACTCAAAAGATCATACAGGAACTGCCAAAAGCCCCTGGTTTTCTAGGCCTCGTGACAGCCTCTCTTCGTGACAAAATGTTCTCGATAACTGCCTGGGATAGCGCTGATGATGCCGCGAAACTGACACAGGACGGACCTCACAAAGAGGCGATGAGCGAATTCTTCAGCGGCAACCTCGGTTCCGCCGCTTCGACCAGCGTCTGGGTGCAGGAGCGGATCAACGCCGTATGGGTACGGTGCGGTAGCTGCGACCAGATATCCAGCTATGACCGGGATGAGGGCAGATGCCAGTGCGGAGAGGCGCTCCCGGACCCTCCGCCATACTGGTAGCTCCTGTTGATTTAGTGTGCGACGAGAACTTCGTTGTCATGCTGAGCGAAGCAAACGCATCTGGTCGATGAAATCATGCGGCTGTTCCCCAAGGCCAGAAACCTCGTCTGCGGACTCGGTATGACGTGATTGTGTTAGGAGAGATTCATGGAAGGACGCTATCCCAACGGCCTGCTTCTGGCAATAACCAACTGCAACGACGCCTCAAAAAGAGATGAGTTCGCTCGCTGGTACAACCACATCCACTTTCCTGATGTCACCGCGTCTGGCATCTTCAAGCATCCGATTCGATTTGCAAACACAGACCCCGACTCGCCTCGCGGCCAGTATGCCGCCACCTATGAGACAGACCACGAAGATGCTGCCATCGCCCTGGCAGACAATCGAGAAGCTTCGGCCAAACTGCGACCTGACGGTGGCCGAGGCTCGGAGTTGATCGAGTCGGTGTTCGTTGACGTGTTCAAGCGGACCGGCGGCGAGTTCTCAACATCGGTGAGGCCCACACGCGGAATCCTGCTGGTGCTGAGCAACTGCACAGACCCCTCCAGAGAAGAGGAGTTCAACCGATGGTACGAGGATGTCCACTTCCCTGACATCCTGAACGTCGGCCAGTTCCACACCGCCTATCGATACGAGAACGTCAACCCCGAGTCGAGCGCCAAGTACCTGGCAATCTACGAAACGGACAACGCCGACCCCGCAGACGCCCGAGCGCAACACACGAAGCTGATGGAAGGCTGGGGACAACAGAGACACCTGTTCAGCGACATGGAAGTGGTATCCTCGATGACGGCCCGCCGCGTTTGGCCGAGGCTGGATTAGCCGGCGACACAGACGCGATGCCTACTTGCGCTTAATCCAGGTGGCGAATTCTCTTTACCCCACGATTGGTTGGGCGATTATCCACAGGCTGGTGGCGGTGTAGGAGACCATGAGCGCCAGCATCGGGTATTGGCTTCTCAGGGCGCTGGCGTGATCGGGCATCTCTCGCAGGGAGATGATATGGGCCACGTACACTGAGACGATGTGCCCAACCACAATGGCGGATACCGATATGTACCACACGATACGGGCGTTTATGGCGTTCAGGTTTAGCCGGTAGTCTGCCGTCCCCAGGATGTTCCATCCAAACCCGAACGGGTCTGAGACCAGAGGGATAATCAGTTGTCCCTGAATTATCAGCAACGAGATAAAATGGGCCAGATTGTAGGCCAGCGCGATCGGCACCAATGAGAACACGAACACTCTGGCAACGTCCGCCACGGATGTTTGCGTCTGTCCCAATCGCCTAATTCCCCAGGAGAACCCCAGATAAACCAGGGCGAACACTATCGGCACAAACACGAGGCCGATAGTGCCGATGGTGTCCAACGGATTCCCCCCCCAATTCCCGGAGAGATCAAGGGCAGTTTTCTGGATGTTTGCCCAGGTGGGCGTGTCCTGAAAACCGTCGAAAGTCACCGTTGCCAACGCCAACACCACGAAGGCAGCCGTGGCTGTTGACACCCTGCGAGGCAGAGTTAACCCCACAGCGAAGGGCCGCAGATTCAACTCTCGGTGTTCGGGCGCTGCCTGCTCGAAGCACTGGTAGCAGTCCACGCAGTCAGGTTCTGACACGTCGCATGCGACGCCGCAGGACAGACACAGGTTGCGGTCGGTGACTCGAACCTCGGTGGGCGAGAATCGGGAGAAGAATCCGAACAACACCGTGAATGCCTCTCCGTGCCTGAGCCACTGATGCTTCCCAAAAGCCGCCATTCCTGCCCAGGTGATGACCGAATACGCGATCACAAGTATCGCCAGGCTGAACGGCCTCGACGCGCCGGAATAAACATTCTCAGTCCAGGCAAACAGGAAGAACAACAGCGCGGCAGGCCACACGTCTAGACGTTCGGGATACTGGAAACGTGGAGGCTTCGCTTCGTCACGCTTCAGGGTTTTTTCTGCCCACTCATAGGTGATCTTCCACGGGTTGAGAAGAGCCCAGATGTTGCCGACCAGCGCAGTGATATATCCCATGCCCACCCACCAGATTATCCACACGAAGGTGGGAGCGAAATTGTCGATGGGTTCGTTGACGCCGAAGAGTCCTGCGGCAACCACCAGCGAGAAGACTGCCACAGACAGAATCCCGATTGCAGCGTTGAGGGCCGAACGCGACAACACCGGCCCAACGACTCTGACTCTCAGCAGATTGAGCCTCGGATATCTGAACTCGGCGCCTCTCCTGCTCACGAACAGTCCAATGGCCACAAATGACAGCGCGACTGTCGCGCCTGCGCCGATGAGAAACATATTCAACGGCACAGGCAGGTCGTAACGCTGTCCGAACCCGTGAGCGTAGGCGGGACTTGCCAGAAGCGCGAGAACGAGAAAGATCAGAGCAATCGCGAATATTTTTGGAGCTTTCATCATCATTTCCTATCTGGGATACACGTCTAGCGCTCCCAGGTCCACCTCTTCGCCACCTTCTTCGTGTTCGTGTTTTCCGCCTGGATTCTCAGGAGGTGGGCCGCTGGCGATTCGCTGATGCTCATCGACGGTGTTTGTCCACACCACAGTTGAGCTAACAGACACCGTGACCTGCAAAGGGCTGAACGCGCCACCGGCCAGCGCGTCAATCGCCACAAAGTCTGCCGCGCCGGATATCTCAGATACGCTGATCGAGCCTGTCATCTCGTGGTTCATGTGATTGTGATAGACGATTTCATGCCCCGCCAGATCGTCGGTGATCTTGAAGGTGAAGCTCTGGCCGTTCTCGAGGATGTCAGACTCGAAGAGCGTTCCGTGGTCCACTACCGCTTCCTCGCCGGCGGGATGGAAGGTGAAGTTGAATCTGCCGCTGGCGCTGGCGTTGAACGTGAACTCGGCGGCCTCCCCAGGGCCTACCGGAACCTCATGATCGTAGCCGTGAAGATGGAACAGCCCGTGCTCATCAGAAGCGACAGACACAGTAACTGTATCGCCCTGAGTGACCCTCAATTCTTCGCCACTCAGGTTGATCGCTCCTTCGCTGACCTCCAGGTTCAATGTTCGATGTTCAGGTTCTGACTCGCTGCCGCAGGCGGCAATTGAGAGCGATAGAGCCGCCAGCAATGCAAACAACAGGATTTTTGGAGTGTTCAAGTGATGCTCCCAAATCTGGGTTCACCAGATTTTTTCA
>Ga0207966_1000833_pt1 | contig 17306 bp, 21 predicted proteins | sample Knorr_S23_td_NAD_FD_185611 | JGI IMG/M metagenome (GOLD analysis project Ga0207966, IMG submission 185611) | Marine microbial communities from Southern Atlantic Ocean transect - Knorr_S23_td_NADW_ad_2500m_LV_B (SPAdes) (version 2) | ecosystem: Environmental > Aquatic > Marine > Oceanic | place...
GGTCACCTTCATCGGCGCCTACACGATTTTCTTGCCCCTTCACTATCTCGGCTTCCTGGGCGTGCCGCGCCGGTATTTTGAAATGGGAGAGACCAACTTTATCCCCGAATCGGCGCAGGACCTGAACGCCTTTGTCACCGTCGTCGCCCTGATCGTCGGCGTGGCCCAGGTGGTGTTCTTCATCAACCTTTTCTGGAGCCTCAGGAACGGCAAGCAAGCTGGCCCCAACCCGTGGAAGGCCTGTTCGCTGGAATGGCGGACCGCGCAGGTACCGCCGGGGCACGGCAACTTCGACGACCTGCCGGTGGTTTACCGGTGGGCCTATGATTACGGCGTGCCCGGCGCCGACGAGGACTTCATCCCGCAGGACCTGCCGCCCGCTCAGGTTTCGACCGGCAAAGGCGGATAGATAAGCCGATACAGGAATAAGAGACGTGGGTATCTTCCAACTGTTGATGGAAAAGCCCTGGCTGCCCGTCGAGGGCGAAGGTGAAGAACCGGCCGAGCAAAGGGCGTCTTCCATGGAATCGCCGCATGTCGGCCTGAGGGTGTTTCTGGCCGTCGCCACGGTGCTGTTCACGCTGTTTCTCGTCGTCTACGTGGAACGGATGACGTTCCCGGACTGGCGCCCGCTCTCCGAGCCGTGGGTGTTGTGGTTAAACACGCTGGTTTTGATCATTAGCAGCGCCGGCTTTCATTGGGCGTCGGTCAACGCCGAGCGCGGCGATTTAGAAGGCATCAAGACCGGCCTTCTGACCGCCGGCGTGGCCTCCTTCGCCTTCCTCGCCGGTCAGCTCTGGGCGTGGCAGCTTCTCGTCGATTTGGGCTATTACGATATGGCGAACCCGGCCGTCGGTTTCTTCTACCTGTTGACCGGGGTGCACGGGGTGCACCTGTTGGGCGGCCTGGTGGCCTGGTTCAGGACCAGCGCCAAGGTCAAGGCCGAGGCCGATATGGCCCAATTGCGAATGAGTGTCGGGCTGTGCGCCGTTTATTGGCATTTTTTACTGGTCGTATGGCTTGTTTTGTTCGGCCTGCTGTTGTTGACGTAAAAGAGGACCAAGAACAGATGACGAATTCGAATACAGGACAAGTCGCCGCTCAGCCCGAAGGCATGCAAAGCATCGTCGCCGACTGGTCATCGGACCAGCGGGCGTTCAAGAACGTGTCCTGGGGCAAGGCCATGATGTGGATCTTCCTCCTAAGCGACACCTTCATCTTCAGTTGTTTCCTGCTCTCCTACATGACGGTCAGGATGTCGACGACGATACCCTGGCCCAACTCGAGCGAGATTTTCGCGTTGAGTTTCGGCGGCGAGCCCATACCCCTGATCCTGATCGCCATCATGACCTTCATCCTGATCACGTCTAGCGGCACCATGGTCCTGGCCGTCAATTACGGCTATCGGAAAGACCGCGCCAAAACCGCGATCCTGTTGCTGATTACGGCGGCGTTTGGCGCGTCGTTCGTCGGCATGCAGGTGTTCGAATGGACGAAGCTGATCGTCGAAGAAGGCGTCCGCCCCTGGTTCAACCCCTTCGGCGCTCCCCAGTTCGGATCGACCTTTTTCATGATTACCGGCTTCCACGGCTTTCATGTGTCGGTGGGGGTTATTTTCCTGATCATCATCGCCCGCAAGGTATGGCGCGGCGATTTCGATAAGGGCACGCGCGGATTTTTCACCAGCCGCCAGGGCCGATACGAAATCGTCGAAACCATGGGCCTTTACTGGCACTTCGTCGATCTGGTGTGGGTCTTCATCTTCGCATTCTTCTATCTTTGGTAGGGCTTGAAACATGGCACACGCAGAGGCACACGCAGAAGGCCAACAACATCCCCTCGGCATCTATATCCAGGTCTGGGTGTTGCTGTTCGTTCTCAGCACGTTTTCTTACCTCGTCGACTACTACCACTTCGAGGGCTACCTCCGGTGGACCTTGATCCTCTTGTTCATGGTCTTGAAAGCGGGGCTGATTATCGCCGTCTTCATGCACATGTTGTGGGAGCGCCTGGCCCTGGTTTATGCCATCGCCCTGCCGACAATCGCGTTGATGGTGTTTATCTTCCTGATGACCCACGAGGCCGACAACACCTTCCTGTCGCGGGGCATATATTTCCTCGGACTGGGCGGCTCTTAAGTCCTCACTTTCATCATTCCGTGACCGTAGGACGCCCGGGGGATCGCCTGTCGCGTTTCCTCGGTCGCAGGGGACGCGCAAGCGCTTCGTTGCCGCCTTTCATAGCCCCTCATCGGCCTCTGCCATGATGACGTGACAATGACGGACCAAAGGCGGCATAATCGTGTATTCTCAACCGGCACTACGTTGATACGGTCGATGATCCAGAGACTGATTACCCTTGCGCCGATGACAGCGTTGTTGATTTTCGGCGCGACCGGAAACGCGTTCGCCGGGGGACGTTCCGAGCCGTGGCAGATGGGGTTTCAGCCCGCCGGGTCGCCGGTCATGGAACGAATCATCGAATTCCATAACCTTGTGTTGGTCATCGAGGTTTCCATCGTCGCCCTGGTGCTGGGGCTGATGTGCTACATCATCGTGCGCTTCAACGCCAAGGCCAACCCGGTGCCCTCCAAGACGACCCACAATACGTTGCTGGAAGTCGTCTGGACCGTGGTGCCACTGCTAATCCTGATCGTCGTTGCCGTGCCGTCGCTGAAGCTTCTGTATTATTCCGACCGCGTCGAAAACACCGAGATGACCCTGAAAGTCACCGGCAACCAGTGGTTCTGGTCCTATACCTATCCCGATCACGGCGGCTTCGAGTTCGACAGCGTCATCGTCCCCGACGACGAACTGAAAGCGGGCCAGCCGCGGCTGTTGACGGTAGACAACGAGGTCGTCCTGCCGGCCGAAACCAACATCCGGTTGCTGTTCACGTCGGCCGACGTGATCCACAACTGGGGCGTGCCGTCGCTGGGGCTGAAGCTGGACACGGTGGCCGGGCGGATCAGCGAAACCTGGGTCCGCATCAACAAGAAAGGCAACTATTACGGCATGTGTTCGGAACTGTGCGGCGTCAACCACGGGTTCATGCCCATCCACATCAAGGCCGTTTCCAAGGCCGATTTCGCCCAATGGGTCGAAACGGCGAAAAAAGAATTCGCCCGCACCGGCGGCCCGGCCCCGGTTCGCGTCGCCGAAACAGGGGCCCGGGATAGGGATGATTGATGGCTGACCAGGAAACGGCGGCGCCAGGGGGCCACGACCACGACCACCATCCGACGGGATGGCGGCGGTGGCTCTTTTCCACCAACCACAAGGACATCGGGACGATGTATATCGTCCTGTCGATGGTTGGGGCTCTCGTCGGCGGCGCCATGTCGTTCATGATCCGCCTCGAGCTGATGGATCCGGGCATCCAGTTCAACCTTTTCGGGGCCGGCGAAGAGGCGGCCTATTTCCAGTTCTACAACGTCCTGGTCACCGGACACGCCTTCATCATGGTGTTCTTCGTCGTCATGCCGGCGATGATGGGCGGTTTCGGCAACTGGTTCGTACCGTTAATGATCGGCGCGCCTGACATGGCCTTCCCGCGCATGAACAACATCAGCTTCTGGCTGCTGGCCTCGGCCCTGGTGCTGTTGTTGGTCGCTGCCTTCACCCAGGGCGGCCCGGGCACCGGCTGGACCGTCTATCCGCCGCTTTCCAGCGCCGAATTCCACCCCGGCCCGGCGGTCGATTTGGGGATCCTCAGCCTGCATCTGGCCGGCGCGTCGTCGGTCCTCGGCGCCATCAATATGATCACCACCATTTTCAACATGCGCGCCCCGGGGATGACCATCCACCGCATGCCGTTGTTCTGTTGGTCGATCCTGGTGACGGCGTTCCTGTTGCTTATGGCCATGCCGGTGTTGGCCGGCGGACTGACGATGCTGCTGACCGACCGTAATTTTGGCACCGCCTTCTTCGAGCCGTCGGGCGGTGGCGACCCGGTCCTGTGGCAGCACATTTTCTGGTTCTTCGGCCATCCGGAGGTCTACATCATCATCCTCCCCGGCTTCGGCATCGTCAGCCAGGTGGTTTCGACCTTTTCCCGCAAGCCGATCTTCGGCTACTTAGGGATGGCCTATGCCATGGTGTTCATCGGCTTCGTCGGCTTCGCGGTGTGGGCGCACCATATGTACACCACCGGCCTCGACGCCGACACGCGGGCCTATTTCGTTTCCGCCTCCCTGGTCATCGCCGTGCCCACGGGGGTCAAGATCTTCAGTTGGCTGGCCACTATGTGGGGCGGGTCGATCAGTTTTCGCGTGCCGATGATGTTCGCCTGCGGGTTCATCTTCCTGTTCGTCATGGGCGGGGTCACCGGCGTGGCGCTGGCCAATGCCGGCATGGACATCGCCTTCCACGACACCTATTTCGTCGTCGCCCATTTCCACTACGTGATGGCGATCGCGGGGGTGTTCGCAATGTTCGCCGGCTTCTATTACTGGATCGGCAAGATGTGCGGCCGGCAGTACCCGCGGGTCCTGGCCCGGATCCATTTCTGGTCGTTCTTCATCGGCGTCAACGTGCTGTTCTTCCCGCAGCACTTCTCGGGCATGGCCGGGATGCCGAGGCGCATTCCCGACTACCCGGACAATTACGCCGGCTGGAACTACGTCTCATCCATCGGCGCCTTCATCACCACGGCCTCGACGCTGCTGTTCTTCTTCATCGTCTGGCGGACGCTGAGCGCCGGCGAGAAAGTGCCGGCCAATCCGTGGGGCGAGGGGGCGAAGACGCTGGAATGGACGGTCGAAAGCCCGGCCCCCTTCCACACCTTCGAAGAACTGCCGGACATGACCGACAAGCAGGCGGCCGAATAGGGCCGAATAGGAATTGATAAGCAACCGGAACCGGACCATGGCCCCGATGCGCACCGACAACCGCAAGAAAAACCGCCTCACCGCCATGGTGCTGTTTACCGTCGCCGGGGGCATGGTCGGGCTGGCCTTCGCCGCGGTGCCTTTGTACAAGCTGTTCTGCCAGGTCACCGGCTTCGGCGGCACGCCGAAGATCGCCGCCCAGCCCCCGGCCGCCGCGCCCTCGGGCCGGACCATCACCGTTCGCTTCGACGCCAACGCCAACCCGGCCCTGCCGTGGCGTTTCCTTCCCGAGAAGACGCAGGTCACGGTCCGGGCCGGCGAGCCGGCGCTGGCCTTTTACCGGGCCACCAACTTGTCCGACGCGCCTCTTACCGGCACCGCGACCTTCAACGTGACGCCGTTCAAGGCCGGCGAGTATTTCTCCAAGATCGACTGTTTCTGCTTCACCGAGCAGCACCTGGCCGCCGGCGAGGAAGTGGCCATGGGGGTGCGGTTCTTCGTCGATCCGGGGATCTTCACCGACCCCAACACCCAGGACGTGACCACCATTACCCTGTCGTATACCTTCTTCCCCGCCGCCGGCGGCGACGGCAAGGAAGGCGAGAAACCCCAACAAGCTAAGGCCTCAGCCCCAGCCCCGGTCCCCGTTGCCGGCCGGCCGGTCAAGGGCTGACGGCGGGGCGGCGGGACAAAGCGTTAGTAGAGACGGATCATGGCCAGTGAAACAACAAAATCCCACCCCTATCACATGGTGGCGCCGAGCCCATGGCCGGCTATAGGCTCGCTGGCGGCCCTGGTCACGGCCTTCGGGGCCATCTGGGCCATGCAGGGGGGGCCGATCTGGCTGTTCGTCCAGGGCGTCTTGATTCTGCTTTGGGTGTTCTACCGGTGGTGGCGCGACGTCGTCATCGAGGCGCGCGGCGGCGTCGACCACACGGACACAGTCCGCCACGGGCTGCGCATGGGCATGGTGCTGTTCATCACCTCGGAGGTGATGTTCTTTTTCGCCTTCTTCTGGGCCTACTTCAATGCCACTGTGCCGTTCCTGTCCGCGGTGGCGCACGACGTATGGCCGCCCGAGGGCGTCGTCCCCCTCGATCCGTGGTCGGTGCCGTTCCTGAATACGGTGATCCTGCTCAGTTCCGGGGCCACGGTGACCCGCGCGCATCACATGGTGCGCCTGGGCGACAACAAAAGGGCAGCCCGGTGGATCCTACTGACGGTGCTGCTGGCCATGATCTTCACTGGCTTCCAGGCCTATGAATACGTCCACGCTACCTTCGCGTTCACCGGCGGCATCTATTCGTCGACCTTCTACCTGGCGACCGGGTTCCACGGCTTCCACGTGATCATCGGGACCATCTTCCTGATCGTTTGCTGGTTCCGCGCCCGGGCCGGGCACTTCACGCCCGAGGTCCACGTCGGCTTCGAGGCCGCGGCCTGGTACTGGCACTTCGTCGACGTGGTGTGGCTGTTCCTGTTCGCGTCCATTTATTGGTGGGGTTCCCTGGGCTACACCCCGGTCTGACGGGCCTTTTAAAAATCAGGCGCATCCGCCCCCGCCCATCTGGATGGGCGGGCATTTGACCGAGCCGAAGGAACAGAAAACGCAGCAGTCGCCTTGGTTGGGCTTCAGCAGCGTCTCGCAGCCCTCGCATTCGTAGAAATAGATGCAGGCATCGGTGGGCATTTCCTCGGTCTTCCTGTGGCCGCAATCAGGGCAGGTAATTTCCGAGAAAAGTTCCGGTTCCGCGGCCGCCATTACGCGTCCTGCGCGCGCCGTCGCCGCAGCCGGTAGAACCCATAACCGGCCATCAACACGAACAGGGCCAGCGCCGGCAACAGCAGCAAATCCAGCCACCATCCGACCAGCCCCGACAGGCCGACGGCCCCCATCGTCAACACCAAAACCGGGGTGAAACAGCAAACCGCCATCACCGCGGAGCCGATCAGCCCGGTTTTCAGAAGCTTCTTGTCGGCCATGTCTTTCATGCCCGCCTCTATCGAAGGTGAATTCCTGCCGTTTCGTGCCACCGGTTTTGGGAGTTTACCAACATTCATCCCCTTTGTCGCTTCTAGCTTTCGCCCGCGCCACGGTCTATCCTGTTCACCTGAAACAATTTTCAGGCGTTTTCGCCGCCCATCGGCCCCGCTCATTATGTTCCCGGCCGCGGTTTGGGCCGGCGTCTAAGAAGGCGGAACGAAGCATGGGAAAACGGCAATCCGTCAGCGTGTCCGATGCCTCCTTGCCCCCCGGCGGCGAGGCCGGGCAAGCGGGCCAACAGGTCTACGACCACCTGGAACTGCTGGCGGCCATGGGCAAGGATTTTGCCTCGTCTGGCGACATCGAGGCATCGCTGAAGTGCGCCGTCGAACACATTACCGAATACCTCGACGCCGAGGGCGGGGCGCTGTTCCTGCTCGATGACAAGGGCGAGACGCTCCGCTGCCACGCCTGCGTCGGGCCGACGGAAATCACCGGCCTGACGCTGAAGTGCGACCAGGGCATCGTCGGGCGCTGTGTGCAAAACGAAATCGGCGAAATTGTCCGCAACGTCACCAAGGACGCCGGCTTCCACGCCGGCATCGACGAACAGACCGGCTACACCACGCGTTCCATCCTGTGCGCACCGATGAGCGTCAAGGACGAGCGCATCGGCGCCATCGAGCTGATCAACAAGCGCGGCGGCGACGGGCTGTTCGAGGAATCGGACCTGCATCTTCTTCAGGCGATGAGCGCCTCGGCGGCGCTGGCCATTCACAACGCCCGCCAGGCCGAGGCGCTGGTCGAACAGGAGCGCATCGCCCGCGAACTGGAACTGGCGGCCGAGATTCAGCGTTCGCTGCTGCCCGAAGCGGGCGCAGACGATTTTCCCGTCGCCGGCGTCAATCACGCGGCGAGGACCGTGTCGGGCGATTTTTACGATTTCTTCCCGCTCGACGACGGGCGCATCTGCTTCACCCTCGGCGACGTTTCCGGAAAGGGCATGAACGCGGCGCTGATGATGGCCAAGACGGCGAGCCTGTACCGGTGCCTGGGCAAGACCGTCAGACAGCCGGGAAGACTGATGGCGCGCATCAATGCGGAAATCTGCGAAACCACGACCCGCGGCATGTTCGTGACCATGGTCGGCGGGATCTACGATCCTTCGACCGGCATCGTCCGGTTTGCCAATGCCGGACACGAACCGCCGCTGTTCCACGATGCGGAAGGTGACTTCCATGCGTTGCCCGCCGAAGCCCCGCCGTTGGGAATCTCGCCGACCCTGGTGGATGGCCTTGAATTTCCCGAAACCGAACTGAAGCTTGACGGGGGGGTGCTCTACATCTTCACGGACGGGGTCACCGAAGGCTATCTGGAAGACGGCCGGGAGTTGAAAGTCGGAGGGTTGAAAAGATTGATCCGGGAAAACGCCGCCCTCAACGTCAAAGGCAAGCTGAATGCCGTCATTGATTGCGTCGACCGCGGAGATGCGGCGCTTCGCGATGATCTGACCCTACTCGCCATCGACGACGCGGTGCCCCTGGACCTGCGCACGTCGGGGAAAACCGTCGCCGTGGAGAAGACACCACAAGACCCCATCGAGGCGGCCGAGGAAGAGGAATTCCTGCTCAGCCTGACCGTTCCCTCGCAGGCCGACTGGCTGAAGCTGATCCGCAACGCGGTTTCCGAAACGGCCCGGTTCTGCGGTTGCGACAAGGACGTCTGCCGCGATATCGTTATCGCCGTCGACGAGGCCTGCCAAAACGTCATTCGCCATGCCTACGGCGGCTCGCCGAATGGCGAGATCGGCCTTGAGATCATCCGCCGGAGCGATGCGTTGGTTTTCCTGCTCCGCGATTTCGCCGAATCCATCGACGTTTCCTCGGTCAAGCCGAGGGACCTGGACGACATCAAGCCCGGCGGGCTGGGCACCCATTTCATGCGCGAAGTCATGGACGACGTACAGTTCATGCCGCCCCCCGCCGACGGCGGAAACCTGTTGAGGATGGTAAAAAAACTGCCAAAAGGACCCGACAATGAAACATGAGATAAGAGACGAAAAAGACGCCACCATCGTCGCGCTTGAGGGCGATGTCGATCTGCAAAGCTCGCCGGACGCCCGCAGGGTCCTTTTGGAATGCGTCGGGCGAAAGCGCCCGGTCCTGGTTGATCTCAGCGCCGTCGGCTATATCGATTCGTCGGGCGTTGCCTCGTTGGTCGAAAGCCTGCAAACGGCAAAGAGATCCGGCAACACCCTGGTTCTGGTGGCGGTCAGCGAGGGGGCGATGCGGGTGCTGCAACTGGCGCGGCTGGACAAGGTCTTTACTATCTGCGACACCGTCGAAGACGGTCTTAAACAGGTGCAGTAGAAGGCGTTTTCCATGGCCCCGACCGATAACCAGAACTGGCTGGCCCTTTTTTTCGACAAGGTCGGCCGCTATTTCGTCGCCGGCATCGAGGAAATCGGCAACGGCGGCGTGCTGGTGGTCGAAAGCTTTTTCTGGCTGATTGTGGGCCCCCGCCGTAAACAGCCGGTGCGGCTCGGCTCGATTTTCGCGCAGATGATGGAAATCGGCATTCAGGCCATTCCCATCGTTGCGTTGCTGGCCTCGGCCATCGGGGTCATGCTGGCGATCCAGGGCATCCACACGCTCAGGATCTTCGGCGCCGAATCCCGGGTCACCATCGGCATCGCCTTTTCGGTGGTGCGGGAATTTTCGCCGCTGATTACCGGTATTCTAGTCGCTGGGCGGTCTGGCTCGGGGCTCGCCGCCAGGATCGGGACGATGAAGATCAATCAGGAAATAGACGCCTTGAAAGTCATGGGGATCAATCCGACCCGGTTTCTGGTGGTGCCGGCGCTGTTGGCGATGCTGGTGATGGTGCCGATGCTGACGATTCTCTCGGACCTAATGGGGCTGTTGGCGGCGGGGCTTTATGTCGGCATCGACCTCGGCATATCGATGGCGGCTTATTTCGACGAGGTGCGCGATATCCTGACCGTCGACGATGTGTGGCACGGGATCGGCAAAAGCGTCATCTTCGCGATCCTGATCGCCGTCATCGGTGTCGTCAACGGGGCTTCGGTCACGGGCGGCGCCGAAGGCGTCGGCAAGGCGACGACACGCTCCGTGGTGCAGGCGATCTCGGCCATTATCGTGACCGACATGATCTTCGCTTTCGTGGCAACCCGGTAAGGCAACCATGGCCGAAGACAAGAACACCGAACAACCCGCCCAGGGGCCAGACAAGGCGCAGGACAAGGCGCCGGGCAAGGTTATCGAGGTCGACAACCTGGTCACCCATTACGGCGAGCGTGAGATCCTCAAGGGCGTCACCCTGGATGTCCGCGAAAACGAGATCATGGTCATCATGGGCGGCAGCGGATCGGGCAAAAGCACGCTGCTTCGTCATTTGATGGCGTTGGAAATGCATACCTCCGGGACCATGAAGATCCTCGGCCAGGACATCGAAAAACTGACCGCCATGGAGATGTTCCACCTCCGCAAAAAGCTCGGCGTGGCCTTCCAGAGCGGCGCGTTGTTCAGCTCCATGACCGTCGGCGAGAACATCATGCTGCCCCTTTATGAGCACACCGACCTGGACCCGACGACCAGGGAAATCATGGCGCGGATGAAATTGGAAGTCGTCAGCCTGGCCGGGTTCGAGAACCTGATGCCGGCGGAACTGTCCGGCGGCATGGTCAAGCGGGCGGCTTTTGCCCGCGCCATCATCATGGACCCGAAAATCCTTTTCTGCGACGAGCCTTCGGCCGGGCTTGACCCGGTCGTGGCGTCGGCCCTGGACGACCTGATCCTGGATATGCGCGCCGCCATGGGCATGACCATCGTCGTTGTTACCCACGAACTGGAAAGCGCGTTTAAGATCGCCGACCGCCTAACCATCCTCGACAAGGGCCATATCCTGATGATCGGGACGGTGGACGAGGTCAGGAAATCGAAAAACGAACGGGTTCAAAACCTGCTGAACCGGATGCCCGAAGACGATACCATTGACCCTGACGAATATCTCGGCCGGTTGACCGGCGAGGAAATCGGTGGAGATGCAACCCTATGAGAAGCAGCAAGATCAATTACCTGGTGGTCGGGGTTTTCGTCATCGGCATGGTCGTGGCGTTGGTCGGTTCCATCGCCCTTTTGACCGGACGAACCGGCGCCACCGACAATTATCATGCCTATTATGCCAACGTCACCGGGGTCAAATTCGGCACCCAGGTGGTCTACGAAGGCTATCCCATTGGCCAGGTCGAAGCCGTAATCCCTGAGGAAAAGGACGGGCGCATGCAGTTCCGGGTCAATTTCGGCGTCACCCAGGGTTGGCGCATCCCCAACGACAGCATCGGCGAAGTCGCCGCCCCCGGCCTGCTGGCGGCGGTGACGCTCAGCATCAAGGCTGGCAGGTCAAAGGTGGCGTTGAAACCGGGCGAGCAGATCATTTCCAAGGAACGTTCCGACGTGTTCGCCGTGGTGTCTTCCGTGGCCGGGCAGTTGGGGGAGCTGACGGAAAACAACATCAAGCCGCTGTTGACCCACGTCGATACCGCCGTCCAGGGGATCAACAGGATCATCGAAAAGGAAGGCGAAACGCTGTTTCAGGATGCCCGCAAAGTGACCAACGATCTGTCGGTGCTTGTCGGTTTGATGGCCGAAAGGGTGCCCAGGATCGCCGACGACATCGAAGAGTTCGCATCCAAGATGAACGTCACCGCCGATCAATTCCAGAAGCTGATGACGCCGGCCAACCGCGAGAAGATGGAAAACGCCATTTCCAACCTGGATGCGGCGTCGGCCAAGGTCGACGCCATGCTCGATTCGATAAATACCCTGGTCGAGGACATTGGCAAACTGGTTGTCAACGAGGACGGCGACGTCAAAAAAACCCTCAGTGAAACCCGCTACATCGTCGAATCGGTTTCGCGCCATATCGATTCCATCAATCAGAACATGGAGGGCGCGGCCCGGAACATGTATGAATTCACCCGTCAGATCAGACAGAACCCGAGCTTGTTGCTGGGTAGCGAGCCGCCAGAGGACAAGTCGAAAAGTCAGTGATTCGGCTTCAAGGGAATGGCTGGGCCGGCCGCAGTTGATAACAAGGGAAGGCGCGAACGGATGCAGGGACATGGAATAAAAAAAGCTGTGATTTCAACGCTGGCCTTGGTCTTGTTGGCCGCCTGCGGTTCGGCGGCGCCGGTCCCCGAAGACCAATTCTACCGTCTGTCGGCGGTGATGACTGTGGCGCCGCAATCGAAAACGCTTTTTCCGGGGACCCTGGAAATCGACCGCTTTGTCGCCGACGGCCTGACCGCGGGGCGGCCGATCGTTTATTCCGAGGCCGGAAAACCCTTCCAGGTGAAGGAATTCCATTACCACTTCTGGACCCAGCCGCCGACGGTGATGCTGAGGGACGAGCTGGTAACGTACCTTCGCCGGGCGAAGGTCGCCGATATCGTCGTGACGCCGGAAATGCGCGTTTCGCCGGACTACGTCCTGACCGGCAAGATCAGGCGCCTGGAGAAAGTCGTCGGCACGCCGCCGAAAGCCGTGCTTGAGATCGAGCTTGGCCTGCGCAAGGCGTCGGGGGGGGGGCTGGTTTTCCTCAATACCTACCGGGTCGAAACCACGTCCGACGAGTCCGGCGTCGATGCCGCCGTGTATTCGCTCAACAAGGCACTGTCGACCATCTACGCCGATTTTGTGGCCGACCTCTCAAAGCTGTAGATGCCCATAAAATCAAGTCATATCAAGTCGATAGAACACCGCGTCACGGAACAGGACCGGTGGCGCCGCCAGGGTCACGAAGGCGGCGTCTTGTGGTTCACCGGCTTGCCGGGGTCGGGAAAATCGACCCTGGCATTCGAACTCGAGCGCGTGTTGTTCGAAAAGGGCAAGCAGGTCTTCGTCATGGACGGCGACAACCTCCGCCATGGGCTCAATTCGGACTTGGGCTTTTCACCCGAGGACCGGGCCGAAAACATCCGCCGTGTCGGCGAGGTGGCGGCGCTTTATGCCGACGCCGGGATGATCGCCGTCACCGCCTTCATTTCCCCCTACAGGGCCGACCGGCGGGGCGCGCGCCAGGCGGCGGGAGGGCATTTCCATGAAGTTTACCTGAGCGCCAGCCTGGAGATCTGCGAGGGCCGCGACCCCAAGGGCCACTACAAACTGGCCCGCCAGGGCGAGATCCCCGACTTCACCGGCGTCTCGGCCCCTTATGAAACGCCCGAGGAGCCCGAGCTGGTCATCGACACCGGCGCGATGTCGGTGGACGAAAGTCTCCAGGTGCTCGGGGAATACGTGGAAAAGGTCTTCGGGTTGAAGGACGAATAGCGGCCGGCCAGTGCCGGCGGCAAGGGGCGTCACATGTCGAGGGCGCGTTCGTAAACGCTCAGGATTTCTTCCATTTGGGTGCGGTCGCCCTTATCCAGTTTCCTTAGCCGGATGAGCTGGCGCATGACCCTGACGTCGAAACCCGCTCCCTTGGCTTCCGAATAGACCTCGCGGATATCGGCGGCCAGGGCCATCTTTTCCTCTTCCAACCGTTCGATGCGGTCGACGAAAGACCTCAACCGGTCAGTCGAAACACCCCCAACTTCCGCCATTTTCGTCCCCCCCCTTAGACGTTGTTTTTTAATTCAAGAGCCGGTCCCCGACGTCGGACCGGCTCAGACCGTGCGAATTGAACAATAGTCGGGCTTGGGAGGCGCTGGCAAGCCGTCGTTGACGGGCGGCCGGGCGCGTTTGCCATTCGATTAAGAGGTTTTTAATATCACTGACTTAAGGGGTAATCTGAAAACCCATTGAGGGGCCTTTGATTTGGACGCTTTTGATTTCAGCCGCCTGGGCGTTTTCATCGTCGAGGACAACAACTACGTTCGCGAGACGCTGGAGAACCTGCTCCGGCATTTCCGATTCGGCCGCATCGCCGTCGCCTCGAACGGCGAGGAAGCCATCGACTATATGAAAACGCTGGGGTCGGCGAGCAGCATCATCGCGCCTGACATCGTCATATCCGACCTGGTCATGACCCCGATCAACGGCCTTCTGTTCCTGCGCTGGATGCGCACGGCGAAGGAATCGTCGAACCGGATGATCCCCTACATCATGCTTTCGGGCGCCGCCGACGGGGCCTACGTGAATTCCGCCCGCGACCTGGGCGCAACCGAATTCCTGGCCAAGCCGTTTTCAGCGGCTTCGGTTTACAAGTTCCTTGTCAAGGTTATCGAGGCACCGCGCCAATTTGTCACCACCACCAAATATTTCGGACCCGACCGCCGCCGCCAAAAACAGGATCCGCCCGGCAAGGAACGGCGATTAAAGGACGAAGAGGACGTCACCATCGTCTATTCGGCGGAAAAAGTGGTGAAGCCGAAGCAACCGACCGACGTCTGGTATTTCCGCCTGCCCAACAGCCTCAAGGAAAAAGCCGGTGGCGGCGGTTTCAAGGGCACCGCCGAGATACCCCTGGACCTTCTGGAGGAAGCGGAACAACAGCTAGGGCGAGCGGCCTTGGATTTCACCACCTGGGCGCTCGATTACCTGAAGAAGCTGTCGGATTTATGTGACGAAGCGCTGGAAACGGATGGCGAGCGCGGAAAGCACTTCCAGGAAATCAACCTGCTGGCGCTGGAACTCAGGGGCCAGGGCGGGACTTTCGGCTACCCGCTGATCACCACCTTCGGCAAGATGCTTTACGACACCACGCTCGAAGGCTGCCGCGAAGACGACAACGCGGTCGGGATCGTCAAGTCCCACATCGATGCCATGCGCGCCGTCCTGCGCGAAAAAATCGCCGGCGACGGTGGCAAAATCGGACGCGAACTTCTGGCGTCTCTTCAGAAGGCCATCGAATCCCAGGAAGTCGACGACAAGGCGAATTAAGCGGCCTTTTGCCCGTCAATCCGTCTTTCTGGTTTCCTCAATCAACCTATCGACGACTTCGATCAGCGCCTCTTCGCGGCTGGCGCCCCGGCTCAAGGCCACCGAATAGACGGCAAGCTGACGGTGGGCGCTGGTGCCGTCCTTAATGATCGTTTCCAGGTGCCCGATTTCCGAGGTGCAACCCAGCGCCTCGGCGTCTTCGTGGATGAGTTCCTGGATTTCCTCCAAAAGCCGGGTGCAGGGGACGATTTCGCCCTTGCCGAAATCCACCAGCCCCTCGTCCAGGCCGTATCGTTGGGCGCGCCAGCGGTTTTCCTCGATCAACATCGATGCATACTGTCGCCAGCGCTGGTTTTCCTTTTTCAGCCGGTACAACATCCTGAGGACGCACATATACAGCGCCGCCACGGCAACGGCGTCGTCAACCCAGGTGCAGACGTCGGTAATCCGCATTTCTAGGGTCGGGAAACGGTCGCTGGGCCGGACGTCCCACCACAGCTTGGTGGCGTCCTCGATCAGGCCAGCGCCGACAAGGGCATCGACGTGGCGCCGGTATTCGGGCCACGATTCGAAGACGTTGGGAATGCCGGTGCGGGGCAGTTCATCGAAGACGCTCAACCGGTACGATTTCAACCCCGTATCCTCGCCCTGCCAAAACGGCGACGAGGTGCTGAACGCCAACAGGTGGGGCAGGAAATAACTGACCTGGTTCAACAGGTCGATGCGCAGCTCGTCGTTGTCGATGCCGACGTGCACGTGCATGCCGCAGGTCATCAGGCGGCGGACCACCGTCTGTAAATCGCGGGCGATGACGTCGTAGCGCTCCTTTTCGGTGTGGGTCTGTTCCTGCCAGTGGGAAAACGGATGCGTCGAGGCGGCGATGGGCGCCAGGCCGTATTGGTCGGCGACCTCGACGACGGTCTTGCGGATCGCCGCCAGGCTTTCCCGCGCCTCGGCGACGGTTTCACAAACCTTGGTGTTGACCTCGATCTGGGCCTTCAGGAATTCGTGCGTTACCAATCCCTCGACGCGCTTCTGGCAGGTCTCGAACAGGGCTTCCGGCGGGTCGCTGGCGACGTCCCGGGTTTCCTTGTCGACCAGCAGGTATTCCTCTTCGATGCCGATGGTGAAAGGGGGTTCGGTATAGGCCATGTCAGTACTCCCGCACCCCGTGAATCCCATCCAGTTGCAGGATTTCGACCATCACCCCGGCCAGGATGCCGGCCCAGCGTTCGATTCCTTCGCCGTCCGAGACCTGGTTCTGGTTGATCTCGACGACGCAGTTGGCCAACCCCGCGGCCGCCCCGTGCAGATTGATGGTATAGGCCAGTTCCAACCCCGAATAGGGCAGGTTGTCGCCGACGTTGAGCCCGCGGGCTCCGAGCCTTTCGATCAGCGGCCGGGCGATGCGGGGATCGCGGTTCCAAAGAACGCCGACGTCCCAGGGGCGGTCTTCGTCGCCGTAATCGGGGGTGAAACTATGAATGGAAAACAATGCCGGCGGCTTGCCCCGCCGCCATAGGCGCGCCAGGGCTTCGTGAATGGCGTCGTGATAGGGCTCGAACAACATCTCGACGCGTTGTTTCTGGGCTTCCTCGCCGAGCCCCCTATTGCCGGGAATTTCAGTGCCGTCGCTGGCTTCGGGGATCGATTGCGGGTGACCCGGCGGCCGGTTGACGTCGATCACCAGCCGCGAATACCCGGCCAGCACCGCCGGCGCGTCCAATTGGGCGGCCAACAGGCGGGTCACGCCGGCGGCGCCGATGTCATAGGCGATATGGCGTTCGAAGTGGCCCTCGTCGAGACCGAGCCCGTCCAGCGCCGCCGGCACCGCCCGACTGGCATGGTCCGCCACCAGGACCACCGGTGCCCCCCCGTCGGGGTTCAGGGCTTCGAAAACGGGCGGGTCGCCGGAGCCGATCAGGACGGCCAACCGTTTGCCGCCCGAACGGGAAAGTTCGTTCATCGGTCAACCTCACGCCCCGATGGCTCGCTCCCTACCATTCGCCGGTGCTTTCCATAGAGGCCCAGGGCTCTTCCGGCTCCAGGGCGTCGCCCTTTTGCAAAAGCTCGATGGAGATTCCGTCCGGCGAACGAACGAAGGCCATGCGGCCGTCGCGGGGCGGGCGGTTGATGGTGACGCCGCCGTCCATGAGTTTCCGGCAGGTCTCGTGGATGTTATCAACGGCGAAGGCAAGATGGCCGAAGTTGCGCCCGCCGGTATATTCCTCCGGATCCCAGTTGTAGGTCAGCTCGATCTCGGCCTCCGGGCTCTCGTCGGCGGCCAGGAAGATAAGGGTATAGCGCCCGGCTTCGTTGTCCTTGCGCCGGGTCTCGGTTAAGCCCAGGTTTTTGCAAAAAAAATCAAGCGACTGATCGACGTCCGAAACCCGGATCATGGTGTGAAGGTATTTCATGTCCGTGAGTTCTCCTCGGGTGTTTATGGTGCCGGCCCTATTGCAGCGGAAACCCGTAAAGCCGGGCCGCGTTCTCGCACACGATCTTGGCCCGGGTCTTGGCCGGCAGGCCACCCAATTCGTTTTTGATGAAGGACTGCGAATCGGGCCAGATACCGTCGGGGTGGGGGAAGTCA
>Ga0207966_1000835_pt1 | contig 17293 bp, 14 predicted proteins | sample Knorr_S23_td_NAD_FD_185611 | JGI IMG/M metagenome (GOLD analysis project Ga0207966, IMG submission 185611) | Marine microbial communities from Southern Atlantic Ocean transect - Knorr_S23_td_NADW_ad_2500m_LV_B (SPAdes) (version 2) | ecosystem: Environmental > Aquatic > Marine > Oceanic | place...
TCAGATTTATGGTGGGAAATATCAATTCCCAACTCATTCATAACCGCTACAGAAGCAGGATGGAGGTGGGAGGGATGACTGCCGGCGCTGTATACTTCGAATTTGTCCCCGGCCCTATGCCGCAACAGGCCTTCGGCCATCTGCGATCGACAGGCATTGCCGGTGCAGATGAAAATAACTTTCATTTTATCCATATTTGAGTTTACGCTAGCTAGCAATAATCTACAAAGCTGTGCATGATTGCATGGTGTCTGAGCCGATTAAATTCTAAATTTTGTCTGTTTATGGCTGAAAAAGAATCTACAAACCCACTATTTTCGAACCCGCTTGAGACCTATCCCGGGTTAACTGTATCTGATCTGAACCGTTATCTGCCCGCCTTGCAGAAAGCGGATGATATTGAAATGACCATTGACAACATGCATGATGGTGTATATCTATCCGATGGTCTGGATGGCTTGCGTAAACTGCCCTCAGCCAGTATCGATATTATCATTACGGACCCACCGGAAAGTCCCTGGCGCGGTAAAGACAGACCTGGATCGCCCATGACTCTTCAGGAATACTATAAATGGAATAATAACTGGCTGGAAGAGGCTTACCGGGTCCTTAAATCCACAGGCGCATTATATTTATTCTGTGATTGGCGATTGTCAGGGATGTATCATTCAATGCTTACAAATTTTCTACATGTGCAAACCCGGATCACTTGGCGGAAAATGCAGGCAGGTGAAACATCAAAAGCAGTTACCTGGAAAAATCAGTCGGCCGACATCTGGTTGGCCACCAAGACCAAAGATTTTCTTTTTTATCGGGAAGCGATCTCTGATCAAAAGGATATGGAACCGGCGCTGGCGCAAGAAACAGGGCCTTCCAATCTATGGGTTGATATACTGGATACCCATATTACCCCCGCTGAGGAGATGAGCGGTGATAAACCCGAATTACTTATTGAGCGTATTTTAAAGGCCAGCAGTTTCAAATTGAACTGGGTCGTGGACCCGTTCATGGGCAGTGGTGGTGTTGGTTTGGTGACAAAGAAATTAGGGCGACGGTTCATTGGCTTTGAGGCCGATCAGGACCAGTTGCTGATTAGTATGAAACGAATTGACCAAAGCTAAGGAATAATAATGTCATTATTGGATACGATACAAAGTGATATGTATGCCGCAATGAAAAGCGGTGATAAGCATAAAACCGGCACTTTACGTGTTGCACTTTCAAAACTGAAAGATAAGAAGATCGAAAAGCGGGAAGATCTTTCGGATGTGGAAGCGTTAAAGATCATTCAAAACCTGGTAAAACAGCGTAAAGAAGCGGCCGATATCTACAAGGAAAATGGCCGTAATGATCTCATGGAAAATGAAAACGCTGAACTGGAAATACTTAATGTTTATTTACCGAAAATGATGTCAGAAGATGATCTACGTGTTCTGGTGAAGAAAGTGGTCGAGGAGACCGGGGCATCAGGCCTGAGCGACATTGGCAAGGTCATGCCGGAAGTGATGAAACAGTCAGCCGGTAAAGCTGATGGAAAAATGGCCCAATCCATTGTCAGGGAGTTGCTGCAATAATCATGATCCTGTTCCTAGATGTGCTGGCTAGCTTTTTTATGGTTGTAATGGGCGGCGTTGGTTTTCGCCGGGGATTTATTGAGGAAATGGGGCGATTATTGGGCCTGATTATTTCCACAATCTTTGCTTTGAATTATTATCTGGATCTGGCAGGATTGATCCTATCCATAGTTTCGGTCAATACATTCGTTATCATGGTTATTAGTTTCTCCTTTATTTTTGCGCTGATTTTATTCATTACCAGGGTGATGACCAGATTTTTTCATATTTTATTAACTTCCAGAGGGACAAAGTTTGCGAACCGCTCCATGGGGTTTTTGTTTGGTGCGGTAAAAGGCATGATTATCCTTATGTTATTGTACTGGACAGTAGATTTATTTCCCGAGAAGAAGTGGGCCTCCATTATTCGCAAGGAATCTTATTTATCAAAGACGTTTACCAATACTCGTTATGCAATAATTGATATATTTCACCTGACTGATCCAGTGCAGCAGGGTGAAATATTTATTCAGAATATGATCAAACGGGATCGAGTAGCAGGGGGGAAAGAAAACTGATGGCCCGTATCCCGGAAGAAACGATTGAACGCATTAGAAATACTGCCGATATCTATGATGTTGTGGCCCAGTATGTTGATCTGATAAAAAAGGGCCGGAATTACTTTGGCTTATGTCCTTTTCATTCTGAGAAAACACCGTCTTTTAGTGTAGCACCGGATAAACAGATCTACCATTGTTTTGGTTGCGGTGCCGGTGGTAACGTTTTCAGTTTCATTGTGGAACATGAAAAAGTGACTTTCGTTGAAGCCGTTCAGCAATTGGGTGAGAAATACGGCATCCAGGTTCAATATGAGTCAGGTTCAGCCAGTACTGAGTTTTTTTCCAGCTTGTATCAGGCGCACCATGTAGCCGCGGAACTTTACCATAACACACTTTATTTTGACCGGGGGAAGGCAGCGCTTCAGTATCTCCATGATCGGGGGTTGAATGATGATGTATTAAAGATGTATCAGATTGGTTTTGCGCCAGATTCATGGGATACGTTATCAAATAAAGTTAAACCATTGGATATGAAAAATGACGTATATGATAAGTCCGGTCTTTTCGTGAAAACGAAACATGGGTGGCGTGATCGATTTCGCTCCAGGATCATGTTTCCTATTTATCATCCCTCCGGTAAAGTGATTGCTTTTGGTGGACGAATATTTAATAGCGATGACCCGGCTAAATACCTTAATTCACCAGAAACACCTTTATACCGGAAAAGCGAGGTGTTTTATGGATTGCATAAGACCAGGGATGCAATTCGCAAATTTGGCACGGCGGTATTAGTGGAGGGGTATACTGATTTTCTGCAGCTGGTGCAAGTGGGTGTTGCCAATGTAGTGGCTCTTTCAGGTACAGCACTGGCGGATCAACATGCTGCCCAGATCCGCAAATTCGCTTCCAAAGTTTACCTGGCTTACGATGGAGATGACGCCGGAATTAACGCCACCCTCAGAGCGGGGTATGTCTTACTGCAAGCCGGTGTCGAACCACTGGTTATTGCAGTCCCACCCAATCAAGATCCTGATGATTGGGTAAGAAATGAAGGAATCGGTCCTTTTCAGGAAGCTATGGGTGCTGGCATTCGCTTGTTGTTGTTTCACCTCGAAAAAAAGGACGCACAAAATTTATCCGGTGCGGACCGTTCTCAATTAGTGCAGGATATCCTTGGTGAAATTGCGCGGATCAGCGATGGTATTATCCGGGATGATCTCCTAAAATCATTGGCTCAGGAGCTGCGGGTTGACGAGGTCGAGATCATTCGATTATTCAAACAGCAGTCACGCAGAAAGGGAGGATCAACCCCATCCTCAAAACAAACTGCGATGAATAAACCAATGTTTACATCCGCTTTTCAGAAAGCGCAGCTGGAAATCATCCGTACTTTGGCATTTCACTTTGATGAAGTATTTCCGGTCGTAAAGTCAGCGCTGGATTTTGAATTATTCGATGAACCTATCCTAAAAAAACTCGGCGGTTTATTGATCAAAGAAAAAACAGGTGTAGAACTATCTGCAGTGATAGATGAATTTGATGATCGCCAAGAACGAGAATTGGTATCGGAGATATTGTTTGATGAGGTCAGCCCCGATGATCCGGTACTCATTATCCAAGAATGTTTAGCAACTATCAAAGGTAAGTTGATCAAGGACCAGATCAAAGCTGCAAGGCTGAAAATGCGCGAGCTGGAGTCTTTGGGTCACGACACAGAAGCAATAATTTTGGAAGTAGCGGAATTACAAAAACAGCTTCAGGAATTGACGATGCCGCTGGATCGTAAATAAAGCAGATGAGGACGGTCTTATTATCGGCACTCTTATTAGTGAACCTTGCCGGACAAACAGTCAAATGGGATAACCATGCGCGGTATACTGCAATTACAATCTCATGTGATACTGATAGTGTTCCTGTTTATGTAGATGGGTATTACGTTGGCAAAACACCTCTTCCACATGCCTTGACAGTTACGCCGGGCTGGCACACTGTCAGTATTTTCCCACCGGATGATGGTATCCCTGAGCAAAAAGGACCTTCAACGAGGACAATGAAGGATATTATCAGGCTGGGTAAACAGGATGTCATGGTAGAAGAAGGCAATGTAGAACTCGTTGTAATGAGTTATCGGGCGATCGATGCAGAGATTGAGGAATACCAGCGCCAGACACTGAGCGGCAGTTGGCTCAGGGCGGGAATGATCCTCACTTTACTGTTACTTATCACCTGGGGACTTTAAGTTTATAGTATATTGAAAATAGTCCTCTTTTCTCGCTACCTGTATCCTATAATACCTTTTTTCCTGCTGGGCCAATCTATTGACACCACTATTGTCAAGTATTTCCCCACGGATCTGACCCGTTCCATTCTTTTGAAAGACGGCGTTGATTCCTCGAAGCTCAGAAAGCGAGCTTACTTCAAGGCAACTTACGATGGTGGCGGGGACCTGATTAAAGTGGAATATGTGCCCGCTTTCCGGGATCGGGGGTTGCCTGTGGATACTGTCCAGACCAGGGAATTGTATTACACTGACTGGAACGATTATAAAAGGGAATTGAGCAATGCGATCACGGAATGGGAAGCAGGTCGCGTCCCCCATTATAAAGCTACCTTTGGCCGCAGTGGACGGTTAACCTATGTGGACAGATACACAGGCCTTGGTGAAAAGTTATATACCTATAAATTACGCTGGAATCGGGAAGGCACAAGGTCTGCGTACAGAGTGACCTTTCATGTGAAAATGCCGATTACGCAACTGGATAGTATTCTTTTTGCGCCTCCAGCAAGTGAAATGCGGCCAGACTGGGTGGCTGATTTCAAGAGTATCGAAGATGGACGCCCAAAATCTGTGCGGGTATATGATGAGATTGGATATGAGTATTACAATTACAAGTTTTATTATAAAGATCTGCAGGATACAATAAATCAAACTGAGCGGATAACCGCCCGTTATTTTCAGGCTGATACCACATACCTGGGCAGTCACGATATTTATCTGGCAAAAAGTAAATATCTTACCCAATTGGACTATTTTTCTCCGAGTGGTACCTTGATCACACGGGATGTATTTTGGCTGGATCTCATTCTGGACGATGTGCTTGTCACCACTGCCAATGAGGAAGGTGAAATAATCGGTCGCCATATTGTACCCAAAGCAAAAGCACTATGGCGCCAATATCGCTTAGGAGGTATTTATGGTGAAGAGGAAGAAGTAACCACTGTCAAAGAAAGAAAGGTTGGTAAAGACAGAGTTATCGTGGAAGAGGAAGAAAAAGACTTGGTCATGATGAACATAGATTTGTATGGTTCATTGCCAATGTTTAATGGTCTGGGCGGTAATATGGAGACAGTGCTGTGGGGTCCCGGCTACCTGATCGGCGCAAAAATGCCCTGGGCATTAAAGTTTAGGCAATCTCAGATCAATTTCTTATTTGAGTATATGTACGGAACCCTCCCAAATGGTGGTCCCTATGACCTGGATCTCAATGGGTTTAATGCCTTGGCCAGCTATCCACTGATTGTGAATTTTGTACAGGGACTTAATATAATTGGCGGGTTGGGCATGTTTCTTTCGTCTTCCTTTCCAAAAAATGTGAATGCTTTGGCCCTAATTGGCGGTGCGGAATTTCGTTTGGTAAGCACTGCTTTTTCCAACTCACGAATTAAAACTGTTTTTGGTGTACGAGGGATGCATTTACGTGCCGATCCAAGGGACGAGGAAGCGACCATGAACTTTCTCATGTTTCATGTCGGTTTTATTTATGCACTGTAACAGAAAATAAAAAAGCCCCGCTACCGGGGCTTTTTTATTAGCACTAGCTTTGCTTATTTAGTTTTAGAACCGAAATGTTAAACCAACGTTGAAGTATCTGGGATGACCTAAGAAAACTTCAGCGTTATCAGCATCGTGGGTTGATGAACCACCCCAAGAATTGTATTGGCTATTATCAACTGCATCTTGAACAAAAATCGCATCCAAAGCATTAAATACATGAACGAAAGCCTGCATGGTAACAGTAGAACCGCCTAAATCAAAAGTAGATGGTATATCAAAGTAGGCATGTATATCCAGCTTGGAGTAGGAAGGAGCTTCCCAAACCTGGTATCTATCGCCTGATCCATCTTCCATTTCGCGGTCGCCGGGACTCCAATCAGCGAAGTTCCGGTTGTACCAATTAAATAGCGCTTGAACTTTCATTCCAGGCATTGGTGTTACGGTGCCTCCAAGCACTAGACCTTGCTGCGGCATATCACCAACATATAGCCCATCAAGAGCATATTCATAAGTTGTTGTTACGGTGCCTTCTTCTCCATAGGCTTTGTAATTACCAGAGGCATCTCCATCAAACATCCAGTTACCTATTGATGCAGCACCATCCAACCTGAACATATCAGTTAACTGTGCTGATGCTTCCACTTCAATACCAGAGTGTTTCTGATTTACACCACTAAGGAAAATTATATCGGTATCACCACTTGAACCTTGTCCTGTAGTAACTGCTTTTACCAGGTTTCTATCATTCCAGCTGGTATTATAGTAATTAATCTTACCAGCCATGGTACCGTCATCAGAGCGGAGATTGAGGCCTACTTCAAAACTAACAAACACTTCGTTTTGTGGATTGGTGGATATTGTGCCATCGCCATCATCAATCACATTATCCAAGATCGGCACTTTTTGAACATTACCAAAGTTGCCAAATACCTTGGCCTGTTCACCAACCTTACCCAAGACAGGAATTGCGCCCAAGAAGGACATTGCACTACCCAAGTCATACATCACACCAGCCTTGAGTTGCGTTGCTGAAATTGGATCAGCTTCAAATAATGGGTTTCCGACCAGGAAATGATTATTGTGGGTGTAAGTAATTGTAGAAAAACCAAACATGCCATAAGCAGAAATCGCATCTTTGGTGTAATTACCTTGGCCAAAAAATCCGATCCAGTCCACTGTGTTGGTGTTGTGATAAGCAATAATATCACCTAACCCAACTTTTTTACCATCTGGACTATTATCATCTGCATAATCCATATAATAATCGCCGCCCATCAGATCACGAACTTCACGGGCGTGCTCAATTTCCGCCGTGCGCCAATCTACACCAGCTTCTAGTTTGATTTCATCGCTCATATTATAATTAAACTTTGATATAAGGCCAATTGTCCATTGACGATTGATGCTGTTTCTCAAAATACCCACTGACTGATTATTGCCAGAGCCATGGGTACGCGGCAAGACTCTTTTATCCACGTACACTGTATCAGCGTCGCCCGAATTCATTTCAACAAGCGCATCCCAATCGCGTGTCCATGGACTACGACCATAATAGAACTTGTAATCCTCTAACCCCGTAACTCCATCAGCATCCATTGTAGGGATTCTACCATAAGTGCCAGTACCGCCACCAGAACCACCAGACCAGTATAGAATTGACGATAACCTCATTTGATCATTAATAGTTAAGAAATGGTTTAGGTTAATTAAAGGTTTATGGAAGAAATTCTCCCGTTCATTAAGGTAATTGGGGTCATGGCGATCCACAGTGTTTGCACCGTACATATACCAGTATTGTTGACCCTTATATGATGAGCTAATTGGTGACCAATTCTGATTAAAGAAACGGCCAGCTTCCTTGAACTTTCCATCACTTGCAATAGCATCTGTGTCATATGCCCTATATCCAGTTATTGATTTTGCAAATTCATGGTCATATGCACCAATATTCTGTTTATACAAATTTTGTCCATGGCGTTGGGGTGCCCCGATTGCGTATAATTCAAATCGGTTGGTTGAATTTAATGCATAGCTTGCGCCAAAGTAATAGGCCCAGGCATCCGTCCATGTTTTATCTATTACACCGTCACCTATCTTTCGCACTATGGTCCCGCTAAAGGCCATGTTATCATTGATTAAACCGGTATTGTAACTGATAGAGGTCTTCAAAAATCCACCCGCACCAAGTTCCTGTTTAATCAAACCTCCACTTTCCATTGCTGTGGGGTCAGTGATGATATTCATAGATCCTCCAATAGAGGGTGCTGCCAGATTAACAGCACTAAGACCTCTTTGCATCTGGATAGATTGAGTTGCATCACCCACACCATCCCAGTTGGACCAGTAGACCCAACCATTTTCCATGTCATTTTGCGGGACACCATTGATCATGATGGCAACATTGCGCTGGTTAAAACCCCGAACATTAATGCGCGCATCTCCAGCACCACCACCTTGCGCGGTCGCATAGACGCTAGGCGTAGTATTCAATGCCATGGGAATATCTTGTGAACCAAGACGAAATTCCATATCTGCTTTGCTTACATTTGTAAAGGCAACAGGGGTGTTTTCTCCCGCACGCGATGCCAATACTTCCAGGCCAGACATTTGCAGTACAACAGTGGCTAAAGAGAAATTCACCACAGCGGTACCGGCACCAATAGTAACTGATTCGCTAGAAGATTTGTAGCCGATCACTGAGGCCGTTACAGTATAGGATCCAGCGGGTACATTCTCGATCAGGTACGAACCGTTGGCATCAGCGGCTGCGCCTAAATCTGTGCCTTCAACAACAACATTTGCCCCGACCAATGCTGCGCCGCTACTGACGTCAGTGACCATACCAGCTAGAGCAGCAACCTCTCCCCACACAGCTTCTTCAAGAACAGCAGCTTCCTCTACCACAGCATCATCTTGTGCAAAAATTGCTAGTGGCAGGCTTAGAACGAATGTCAATAGAAAAAGTCGATTTTTCATTTATGACTCCCTTATGGTTTTATTATTTTATTAATGCAATTATTTAGATAGAAGAATATCAAACCGTAACAACGTATTTGCTTGTACAAAATTTCATAATAACTGTCCAGATGCACAAGTAATAATAATAATGTTAATTTAACCATATTATCAACGAATTATTACGGAAAAATTTCTTAGATCGGCGTGATACATCTAGCCGAATTATTTTTTGGTGAATTCACCAAAGTAGAAACGGGATACACAGCCAGTTCATCCTGGTAGGGAAGGATATGATCCATCGCAACTGCCGGGGTATGATCGCGTGTATTTACCCAGATATCTATCGCCGGGTGGGTTAATATCACCGGCATACGGGTATGGATATGGGCAAATTCTGGTTTGGGAGTAGTGGTAATTACTGTATATGTTTTCATCAATTCACCATTGGCAGATCGCCATTCGTCCCACAACCCGGCCATGGGCAATATTTTTTTCTCAGGGTCGTGAAAATAATGGGGTGTTTTGATAGTGCCTATATTCTGCCATTCGAAATAGCCATCTGTGATTACTATACATCGTTTGCTGCTCACAAGATTTTTAAAGGATGGTTTTTCTAATAACGTTTCTCCACGGGCGTTGATCATCTTTGTGCCGATAGATTTATCTTTTGCCCAAGAAGGTATCAGCCCCCAGCGCATATGCTCTATCTTACGATTGTTATTATAGACTAATACTGGTGAATTTTGCGTCGGCGCAATATTATAACTGGGACTGTATTCATCTTTCTGTTCCCATTCATCAATAAGCAGTTCCTCAATTATTGACTGGGCATCCTTGGTAAGTGTCTTTCTACCACACATGGGTTTAGTTTGATTGTACTAACAATTAATGATACAATAACCCAGGGTTCTCAAATCTCTTCTCCAAACAGTTTTTCAACATCTATAGTTCTATCTTCATTGTAGAATATCCATTTTCCGAATCGTTTTCCTTCCACATAGTCACCTTCAATCTGTTTCCAGCCTTTTTCGTACCATTGTGTACTCTTGCCGTGGCGCACACCATTTTTAAATGCCTCCTGTTTGAATTTTTTTCCGCTATCGTAATACCAATTATATATGCCATGAAGTTTACCATTTCTGAACTGTCCCTCCGCATAGCGGAGGCCTTGTTTATTCCAGTAAGTCCATTTTCCATTCCACAACCCATTTCTATAGGTGCCTTCTTTTTGTTTTTGACCATTTTTATACCAGTAGGTTCGCTTTGTAATTATAATTTTATTATTTGATTCTTTAACGATGGTAATGATTTTAGGCATACCATTATCATGGGTCTCTTCAACAAATTCACGAGTTTGAGGAAAAATAAGAGTTGAAAGGAATATTAGTAGAACAGGGACTTGTTTCATGTTCAAGCTTTGGTTCACGGGTCCTTAATTTACGCGTAAATTAAAAACTTCACCAAAGAACGAAAAACCCCTGAATTGTTAATACCGTTTCTTCTGGCAGCTGGGACAAAAATGGGTACCGCGGCCGGCCACCCGTTTCTTTTTTATTTCTGTTGCACAGATCGCACATGGTTGTCCGTCTTTCCCAAAGACATGTAACTGACTTGAAAATTTTCCTGACTTTCCATTGAGATAACTAAAATTGACCACGGTTGTGCCACGGGCAGTTATGGATAATTCTAAAGTGTTTCTGATCGAATCCCGTAGAGTACTAATATTTTTTTTCGGTATTTTGTTGGACTTTGTTTCCGGGTGTATTCCGCTCTGCCACAAACATTCATCTACATATATATTACCCAGTCCGGCGATGAGACGCTGATCCAGCAATAAAGCTTTTATCATTCGCTTTTTACAGTGCAGGTTCTCTATTAGCCAAGCAGCGGTGAAAGCATCACCAAGCGGTTCAATACCAAGTTTTTCATCCAGAAAATCCTGTGATGGGTAATAATAAAACCGGCCGAATTTTCTTGTATCTTCGAAAACTAACTGTTGCCCATTATCCAATCTTATAATGGCCGAGATATGCTTTTCATCAGTTTTACCATTTGAAAAATACAGTTTGCCAGTCATCCGTAAATGAATTGCCAATATTTCTTCTGCAAAGCTTATAACAATAAATTTTGCCCTACGGTGGACGTTGGTAATATTTCTTTGAACTATATTATTTATAAAATCTTGTTTTGAAAAGTTGAACAATACTTTGGGCCAGCGCACATCAATATTTGTGAATTTCTGCCCTACGAGTTGATCTCGAATGGATAAAACTACTGTTTCAACTTCGGGGAGTTCAGGCACGGTTTAATTGAACCAGTAAGATATTTTGGCTACCAGTGCGTTGTTCTTGGTCCGGAAATTATCCGGGTAAGAATTATTAGTATAAACAATAAATAGATCGGATACTGGCGCAAAACGCCACTGGAAGCGCAAATTCACATTAACGTTGTCAGCCTGATCGTTGTATTGAACAAAAGTAGTGAAGAATAATTTGTTCGTAAAGGTTAGATCCAGCCGCGGACCAATCAAAAGAAAGGCCACATCTTCAAACGGATCGGGCAGATCAATCTTATCATAGGTCGTGGATATTGATAAGTTTACATAAGGTTGTACCCGATAATTAATTGTACCATTAAGAGATAACTTATTTCCATTATAATAACCCCCGTACCGAATATTGGAATTAAAATTGAGTGTTTTTCGGGCATCAGATACATAATCCAGCGAAAGTTCATTCCAATTGTATTCGCTGCCTGCCGCAAGTGTATCACCACTGGTATTCGTGGGATCAAATGGTGCCAGTAATTTTACAAAACCACGTTCCAATTCTGCTGACAACTTGCTCCGGTCCAGCCAGTTGATCATGTATTTTAACTCAAATTCTCGATCTGTTGTATTGAAGTTCTCATCCAAAACATTATAAAATTTGAATGCTGGTCCATGGTTAAGAATATTTCCCTCTTCGGGGTAAAATTTAAATTCTAGATCTGAACCAAAGCGGTGGAAACCGATCCGTTTTACAAAACCTACATCGGCCTGGAAATCTGAGCCAACAAAAGAATAGCCCATATGGGCCGATACTGTGCCGGTATTATATTTGATTGAAGTCGCTGCTGCAAACGCGTTATCTCCAGCATTCTTGTATATTGCCTGGTGAAAAAATGCTTTCCCCGTCCAAAGGTTATCCACACTGGCCAGGTTAAAATCAATACCGCTAACCTGGTTGTAGGAATTGTCGCTGCCATCTGAATTATCTTGCAGGCCGGATTCCTTATTTACCAGGAATACGCTTAAACTAGAACGCGTTAGTATCTTCCGCTGTAGTGTAGCCACAGTAAAATTACTGGCGGGGGTTTCTCCATTCGCATCGGTTTGCATACTCATGATCCCCAGGCGGTAATTCGACCCCAGCTTACCACTTAGGCGTGCACCGCCTATAACCGGACTGGCCAGTCCAATCCGCCGGGAAAAGAATGGCCTTATATTTTTGCTGCCCAGGCTGGCGAAAAGATCACTATTCTCCAGAAAAAACTGCCGCTTTTCTGGAAAGAATAATTCAAAGCGATCCAGATTTGTTCTCTGCCGATCTACCTCTACCTGCGAAAAATCTGGGTTAATGGTTAGGTCCAGATTCAGTGAAGTGGATAATGTTACCTTCGCATCCAGGCCGGCAGCAGCATCGCTATTCGCTGGATCGCCTGCTTCAATATCTTCTGACCCTTGGCCGGAAAGAAAAGGAATTATTGAAAAGCGGGTTCCCAGTTCCGGAGGTGGTTTAGCCCACTGCAGTGTACCAGTGAAGGCCAGGGTAGAGGATTTGAACTGTCGCGGTACAGGTGCCCAAGCGGACTTTTCATTTTGGAGCAATGAAAAACGACTGAAATTAATGCCCCATTCCTTGACTCCATCCTGGTAACGAATACTACGAAATGGAATTGCAAATTCTGCAACCCAGTGATCATCATGTTCTTTTACAGCGGAATACCATTTGCAGTCCCAGTCCAGCGAAACGTCGCCGCCATCTGCCTGTATGCCATCCCATTGCGCTCCGGCGGCAGAGACCCCAAATGCAAAGCCGTTGGTCTGATCATTGTAGGTGTCCATGAAAATGATGAAGTTATCATTTTTTGAAAAACTGAAATCTCGCCGCAACGATTCTACGGGACGTTTGCCAAGGACTGTATCGTAGCAGATAATTATTGCATAAAGGTAATCTTCGTTGTAAGTCAGCTGTACTTCTGTCCTCGCAGTGGCCAGGCCAGTGTCAATGGGTGTTATTCTGAAAAAGTCTTTGGCTGTAGCAGCGTTTTCCCAAACTGCTTCATTACGTTCACCATCAATTACGATTTCTTCATCTGTTGCGGCAATACCAATCCGGAAAGTGGCGCGGTTAACAGGTTCCGACTGGGCTTGCAACAAAGAAAATCCTAATAATATATACAATCTTTTCATCAGACATTTATTTCGTTAGCAATCTTTTCTCAAACCCAAACTTAATTAAAAAAATGTATACTGAAAGAATAGAGCGCAAGATTTTATTGCTAATGTTGTTCAAAATGTCTGCAGCCAATATATTGTGATCATGATAATCGTAGTTATGGGTGTATCGGGGTCCGGAAAAACCACAGTAGGTAAGGCATTGGCATCCGCGTTGGAAATCCCTTTTTATGATGCGGATGATTTTCACCCGCAAGCAAATATTGAGAAAATGAAGCAGGGGATTTCGCTGCAGGACGTAGACCGAGAATCCTGGCTGGACACATTGACTAATAATCTGGCAAAATGGGAAACGGCCGCAGGTGCTGTGCTGGCCTGTTCTGCGCTGAAAGAAACGTACAGAACAGTTCTTCAATCAGGCGTAGAAAATGATGTTACCTGGGTATATCTTTACGGTCGCTCAAAACTAATCAAAGAACGGATGGCTGGAAGAAAGGAACATTATTTCAAACCAGATTTAGTAGATTCACAATTCACGGATCTGGAACCCCCACAATACGGCTGGCATTTTAACATTTCGTCATCAGCAGATCATATTGTGAAGAGTATTTTAGATAAGTTAAGGCATACGGACTAATTATGGATTATCAACTACTAATGGCTGTTCTTATCAGTATCGCTTTACTGTTGTTATTGATTCTGCAATTCAAAATACAGGCGTTTTTGGCACTGCTGATTGCCAGTATGGTCGCAGGTATCTTGGCCGGAATGCCCCCTACAACAATAATTGACAGTATGAAAAAGGGTATGGGTGATACTCTTGGATTTGTAGCAACTGTTGTGGGCCTTGGTGCCTTATTCGGTGCGTTGCTGGAGCATACCGGCGGTGCCCGCTCCCTGGCGGATTATATGCTGGAAAAAATGAGTTTGGAAAGGGCACCATGGGCAATGGTTGGAACAGGACTTATCGTTTCTATTCCTGTGTTTTTTGATGTGGCCTTCATTATCCTGGTCCCGATCATTTATGCCCTGCAGAAACAAACCGGTAAATCATTGTTATTTTTTGGCATGCCCTTACTGGCTGGACTGGCTGTTGCCCACGGATTCATCCCACCAACACCAGGACCTGTTGCCGTAGCGCACATACTGGGTGCAGATCTAGGTTATGTAATTCTTTTCGGCATTGTGATTGGTATACCTACCGCTGTAATCAGCGGACCGATTTTTGGCTCATACATAAGTAATAAAATCGAGGTGGCCATACCTGATTATATGGAAGAGACAATGGAGGATAAAAAGAGCCATGTTGCTCCTGGGATGATCATAACAATTATCTTTATTCCCATATTGCTTATGGTCATCAACACTGCAATAAAACATATTCCGCAAACAGCCTGGTCGATCCCATCCGCTTTCACTGTTTGGCTCGGACTAATCGGGCATCCATTTACAGCATTAATAATCGCAAATTTACTGGCCTGGTATTTTTTGGGTCTTCGCCAAGGCATGACCAGGGATGACATTCAGGAAATGTGGAGCAAGTCCCTGGCCCCGGCCGGTTTGATTATTCTATTAACTGGCGCGGGCGGAATGTTCAAGCAAATTCTGATCGATACTGGTGCTGGCGCTATGTTAGCCCGATCCCTGGCCGGCGATACAACTACACCAATAATGTTTGCCTTTATATGCAGCTTATTGGTGCGCGTGATCCAGGGTTCAGCTACAGTCGCTATGATCACCAGTGCGGGTTTAACGGCACCACTATTACTATCCTTTGGTGGGGCAGAAGTTTATAAGGCTTTAGTAGTAATCGCCATCGCCTCTGGCGCTACAATGATGTCCCATGTGAACGACAGTGGTTTCTGGCTGGTGAATCGTTATTTTGGTCTTACCGAACGGCAGACCTTGCAATCATGGACAATACTTACAGTGATCCTGGGCCTAACTGGATTCTTGATAGCCTTGATCTTGAGTATGGTAATATGATCAGAGAATCACTTCGAAATCAAATTTCTGGGTAATGACCTCGCCGGCACTTTTTACCTGTACCCAAATGGCGTAGTTGCCAGGCATCCCCAGTTTTATTGCCGGGAAATTCACCTCGCCATTCGGTGATGTATTGCTATTGAAATAATTCCCTGTTGAATCATCCGCAAAACCGAAAAAACATATATCTTCCTGATCAAGTACGCCCTGGGTATAATTTTCCTGAAACATTTCCTGTGAGGCCATGCTGATCGTGCCAACGGGGTGCAGGTGGACAAAAACACTCCTGTCATTTTTTAAAAGTGCTGCGTGGCCGCCCATACTTATATAGGGTTCTAACACTACCGGTGTCCCGTTATTACTCACTTTAAACTGCAGCGCAATATCATCCCCGGCATTGTATGCAGGCTGTTTTTCTTTCCATGTAATCCTGTCCTCATTCGTATTCAGCATCCATGAATCATCTGGATCTCTTTCAACGGTAAGAATAGTGGGGTCATAGATGGTATTTTCAGTATTATAGGTAAATGTATTGGTCATGGTGTGGGAGAAGCCAGTCTCGTGGGTAAGGTCCATGTAAAGGTGATATGTACCATTCTCAAAAGGCGGCATTTTTGCTATGAAAACATTTCTGTCATCTGTTCTGGTTGGGTGAATATGTGCCAGCTGTTCATATGTATCACTAATGATATACATGTGCATGATTTTTCCATGATCGGGAATAAGGTCTGCTATTCTGCCCTGAACCCACAATTCGTCTACTATCTCAATACTAATATGATCCGCTTGACCATTATTCAATATATTCACCTTATTCTCAAGGGACTGGAATATATTTTGTTGGTAGGCCAGATCAATTTTATCCCACCAGTTTTTCCCACCGTAAATGATCGCTGAGAAAAACAATAGTGTTATAGCCGTAACAATGTAGGATCGTTTTCTTTTTGTTTGGCCTGGTTCTGTGCCGGGTGGTTCAGTGCTGTCCTTATAGCCGACCCTGATGATGTTAATACCGCCAAAGAATAATACACCGAGCAAAACCCACAGAATGGATGATGTGGCCTGGTTCATTACGGCCACTTTTGTGGCAATAGAATTGACTGGAATAGAGACCCGCTCAACACGCTGACCTTGATATATTTTCATATCAAGGTTATATGATCCAAAATCCATTAGCCATAGTTGAGCGGAAAAGAGATTGTTTTCTCCCTGGACAGGTTCGGCAACATCAGCCGGCGGCGATTTGCTTTTTCTGTCTTTATCCTGTTTTTGCGGCTGGACTGTTACCTTGTTAACACCATCTGCAAAGACCCTTACTGAAATATCTGCCAAGCCAGGAACTACACCAGGCAACTGAACGAATACTCGCAGGGGGATATCACCAGCCTTGCCTTCATAAACAACATTGTTATGCCCAATATCGGCATTGAGGAAACAAGAAAGAATTATGGCACATAGAATGAACTTATTTAGGGTGCAGATCATCGCTTGACCTTCCTGATCCAGGTACCGAAGAAGCTGCCCAAGTAGGAGAAGATGATGGTAAAAATAGTAAGCAGCCCAAAATTCCCCAGCGTCATTTTTTTCAATTCAGATTTTTGTCCATAGGGTGTCCATTCCTGAAACCAGAACTCGTAACTACGTTCACCCATCCTAACCCAGTAAGGAATATTGTTATCAGCGGCAAAAAACCAGTTTCTGGCGTTTTCGCTTAGCAGAAATTCAGCGAAGTGCCACTGCACCAAAAAGAAAGTGATGCAAAAACAAACACCAATCATTGCTGCTTTCAATATTCTGTTACTTATTGTGATCTTGTGATGCAGTAAATCAACTGCAAGTGCAGGAATAACTAACAGCACGGGAAAGTAAGGGGCCACATAATGGTCTACATCTCTATAGATAGGGCCCAGTAGTGGTTCAGCTTCAAATAGCGGTAAGATCCAGATGATCAGCAGACGATGCAGGATAAACAGTGCCGCAATGATTGTTGCTGCATATTTATGGTCAGCTGCATTGCGAAAAG
>Ga0207966_1000841_pt1 | contig 17208 bp, 20 predicted proteins | sample Knorr_S23_td_NAD_FD_185611 | JGI IMG/M metagenome (GOLD analysis project Ga0207966, IMG submission 185611) | Marine microbial communities from Southern Atlantic Ocean transect - Knorr_S23_td_NADW_ad_2500m_LV_B (SPAdes) (version 2) | ecosystem: Environmental > Aquatic > Marine > Oceanic | place...
TTTGCGGGTGTCGCCCAGCCTGGCCAAAGGCGCTAGCTTGAGGGGCTAGTCTCTTAGGAGTTCGTGGGTTCAAATCCCATCGCCCGCATTTCTAAAAATATGATTTGTTTTATTTTTCTGCCAAAGCCTTGATAAAATGATTTCTTCTAATCTCTTCGGTAATCACAGCTCTTGTCTCTTCTACAAGAATACGATTCACATCCAATTTTCTTCTTGCTTCCTTTACAATTTTATCATACATTGCAAGTGGGTATAGAACAAGGTAAAGATTTTCCATTACATTAAAAATTCTATTGGCTTCCTTTAAGCGGTCTTTTCTGATATTATCCAACACGAGTCTTTTAAGCTCCCCAATACAATCAAGAAGACCCAAAACATACGATTCTTTTGAAACCTTCAGAGATTTTAGAGACGGTATTTCCTTATTTTCTATTATTGCCAAAAATGAATGAGCCTCAACAAATTCTTGTTCAGGCGTGATAAGATATTTTTTAAAACCTTCTTTTGCTTTTTTTTGGTTTTTTATCAATACTGATTCTGCTTTTTTGATTTTTTGCTTTGCAAGCTTGAGGTCGCCCTTATGAGCTGCTATAATTGAATGACTAGATAAGATAACTACGTCTCTCGTATTTTTTATCAAAAATTCCCTTGATGCATTTGAATCTTTTAGCAACTTTGAAATTTCACGTAATGATGATTTTACATTCTTTAATGCCATATTCACCTTTCAAAAAACTGGGATAAAGTCGTTTGCCAAAGGGCTTAATTGTACTATTAATTTGTTTTAGACATGTGTATAACCGTCAAGCAAATGATGCAGATTGAGGAAAACGGTCATCAGATGGGATTTTTGAGAAAGTTTATGATGGAAAACGCCGGTGCTGCATGTGCAAAAAAATTAGTGGAAAAATTTGGAGATGTAAAATCAAAAAACGTTCTTGTTTTTGCTGGACTCGGAAATAATGGTGGCGATGGTTTAGTAATTGCACGACATTTGGCAGGATATGGAGCAGGTGTAACTGTTTTTCTTTTGGGTGAACCTGATAATATTAGATCAGAAGAGTGTTCATGGAACTGGAACCTGTTAGAAAAAATGGACTCGATAAAATTACTTACTGGTGGAAATTTTGGGCTTCTTAATAATTTAGATAAATTTGATTTAATAGTTGATGGAATCTTGGGAACTGGTATTTCTGGTGAAATAAGAGAGCCACACGCATCTGCTATTACGTTTATCAATAAATCAAATGCATTCAAACTAGCTGTAGACGTTCCTTCTGGGGTAGATCCAGATACTGGAAACAAAAACTTACCGCATGTTAAAGCTGACATGACAGTTACATTTCATAGAATGAAGGTTGGTATGCCAACAGCAAAAGATGTATGTGGTGAAATTTTTGTTGAAAAAATTGGAATTCCATCAGAAGCAGAGATTGATGTTCTATGAAGGTATATCAAGTATCAGTGGGCCCAATGCAAAATTTTTCATACATTGTTGAAGACGAATCTACACATGAGGCAATTGTGATTGATCCATCATGGGATTTGGAAAAGTTAACTGAAATTATCAATGAGCAAAATCTCAATCCCAAGTATATCGTTAATACTCATTGGCATGATGACCACACCCGAGGAAATGAGGAACTGGCAAAAGAACTCAGTGTAAAGATTGTTCAACATAGTGACTCACATATCAAAAATGACTTGACAGTTTCAGATGGAGATTCCATAAAATTTGGCTGTTCAGAACTTGCTGTATATCACACGCCTGGACATTCAAAAGATGGTATATGTCTTGTAGGAGACGGGAAAATTTTTTCGGGTGATACTTTGTTTGTAGGAAACTGTGGCCGAATAGATTTACCAGGAGGAAGCGCAAAGGAACTTTATCACAGTTTGTTTGATACTATTGGAAATTTGGATGATAATCTAGTTTTGTATCCGGGTCATGATTATGGCTCAGCCATAACAACCACTATTGGAAGGGAAAAACAAACCAATCCTGTAATGCAAAAGATGTCCGAGGTAGAATTTGTTGAACGAATGGGTGGTTAATTATGTCAGATATTGTAATTCATTGTAATGAGGAAAAAGGACAAAAATTCATCAAAGATGTTAAAGGGAAAGAGTTTCTTTTTTCATTCGTAATTTCCTATACAGAGACGGCTGAAACTCCTGGAATCACAGTGGCTGGAGCTGATCCAGATTTCTTAAAATTTACTCCTCCGGCAGACGCAGAGTTCCTTCACTATGGATTCTGTAAAAGTATAGATGTAATTCCAATGACACCAGATGGAAAACCTACTCCTGCACTTCTGACAAAAGCAGCTTTGGAGTCGGCAGAAATTCCACAAGTAGTTATTAATGCTGGAAGCAAGATTGCCCCAAAACTTCCATATTTTGAAACTAGCCTTATTCCAGGTAAAAATATAGCCTTGGAGCCTGGGCTTGAGCAATCTCTTGTTGAACGTGCAATTGATTATGGTCGAATACTTGGTAGAACGTTAGCGTCATGTACTGACTGTTTGATAATAGGTGAAAGTATCCCAGGAGGCACAACAACAGCATTAGCAGTTTTGAAAAGTTTTGGTATTAATGCTCATGTTAGTTCTAGTATGCCCAATAACCCTGAATCATTAAAAAATGAAATTGTTGAAAAAGCACTAAAACGTTCTGATTCTAAAGATCCCTTTAAGATAATAGCAAATGCTGGTGATCCAATGATCCCATTTGTTGCAGGAATGTTAAGTTCTGCCTCTGAGATTACAAATGTAATTCTAGCAGGAGGGACGCAGATGACTGCAGTACTTGCTTTAGCAGAGGCAATTGGTTATGATAAGGACAGGACTGCATTGGGAACTACATCATACATAATTGATGACAAAAGTGCTAATTTATTAGAAATAGTAAAGTCAATTTCTGACATTCCTGTATTATCAATAAATCCAAAATTGGAAGATTCAAAATTTAGTGGTTTACGTGCGTATTCAGAGGGATTTGTAAAAGAGGGTGTGGGTGCAGGTGGTAGTATAATCGCATCAATACTAAAAGCTGGTATGGATTCACAAAAATTGCTAGAATTAATTGATAAAGAATACGAGCGAATTTCTTCGTCAAAATGACTGATTTTAATTCTTGATGTAACGTTACCTATTCTTTAGCTGGTTTTTCAACTTCAGATTTTTTTTCAGCATCAACGTTAGATTCAGTTTCAATCTCTAAATTTTCTGTTTCTGGACTTCCTAGATCTGATTCTGGCTTGGATAATGTTTGATTAAATTGTGATTCAAAAGTTAATCGTATCTTTGGTTCCTCGTCAATTTTTACAGTATATGATGGAATCGTAACAACACGTTCTCCTATCATTATATGTCCATGAACAATAGCTTGCCTTGCTTGGTATGGCGTCTTAAAGTATAGTTTCCTTTGGACTATAGTCTGTAAACGACGTGATAATAAATCAGCAACTTGTAGATTTAACACATCATCTAAAGTTGAATTTTTGTCTACTAATCCTATTTTGGAAAGTGAATTAATGAGTATTGGTTCTTTTTGCTCTCTATCTTCTTGTCTTAAGGCAAGTAGTGAACGAGCTTGAAGTCTTAGCCTTGACAATTCAGTGTTTGCTTTCCATAACTCTCTTTTAGTTTTTAATCCAAATGTACCAAGAATTTTTAATTCATCCATCATAAGGTCATAGTTAAGTGGCCGTTTTGGTTTCTTCCAAACTCTTCTTGATAATTTAGGATCTCCCATCTATCTCACCTATGTTTTTTTTGCATCAGGCGCTGCTTTCTTTTCGGTTTTAGGTGCCTGCTTATTTTCTACACCTGGTTTAGTTGCAGCAGTTGATCCTTTTGCTCCTTCAGCTGCTGGTGCTCCCTCAACTGCTGGTGCTCCTTCAGCTGTTGGTTCTCCTTCAGCTGCTGGTGCTCCTGGTGCTCCTCCTGCTTGCGCTGGTAAAACTCTACCACCTTTAGCAACTCCAACTGCTCCACCTTTTCGACCAGTACACCTAGTGCGTTGACCTCTAACCTTTAATCCAAACATGTGCCGATATCCTCTCCAACTGCCAGTTGCCTTTTCTCTTTCAACATCATTTCTTACTGTAAAGTCTATATCAGATGTAATCAGATGTTTGTCTTCTCCAGTTTCAATATCTTTTCTTCTGTTCAAAAACCATGATGGAAAATTAGAGGATGTAGGATTTTGTATAATATTTTCAATTGACTTGATCTGCTCATTTGATAAATTTCCAATTCGTAGGCTGGAATCAATTTTTAAATTGTTAATAATGGAATTTGCAAACATATATCCGACTCCCTTTATCTGAGTGAGTGCAATTACCATCTTTTTGTCTCCAGGAATGTCATTTCCTAAGATCCTAACTATGTAGTTATATTCAACGCTCAAGTATGCAAGATTCTAAATTTCCCCGATAAAAACCAACTGGTATCTGAATTGTTTTAACTATAGTTAGCATTAATAGTCTAATTATTTTATTTATTTCAGGTTGATATTATGATAAATAATAATACGGATGATAATGACAAAACGTTAGAGGCACTATTTGAGCCACAAAATGCTGAAATTCTAGCAAACTTGGAAGATGGTCCAAAGATATCATCAGAACTTGCTGAAATTCTTGGGATCAAAGAAGAAAAACTAGATGAACAGATATCATACCTTAAAGAAATGGAGTTTGTAATTAAAACCAATAAAACTGGTAGTGTTTACTATTCAGCAGACAAGAATAAGCTATCTAAAGTTTTAGAAAACGATGATAATTTTAAAAATATTGATGACGGACTAGCCAAGCTTGATAGTTTTCTTAATTAGTTGATTTCTATTTTTCTCTGTAAAACCACACTAGCCTAAATCAAATATGCGTTTTTTGCCCAAATTAATAAATTTCAAACAAGAACTGTAATTTTTTTCCTACTTAATATATAAATACCTAGAACTTTGCATTTTTTCAGTATGAACGTTACAGGAAAATTTTTACTAGCTTTTCTTTGTATTTCAATAGCATCATATGGACTTTCAGGCTCGGTATATGCAAGTAACCATAACTTACTTCCTTTATCAGTTGCAACAAATTCGGACTCTTATTCAACTGGCGACATGATTCTTATTTTTGGATCCATTAGAAATTATGACGGCACAAGTCCTATTATCACTATTCAGATTTTTGGTCCATTAGGAGGTATGAAAGTTATTGATCAAGTAACACCCAACTCGGATGGAACTTTTGAAATTGATCTGCCAGCGCAAGGTACGATTAATTTAACAGGTGAATATATTGTAAAAGTTATGTGGAATAAACAACCAGCAGATACTACATTTGAATTTGTTGGTGGTGCTGCGCCAGAACCAGTAGATGATACTGCTGCAGAAGATGCGGCAGCAGCGGCAGCAGCAGAGACAGCAGCGGCAGCAGCAGAGACAGCAGCGGCAGCAGCAGCGGCAGCAGCAGTAGTAGAAGCAGAACCTGAGTTTGAACCAGAACCAATGATGACATCACAACCAGCTGAAGAAAAGAAAGGCGGTGGCTGTCTCATAGCAACAGCAGCATTCGGTTCTGAAATGGCACCACAAGTTCAATTCCTAAGGGAGATTCGTGATAACACTGTGTTACAAACAGAATCTGGCTCTGCATTTATGACTGGCTTCAACCAGTTTTACTATTCATTCTCACCAGCAGTGGCAGACTATGAACGAGAAAATCCAGCCTTTAAGGAAACTGTCAAACTTGCGTTAACTCCGATGTTGACGTCATTAGCTATTCTAAACTATGTTGATATTGATTCAGAAGCAGAAATGTTAGGATATGGAATTGGTATCATACTTCTTAACATAGGCATGTATTTTGTAGCACCAGCAATAATAATAATTAAAATTAAAAATAGGAACTAGTTTTACTTCTTAATGTCAAAACGCAAAGCTCAGGGCATCCTTGTTTTCACATTAGCTTTAGCTGCATTTTTTGTATATGCATATCTTCTAATGTTATCTGAGTGGAGCCCAATTGTTTTACAATTATCTATGTTAACAGTTGTTGGAGGGGTTCTAGGTGTAATTTCTTGGATAGGATATATGATGGCCACTACAAAATCTTCGCCATCGTCAATCATCCAAGATGAAGAAAAATAACTTTACTTTTTTATTTTCACATCAACTACCGTTTGATAAAATCTGGGACCAACAGGCCTAACTATTTTGGATCCTAGTATTGTTGATTTTACGGGTGTTATCTGCATATAATGTTGTTCTGATAGTTTTGCGGCATCTGATTTTTTATCTGCATGAATGTGGGAATAGTAGTGAATGATACCACCACTTTTGGTTGATAGGATAGCCGAGTCTAGAAATTCATCTGATTTTTCAGGAAGTAACATGAGTGTTCGATCTGACTTGTTTTCTAGTTGACTGTTAATTACTTGAGAAGCATCACCATGGATGGATATGACATTTCCTACAAGTCTATTAATTGCTATATTTTTCTTGCATAATTTTGTAGCAAATGGATTTATGTCAATATTGAACACAGTGCATTTTTTCATTTTTGCAGCAATAATTGAAAATATACCTACTCCACCAAACATGTTAACCATCACCTCACCATCGTTAACAAATTCTGCAATTCGTGTCCGCTCTGATGATAATCTTGGAGAGAAGAATACATTTCGAACGTCAACAAAAAACCTACATCCAGATTCCTTGTATTCAGTTTCTGTTTTATCTTCTCCAGCTAAGATTTCTAAATCCCTTGTTCTGAATTCCCCATCGACAGAAGATGACTGATAAAAAATAGACTTGGCACTTTTTACTTGATCTAAAAGTGTTTCACCAATTAATTTTTTCTTTGATGTTAGTGAGTCAGGTATTCTTATTATTATAATATGACCAATTTGATCAAAAGCTGAAATTAGTTCATCTGATTCTTTTGTAGAAAGAACTGACTCTAATGTTTTTTTTAACATTCGTGACATTTTAGTAGTAAAAATTTGATGATGCTTTTTGTGTTTTGTCTAATCTACTATCTTCTTTATTAACTCGTGGCCTTCTGCTCTTTTCATCTCTTCTAAATGTAATATCTAGTGATTTGAGGAATTTGTTCATTGCATCTACTTTTGATAGTGGAGAAGATGCATGTCCGCTAATACCAGAAGTTCCTTCAAATATAACCACTGAATCAGATACAAGATCCAATAATTGGAGATCATGGTCAATAACCATAGCTGATTTTCCATATGACCTAGTAAAATGTTGCAGAAACTTAGCAACTGCTATTCTGTCTTCTACATCTAAAAAGGCAGAAGGTTCGTCTAAAGCATAAAGTTCAGCCTTTTGAAGAAGACACGTAATAATTGAAACTTTTTGAAGTTCCCCACCTGACAAATTTTTGATTGATTTACTATACAGCTTTTTAATTTTAAGTGGTTCAACTATCTGTTCCTCTTCTTGGCTACCTTCAATCAATCCATCATTTGCCGTGTTTAACACCGAAACAACATCGACATCACTATTATTTGATAAATATTGTGGTTTGTAAGAAATCTTAATCTTCTTATTCACATTTCCTAGATCTGGTTTCTCCACACCTGCAATCATTTTCATCATTGTTGTCTTACCTAGAGAATTTGCACCCATGACACCTAGTACCTCTCCTTTTCGTACTTGTCCCGCTTCAATAGTAACAGAGAAGTTTGGATATTTTTTTTCAAGAGTAGGATATTTTATGGTGATATTTTCTGTTGTAAACTGCCCCGTAGATGATGAAACATCAAAAGAAAATTTCTTGTCTCGAAACCTAACATTCTCATTTGGAAGGTAACCATCAAGAAATACATTAATTCCAACTTTGGTAGATAATACACTAGATACTATGCCATATGCAGAAGAAACTCCATAAAGAACCTCAATATAGTCACTTACATAATCTAGTAACGTTAGATCATGTTCAACTACCATCACACTCTTACCAATTTTTGCTAGGTCATGAATTACTTTTGCAACAGCTGTGCGTTGAAAAATATCGTTATATGATGATGGTTCATCAAAAAAGTAAAAATCTGTATCTTTTGCTGACGCTACAGCCACTGCTAATCTCTGTAATTCACCCCCGCTTAGCTCCCTCACATTTTGTTCTACTGAATTTTGCAAGCTTAAAGCTTTGATTAATTGATTTGTAACACCTCTCTCATCATATTTTTCAAGCAGTTCTTTTCCCGTACCATCAAACATTTCAGCTATGTTGTAAACCTGTTGTGGTTTTATCGAAGCGCTAATTTTACCATCTCTGATCTTTTCAAAATGTGACTTTAATTCAGTCCCACTATAAAATTGCAAAATTTCATCCCATTCTGGCTCTTCAGAATACTTCCCCAAGTTAGGTTTTAGATTTCCTGATAAAATATTGATGACTGTGCTTTTACCCATTCCATTTCTTCCGAGTAATCCTATAACCTGTCCCTTCTTTGGAGTAGGCAGCTTATACAAACGAAAAGAGTTTTGTCCATACTGGTGAATTTTATCAGTAGCTAACTCCGTAGCCAAATTGACAATTGTAATTGCATCGAAGGGACAAACTTTTACGCAAATACCACACCCATTACAAAGATCCTCATCAATTTGCGCCTTTTTTATTTCCTCATTGAGTACAATACAATCTGCACCTGATTTGTTAATTGGGCAATATTTTATACACTCTAATCCACATTTTTTAGGCTGGCATAGATCCTTATCTAATACAGCTACACGATGAGTCATAACCATATTCAATATGTCTTTAATTAAAATCTCATGATTACAGAAGAAGAACAATCATGTTTGTTTTGGTCGATTCTTTACTTGCACAGTTACCTTAATAGAGAAGTTCAACATTCATTCAATTAAGCCGGTCATAGCGTTGGGGTGCGACCCAGACCCATTCCGAACCTGGAAGTCAAACCCAATGTCGCTGTAGTGTTACTAAGATGCGAGAGCTCTTGGGAAGTTGCAGTGCTGGCATTTTATATTTTAAAAAACTCAAAAATAGTTGTATATTGTAATTACATCATGGCAACTTGTTCAGTATGTGGTGAAGATTTTTCTGATGACATACGATTTCTAAATCATATGATGGAAAAACATGGATTTCGAAATCCCAATGTGGATAAACCGGATAGAAATTCTAGAGGATATTAGTTTTATTTTGATATTTTGATCTTTTTACTATTGGTCAAAAGACTTGCAGAACGAAAAAAAACTGCTTTTGGATTTTTACAATCAATATTACAAGAATCCTGAACGATTTCATTTTGTAAATTTTTTCCATTACAATTCAAAATTGCAGAAAATAATGGACATAGAGCAGCTCTACCACCATATGCAATTTTGTTGTCAATAAACCAAAACATCTCTAATGCACTTGAATCAAGTGTACTGTCTCTAATTTGCTTACCAAAATCTGTATAATGACCAACAAGACGCAGTCTTCCCTTTGCCAAAAAGTTCACAAATCTAGCAAACTGGACACAAAGATAGCATTCATTATCATAAATTACAAGTGGGACCGCTTTCTCAAGTTCCATAGTTATATTACGATTTATTCAGATTAAAATTTTTGTAATTATATTCATTTTTGCCTTATATGGCACAAATCAAATATAATTATACATGGGTTTTGTTTAATTTTTATCGGTTATGGGACTAAATTATTACCAGATCAAGAAGAAGGTTCTAGAGGCTAGAAAGCTTGTAATTCAAGCAACATCAGCTGCTGGTTCTGGTCATCCCGGGGGATCTTTTTCAATGGCTGAAATTTTAGGCTGTTTATTTTTCAAGTATTTGAGGTATGATCCAAAAAATCCAGGTTGGGAAGATCGTGATAAGCTTGTACTTTCAAAGGGTCATGCATCACCGGGTCTTTTTTCAAACTTGGCGGTAGCTGGCTACTTTGATCCTGAAGATGTTAAAACATTGAGAAAGTTAGGAAGCAAACTTCAAGGTCACCCAGACCTAAAGTGCCCTGGCGTTGAGTTTTGTGGAGGCTCTTTGGGAATTGGATTGTCATATTCTATTGGAAATGCCTTAGCTGCAAGAATTGATGGTAAAGATCATAGAATTTACACGATTATTGGTGATGGAGAATCTGACGAGGGTCAAGTTTGGGAGGCAGCAATGACAGCTGCTAAGTACAAGATTGATAATATGACAGTATTCCTTGATAGAAACTTCATACAACAAGATTCGTATACAGAAAAAATCATGCCACTTGATGAAGGGTTACTTGGTAATGACTTGTCAGATATGTGGAAAGACGCAAGCAGATGGAAGACTGGTGATAAGTGGCGCTCTTTTGGTTGGAATGTTATTGAAATTGATGGACATAGAATTGAGCAAATTTCAGATGCCATAAGAAGAGCCAACCAAACCAAAGGGCTTCCATCAATTATCATTGCTCGAACTATCAAGGGTAAAGGAGTAGAGCATATGGAAGACAATCCACAATGGCACGGTAAAGCTCCCAATCCACAGATTGTTCCAATTATTGAGGATGAGCTAGACTCTCAGTTTATGATAGCACCTTCAATTATTGCAGGCGACATGTCAAATCTTGGAAAAGAAGTAGAGCGGTGCAGAGTTGGGAGAGCTGATTATATCCATCTTGATGTTATGGATGGCCAATTTGTTCCTAACACAACGTTTGATCATACAAAGATCAAGGAGCTCCGTCCCTTAACACTGATTCCTTTCGATGTACATCTTATGATTAACGAGCCGGTAAAACATGTTCGTAATTACATAGATGCTGGTAGTGATATAATCACTGTTCATGCCGAGGTGTGTGATGAATCTAGCTTTGGTGAAATATGCGATATGTTACATTCAAGCCAAGTTGGAATTGGTCTTGCAATCAATCCGGACACGGAACTTCCCCAATGGTGTTACAAATTTGTGGAATTGTTAGACCAAATAATCATCATGTCAGTAGTCCCGGGCAAGTCTGGTCAGAAGTTCATAGAATCTACACATGAAAAAATACAGAGAATTGCTAAAGATCTCAAAGAGCACAAATTTGGAGGGTATATTGAGGTAGATGGAGGCGTTAATTTGGAAAACATAGGTACATGTTTTGAAGATGGCGCAAGAGTATTTGTAGGCGGAAGTGCAATTATTGGGCAAAACGATATTAGAATGATCATTAAAGAATTTAGAAATAAAGTTCTTGAATCAAGAAGACGGCTTCTAATTAAAAAGGCACATGATCTTGGTGGAATGGAGTTTGTTAACAAATGGATTGATTTACACGTTGTTGGAGAGAAAAAAGACAATTTAGTTCAGATTGCCAAGGAGTTTGGATTATCATGAGTACGGAACATCTAGGCGATATGAGAACCGAATATAGTAAATCGCTTGTTGCAGTTGGCGAAGAAGATCCAAACATTGTAGTTTTGGGGGCTGATACCACTGACTCGTTAAAGACTGCCAACTTTGGGAAAAAATTTCCTGAAAGATTTTTCAACGTAGGAATTGCAGAAGCCAATCTAGTCTCAGTGGCTGCAGGACTTGCATATTCTGGAAAGACAGCATTTGCAAGTACATATGCCATATTTCTACCAGGACGATGCGTCGATCAAATTAGAAACGCAATTGCATATCCCTCTACAGAAGACAAAAAAGGCCTAAATGTTAAGCTAGTTGTATCTCATAGCGGTATCAGTGTTGGGGCTGATGGAGGCTCTCATCAACAGATTGAAGATATTGCAATAATGCGAGCAATTCCCAACATGAAAGTTCTTGTACCAGCTGATTCAGTGGCTGTTTCAAAACTTACTTGGATTATTGCTCAACAATATGGACCATTCTATATGAGAATGGCTAGATCAAAGACTCCTATAATTTACAATGACTCACAAGAATTTCAAATTGGAAAAGGAATAATATTGCGAGATGGTTCTGATTGTACAATAGCTGCATGCGGAATTACAGTTAAGATTGCATTAGATGCAGCTGACTTGCTTCAACAAGATGGAATTTCTTGTAGAGTTATTGATTGCTTTTCCGTTAAACCGATTGACAAAGATCTATTAGAAAAAGCTGCTAGAGAAACAGGAACAATTGTAACATGTGAAGAGCATAACATCATGGGCGGATTTGGTTCTAGCGTATCAGAAGTTGTTTCTGAATCTTATCCTGTTCCAATAAGAAGAATTGGTGTACAGGACAAGTTTGGAGAATCAGCCCGTGATAATGAAATTCCACAATTATTTGAAAAACATGGAATAACATCTATTAATATAGCAAATGCAGTAAAGGAAGCAAGAGGACAAAAACAATGAAAATTTTTCTAGATACTGCTAATCTTGATTCTATACGAATGTATAACGACATGGGACTTGTTGATGGAATTACAACAAATCCTTCATTACTAGCAAAAGAAGGCGGTGATCCACAAAAAACAATGGAAGAAATTTCAAAAATTATCAAGGGAGATGTTAGTCTTGAAGTTGTAAGCACTGATTATGATGGAATGATGACAGAGGGAAGACTACTTCGTAAATATGGTGATAATGTTGTGGTTAAATGCCCAATGACTGGAGAGGGACTCAAAGCATGTAAGAGTTTGACTGCAGAAGGAATTCCGGTCAATATCACTCTTGTATTTTCTCCAAACCAAGCTCTTTTGGCTGCAAAAGCTGGTGCCAAGTATGTCAGTCCGTTTATTGGGCGGTTAGATGATATTGGTCACACTGGTATGGATTTGATTAAAGAAATTAAACAGATTTTTCAAAACTATGATTTTAAAACACAAATTTTAGTTGCAAGTATTAGGCACCCACAGCATGTAGTTGATGCTGGAAAAATTGGTGCTGATGTTGTAACTGTCCCAGCAGTAGTTCTTGGTAAGATGCTTAATCATACATTGACTGACAAAGGTTTGCAAGCATTTCTAGCAGACTGGGAAAAGCTGAAGACTGAAAACCCTAATGTTAAAATTTAAAAAACTACTCGTCGTACATCATTAATTCTTTTTCTTCAAGCAGAACATGTAAGTTATGAACAGAACGATAAACATCCTTTTCTTTTTTTGCTCCTGTACAAACAAGTTTGCCAGAAGCAAATAACAAAATTACTGTTTTTGGTTCTAACATTCTGTGTATTAGACCAGGAAATTGTTCTGGTTCATACATACTCCGTGGCAATTTTCTCGCTGCCTGTTCCAAATGGATCTTACCACCAAGATTTATTGCAGCAACAATATTCTGTATCGTTGTTACAGCATCTTTTTTTATTTTGATGCGTCCTTTGCGAAGTTTTTCTACTACAGTTTTTACTGCATTTTTGGCCATTTCTTCTGATTTTGCACCAGTACAGACCATTTTACCTGTTCTAAAGATGAGCGTTGCAGTCTTTGGTGATTTTATTCTAAAAACTAAACCTGGAAACTGATCAGGATGATACTCGGTATCTGGAAATTTTTTTGTTATATCAACAAGATCTATTTTCTGGTCTACTGTCGCTGAGGCTACCACATTTTCAATGCTAACCATTGGTTTTGTTTGTGGCATTTCAATTTTTTACTTAAGCCCTTTATATATACATAGAAATTATTTGTGCATTTACACTAATGACGGTTTTTCCACTGGTATTTGTGCTCTTCTTCAAAGAGATCTTTTTTAATTTCGTCTACTTTCATTAGGTTCTTTCTATATTTTTTTAAAAGACACTCTTTACACATACAATCATTATCATCGAGTTCTTTCTTTGGTAGATTTGGAAAAGTAGAACACCAGCAGGTAACATCATTTTCACAGGCAAATAGACTTCCACATTCAGAGCATTTTTTTTCCAATTCACATTCCGCCTCGTCTGCCAATTTCCTCGTCAACTGATTCTGCTTTTTTGTCAAGTTCATCCATATCGCCAAACTTTTGATAGGTGAGTTTTTCCAGAGTTTGTAGAATACTTTTTGCAGCCCTAAACTGAGGAATGTCTGGATTTAAAAGTTCACCATAGAGACCTATACCATCAAATCCGTTTATCTTAGCATATCCTAAGATCAGCCCGTTAAATCCAGTAATAGCAGACTGTTGTGGCGTAGTTTCTATTTCAAGCCTTCTCACTCTTTCTAATAGTTCCTTAGAAGTAGTAGTAACGTATGTTGTAGGATATTTTCCAAACTGTCTACTTGTACGATATCCTCCAACTGTGTAGATGAATTTTGCAGAATACTTTTTTGCAACATCAATCACATCTTGGCAAAGGTCATTAAGTTCATTACTTTGTTGTGGCTGACCTGCTCCGCCACCAAAAACAATTACATCATCGCTGTATCTGTATTCCCATTCTTCTTCTGGGATTTCGATATATCCACCTCTATCATAAACATAAGGAGGTTTGGTTGATTTAGCATAACGAAACGGAACTGTATGCATGTGTTTATTTATGAAATTAATCACAATGCTACCAACGTTACCCATATCTTGCATTGCAGCTATAACGAGCGGTTTTTTTATATCGGGTTCTAATTTATTTATAAATTCCATACTAGTTTCCACCCAACACATTTAATACTTTTTTTGGAATATCCTTCAGTCTAGAAATTCCTAACGTCCTTTCAAATCCCAAGTATCTTAAATTGGTTGCAATAATTGTTGCATTTTGTGTATCTCTCCCCACTCCAATTGCAACCATTTTAATCCCAATCGATTTGAACGATTTAACCATAGAACGGACTGCAAAGGGATCCGAAGGCTCTCCATCAGAAAGTGTCAAAAAGATATTTGGTTTTTTAGAATGTAAAATAGGATATATTTTGTCATAAACTTCTGCTAGTGGCGTTCCTCCATTAGCAGGAATTTGTGCAAGTCGTTTAGCACATGAATTGTTCCATTTAAGATCTTCCGGTTTGATAAGCCAACATACCACCTGTCTTTCTGTGGTGTTAAACGCATATACCGAAAACTTGATCTTTAGAAAAGCCAAAACTTCACACAAAGCTAGTGTAGCTTTTTTGTAATCCAATTGTTGATCAGCAATACTTGATGAGTGATCAAGCAAAATTACAATACGTGATTTAATAGATTTCTTAAAATCTGTGATAAACGGTTTCTCATATCCTTCAACGTATACTTCAGCGTCAAATTCATCACCAGAAAAAACATGCTGTTCTTTCCATCCAGTTTTCCATTCCTTAAACTTGGATTTCAGATTGTTGATTAAATCTTGATCATAAATCTTAGTCTCATCAACGTCCGTTGAATCTGGCATCAGTATGCCTATAGATTCAGTACTCAAACCCTTTGTCTCGTTTTTCTTATTTTCTGTTTTTATGACGTTAAATTCCTCAGAAATGGTTTTTCCCTCTAAAACATTTTTTGATTCAACTTCTCCAAAATCATCTTCTCTTGATTTTGTAATTTTTTTAATAGCCTTAACAAATTCTTTAGGCGTTATTACAATTCCTGGACCTTTTAACGGTACTGATAACGGAATGGAGATCAAAGAGTCTGCGCCTAAAATTTTTAAAATATATGGAATTTTTTTTTCAATCCACTCCGTGTCGTAATCATTTTCCATTGCTTCATTGAGAATATATTTTGCATATTCTACAGCCTTGATAATTTTGTTAAAATAGGTTGGTTGTATCTCACCCTTAATTTCTCCAAATAAGAATAATTGGTAAAACGCTTCTATTGTTCTAGCTTTTCCATAAATAGAGCCGAGATTGGCCCTAGACAACCACATATTTGTATAATTGAATATTAGTTCCTCATTCATCCCCCTCCAAACTTTAATTCCCATAAGTTCAATTCTCCTGGTCTCAATTGTGTTTAAAATAAAGCCGTACGCATGATCATTACTAAGGATCTTTTTACAATATTTTAATCGCATAGCCTCATACCAAATTGAAGCCCTAAACTGTCTATATTTTTGAAAACCATCTCCATAGTATTGATCGTTTGGTGTTAACATCACCATTTTTTCTTTTAACCTAGTTTCATTCTGTTTTTTTTCTGAGAATTTTACAACCACATTTTCTTTTTCCGACCAACGCCTTACAAGAAATGTGGCTATTTCCATTAAAGTGTCATTTCTTAGTTGAAGAGATTGCATCAGCTACCAAACATTGAAGTTATAATGTCATTAACTTTTTGAAATTCCACGTTTCCCCATTGAGAATACACGTTTCCAAAAACAGTCTTAGCAGCCTGTTTTGCTGAAACACCACCATCGATTAATTTTGCAAATGCAATAGTTTCCCTTATTGACGGAGAATAATACAATTCCTCCACAGCTGATGCTTGGCGTAATACATTTGCAAGTTTAATTCCCTGTAACACCTCAGCCTCATTTGGATTTTTCACATGTCGCTTGATTATCTGGTATTCAATATCCTCAGGAGGATAATCTAATCTGATTCTAACCGGAAATCTACTGAGAATCTGAGGCGGAAGCTCTTTTGTTCCAACATGTGTAAGAGGATTGATTGTAGAAATAACAAACCATGAATCTTTAGCCTTGATAATTTCACCACTAGATTCTTTGAGAACGAGCTGTCTGCGATCATCAAGTGCCTCGTCCAGTCTTAACAATACATCAGCTTCTGCCGCATTAATCTCGTCAAGATACAAAATATTGCCTTCTTTCATTGATTTTACCAAAATTCCTTCATCAAAACCAATATTTCCATCAGTCAAAGTCTTACTTCCTACAAGATGGCTTTCCCTTGTTCTAAGGCTAAAGTTAATTGATTGCAAGTTTTTTGATTTTCGAATTGCATATTCTCGTACCAATGCAGTTTTACCAGTACCTTTAGGTCCAATTATTATTACAAACAATCCTTTTTCAAACGCGCTATCAATAATTTCAAATGCGTTGTTCCAATCAAGGTAAATAGATTCATGGCTTTGTTCTTCAGGCTGCTCATTTTCAACTGATTGCTCACTTTGGTCTGACAAAGTAACATCTTAGGCAAAGATACTTTATTTAAGACTAATTCTTTGAAAACGTGGCTATTTTTGCAAACGACTCATCAAGGGTTTTAATAAGAGATTTTTTCCACTCTTCAAATCCACTAGGTTCCTTGGGATAATTTCTATAATGTTCAACCAGCCATTTGTTTTGTTCTGATGTGTATTTTAGTCCGCTAGCAACTGTCTTGTTCATAGCACCACGTATGATCATTCCTAGTTTGGTAAGTCCTGAAAAATCTGGATG
>Ga0207966_1000844_pt1 | contig 17164 bp, 12 predicted proteins | sample Knorr_S23_td_NAD_FD_185611 | JGI IMG/M metagenome (GOLD analysis project Ga0207966, IMG submission 185611) | Marine microbial communities from Southern Atlantic Ocean transect - Knorr_S23_td_NADW_ad_2500m_LV_B (SPAdes) (version 2) | ecosystem: Environmental > Aquatic > Marine > Oceanic | place...
CTCGACGGGGTTGAGACCACCTAGACCTCGGCGGCGGCGGTAATCGAACGTATGGGCGGGTTTCCAACCCGCCCTGTTATTTACCAACCGGATCCCTGGTGGCCAAGACCTTCGCCGCAGAACTACGGGCGTCGCCCTCTCGATGTGTTCGTTTCGACAACTGCGTCTGTAACGAGAAAGGGCAGGTTGAAAACCTGCCCCTAGGTGTGGCCGACGCTATTCCCTATGGATTGGTCACCTATTTTTGCGTACCGGAAGCATCGATCACTGCTGCGGCCGTTCTCCCAATTCCAGGGTCAACGTTTTGCGGGACCCATCGCCGTCCACAACCCGGAACACTTCTACTCCCACTTGTTGTCCGGCGCTGAATTCTTGCTTCAGCAGTCAGGTCAAGTCGGATACGGTGGCGATATCCTGACCCGCGATCTTGACCACAATGTCGCCAGGATTTATCCCCGCACGGTCGGAAGGTCCATCGACCACAGTGTTCTGGATGATCACTCCTTCCCGGATTTGCAACCCGACTTCAGCCGCGACCTCGAGTACCAGATCAGCTAAGAATACCCCCATCCAGGCCCAGCGAACCCGCCCGAATTCGACGAGTTGCTGCGCGACTTGCTGCGCAGTTTCAACGTTTATGGCGAAGCCGATGCCATCCACATCGATACTGGTACGCCCGCCGGTCCCCCGCAGGACCGCGGTGTTGATCCCCTCTAGGTTTCCGCCCAAGTCGATCAAGGGGCCGCCGCTGTTGCCGCGGTTTATCGAAGTGTCGGTCTGAATCAGGTCATACAACGTGACTCCGGAGGTGGACTCTATCGACCGTCCTAAGGCAGAGACAACGCCGACCGTGACGGTGGGGCCTCCAGGCAACGCCAGGGCGTTCCCGATAGCGATCACCCAGTCGCCGGCGCGTAGAGGACCGTTTTCGTGCAGTGGCGGAAAAGGATAACCGTCTCCAGGAAGCTGAAGCACGGCCAGGTCAGACAGAAGGTCTGCTCCGATCAATTCGGCCTCGACCTGGGTCCCGTCATCCCGGGTTATGGTAATCTCGACTCCGCCCTCGATCACGTGATTGTTGATCAAGACCAACCCAGACTCATCGAAGATCACGCCAGTCCCGCTGCCGAACCCGGCCGACTGCCGGCCGAAGCGGTCTTGGGAGACGATCCTGGCCACGATGGAAACCACGGCTGGGCGCACCCGCTCCACCCTATCGGCGATGTTGGGCAATTGCAGCATCGCCACGTCCCGGCCTTCGTTCCCGCTGGGCGCTTGGGTGACCGGTGGGGGCGCGGTGGGAGGTTCGTTCGTGGCCGTTGGGTCACTGGAACAGGCGCCGGCCGCTAGGACCTATAGCATCACCACTGCCAGCAAATAACGAAGCTTGCTCACGTTGCGTAAGCTCTCCATGATCACTGAAATCCCAGTGCCGCCTCGCGTTGGATACGGAACAGGGGCTCCATCCCTCGAGACGCCAACGAAAGGACTTCCTCCACCTGTTGCCGAGGGAAGGGTTGTGCCTCGGTCGCGCCTTGCAGCTCCACCAGGCCACCCTGTGCCGTAAGCACTACGTTGAAATCCACGTCGGCGGAGAAGTCTTCTTCATAGCAGAGGTCAAGCAGGAGGTGCCCCTTTAGAATGCCGACGCTGATGGCCGCAACGGGGCAAAGCAACGGCAACTTTGTCAGCACACCGTTATTCACCAACATCTGCAAAGCTTGGTGCAGAGCGACATATGCCCCGGTGATGGCGGCGGTGCGGGTGCCGCCGTCGGCTTGAATCACATCGCAGTCTATCTGCACCGTTCGTTCTCCCAGAGCGTCCAGGTCGGTGACGGCCCTGAGGGACCGTCCGATCAGTCTTTGAATTTCTTGCGAACGCCCGCTGGGGTGGCCCGAATCGCGCTCTCTGGAGGTGCGGGTATTGGTGGCCCGGGGCAGCATGGAATATTCGGCGGTGACCCAACCCTTGCCCTGGCCCCGGAGAAATCCCGGCACCCGCTCTTCCAACGATGCGGCGCAGAGCACCTTGGTGGTGCCCATCTCGATCAATGCCGAACCCTCGGCGTACTTCTGATATCCCGGTGTGATGGTGGTCGGACGGTGTTGGTCCCATGGCCGTCCGTCCGGTCTGGTGATTTCAGCCAATTGTTACCGGTCCCTGGTCTAGATTGTGCGGCAGATGTCTTGGACTCGGTCCAGGCATCAAAATTCAGTATACCTTAAGCCTCCAGGAAGTAGTCTTGAAGGCTTCTTCACAATTCGCCATCGGCAAGGTTCACCGCTGGGTTTCAACCCATAATTCCACGCCGTCGGTAATGAACTCCACGTTGCCTTGTCGGTCAGTCCGGTAGATGTTTTCACTGCCTATCTGCCGCATCAGACGGCCGACGACTTCGGCATTGGGATGGCCGAAAGAGTTGTTAGCGCCCACAGAAATCACCACGACCTCTGGGTCTACGGCGTCGATGAACTCGGCGGTGGAAGAAGTCTTGCTAACATGGTGGGCCACTTTCAGTACCGTGCTTTCGATACCGGCGCCCATCAACGCCAAGAAAGACTCCGTCTCGGCTTTGATGTCGGCGGTTAGAATCAAGCTGACGGATCCGTAGGTTATTCGCAATACCAAGGCGCTGTCGTTCGCCGACTCGCCGACTGGGATACCGGGGCGAGGATTCAGCACCTCGGCCACCACCCCGGAGCCTAGGTCCAGTGAGTAGCCTTGCAAAACAGAAACGACATCAACGTTGTTTCGCTCAACCCCTGCCTGCCATTGAGCATACATCGAAGAAGCAGGCGATTCGGCTCCGGCGAGTATGGCGCCCACTTCGTTCCGGTCTAGGACATCGATGAGACCACGGCTATGGTCGGCACCCAAGTGGGTCATCACCACCAGGTCCAGGCTGTCTCCCTGGCCAACGTCGAAGAAATACACATGCAGGTCGCCGTCGCCGCCGTGCCAACCTGCCACCAGAGCGCAACCGCAGCGGCCGTCATGATGACCGCCCCCATGATGACTGGAAGGGTTTTGGCTGGACCCATTGGATGCCGGGTTAATTCCCCCGCTCGATCTTTGACCCAAGACCACAGCCAGCCCAATCGACCCGGCTTTAGGAACAACAGCAAGACGCCCAAGGCCAGGTACCAGAGACCACCAGCCAGTTGCCGGCCCAGTCTGCTTGGAGAGTCCATTTCGGGGCGGCTTCGACCAGTTCTATCAGATAACTTGTGGGCGCCCAAACCATCCAGCCGATGAATTGCCCGGCGGTCGTGCTGACGAGACCCACGACCGCCAACACCGTAACGATGATCCCGGGTAGGGTCACCTCGCGGAAGTTGAAGGCCAGCAACGGCCAGGTCGCCAGCATGGCCGACCACGAGATTATGAGCATCATCAAGGGCGCGCGGACCATCGGTAACGCCAATGACGCCCACCAAGATTGGCCGGGCGATGCCGGACTCCGGCGGCCACCTGGGAATGAACGGCTGTGTCGACGCTATTCCCGCCATGGCGACGAAACTGAGCTGGAACGACACCCGCTGGACGATCTCCGGCGAGATGATGGTCATCAGGCCCGCGCTAAAGGCCAGTGCCGGCAGAATGCTGCCCGGCCGATCGACTCCCACCGCCAGCAGGTATACACTGCCCATCACCGCCGCCCTCACCACCGACGGCGGCATCCCCGAGACCAGTACGTAGGCCCAAACGGCGATGAATGGGAAGGCAAAAAAATAAAAGCCCCGCCTCCCAAATAGCCACGCCGACGCAGCCAAAAACATCACCACCAGGACACCGACATGCAGACCGGAGATCGCCAGCAGATGCGAGGTCCCCGTGCTGCGGAAATCCTGGACATATCGGGCGGCAAGTCGCCGCGCAGTCCCAAAAGCAGCCCCTGCCCCAAAGAGGACTGGGAATAGGGGATGATGTCTTCGATGCTTTCCGACAACCGGCCCCGCAGCGAATAGGGCCATTTCCTCCATCCACCCGATTCTCCGACTACGGCGGCGGAGTCAGTTGACATGATTCCGGCGATGCCCTGGGCTGCCAAGTAAGCGGGATAATCGAAACCGCCAAATTGTTCTGGGCGGCGCAATGTTCCGGTGAGAGTGACTATGTCGCCTTGATTGAATTAGGGCGGAGAGCGGCGGGCGACCAGGTCGTCGGATGGGCGGGGCGTATACCAGGATACGGCCTCCCGTCGAATCGGCGGCTCCTAGGTCCAACGTGAATTCCGCCCGGCTACCGGCAGTTTCGGGGTCGCTGCTGATCCGGCCTCCCAAAGTCGCTCTGGTGTCGGCCGAACCAGCCAGAGAGAGGCTGGGAGCAACGTCGGCCCGCCAGGCGCCCAGCACCCACAACAATGCCAACACGGCTGGGAAACCGGCAGGCTGGGGAGCCCAGGGCCAGTCCCAATGTGATGGAACCGCCCGGAAGCAGCAATATAGGCGCGAGCGGCGTCCTGGTTTCCAGTCCGATTAGGACGCCAATCAGCCACGCCGCGGCTATGAAAGCCAGTTTCATAGAACGAAGCAGCTAGCTGGAAAGATCGTTCCGCCTGAGATCACCGGACACCGGACACCGTGACCAAATCTTTCATGTTCTCATAGGTGACGGGCCCGATCTTGGGGACTTCTTGGACTTCAGCTATCGACTGGAAAAGGTGGACATTTTCTCGTTACGCAACGATAGCTTCGGCCAGCGCTGGGCCGATGCCGGGCAGGGTGTCCAATAACTGTTCCGACGCCAGATTCAGGTCGATTAGACCTCCGGGCTGGGAGCCAGACCCGCCGGTTGCCCCAGTCGAGATTGAAGCAGCGGGTGGTGTTTCGCCTAATTTGAGGACGTGATACTCGGCTTCGTCTTTGACGCGGAGGGCCAGATTCAGTCCATCTAATATCCCTTCGTCTGTGATACCGCCGGCGGCGTCTAGGGCGTCGGTGATCCGGCTTTCTGGGTCGAGGGTGTAGACCCCGGGGTCGACCACAGCCCCGGTGACGTAGACCCGGACCTGGGCCGGGCCTTCTTGCTGCGAGGTTGGCGCGATGATCCGTACCGGCGCGTTATCGTCTTGACGGGCGAGCAGCACGACGGCGGCCAACACCGCTGCCACGGTGGCGGCTACCAGCACGATGAAAGCCAAATCGGGTGGTTAGCTCCGGCATACTCTGTCCCACTCCAAGGATCTCAGGCCCCGGAATTTCAGCGGGCGCTTGGTCTGTATCTATACCCCGGCTGTACTAGCTGTGGCTGGGCGATTATAATTTAGCCCTCATTCTAATATAAAGGGGTCTTACCGTGGGCACGAACAAAGCTACATCCGTCAACGGCAATCAAAAACTGCACGCCTTTTTCAAGGGCGCTGTGGTACCGATGGATGAGGCCAAGGTGAGTGTGACAACTCATGCGCTGCACTATGGAACAGCGGTATTCGAAGGTATCCGCGGCAACTGGAACGAAGAACAAGGCAAGATGTTCATCTTCCGGATGCGCGAACACTACGAGCGTCTGCTCCGCGGCTGCAAGATACTGCTGCTGGACATACCCTATACCGCGGACCAACTTTGCGACATCACCGTGGACTTGGTGGAGCGCAACGGCCACCAGTCAGATATTTACATCCGGCCTCTGGCCTACAAGAGCGCGGAGGTTGTCGCCAACCTTAAGCTTCAGGAGTTGGCCAGCGATTTCACATTGATCACCGTGCCCTTCGGGAACTACCTGGGCACTGACATCCTGAAATGCTGCACCTCCTCTTGGCGCCGGGTGGATGACAATATGATTCCGACCCAGATCAAGAGCGCGGGTATCTATGTCAACAGCATGCTGGCCAAGACCGAAGCCACCCTGGCTGGCTTCGACGAAGCCATCATCCTGGGCCAAGATGGGCACGTGTCTGAGGGCTCGGGCGAGAATGTGTTCATGGTGGCCGGCGGGAAGCTAATCACGCCTAGATCAGAAGACAATGCGCTGCCGGGTATCACCCGGGAGAGCATCATGCAATTGGCGCAGGCCGAACTAGGTATCGAAGTCGTTGAGCGCAGCATCGACCGCAGCGAACTCTACCTGGCCGACGAGATGTTCCTCAGCGGCACTGCGGCTCACCTGACGCCGGTTGTGGAACTGGACCGCCGCTCTATCGGCACCGGCGAGCCGGGGCCGATCTCGACTGCGTTGCAAAACCTGTATTTCGATGTCGTTGTAGGCCGGAATCCCAAGTACCTGCACTGGTGCACTGTGGTCTCGCCCCAAGTAGTGCCGGCCTAGGCAATCAAGGGCAGGTGCTCTTGAGCAGCGAATACAACGGACGCCCCATTATAAGGGCGTCCGTTTTGTTTAACCGGACCTTCGAGATGGGAGTTTCGTGATTTGACCTGGGCCGGCCTGGGAATACTCAGTTACGCCATCGGCAGCCTTCCGACTGCTTACCTGTTCACCCGTTACATTCTGGGCCAGAACATCCGGCAGATGGGTGATTTCAACAGCGGCGCGGCCAACGTATTCCGAAACGTGGGCGCCAAGGCCGGCGTTGCCGTGGGGGCGATCGACATCATCAAGGGCGGCGTGGTGGTCGTTTTGGCCATGGTGCTGGTGGATGACACCTACATGGAAATGATGGCTGGTGGAGCGGCCTTGGCAGGCCACAACTTCCCGGTCCACCTGAAGTTCCGGGGCGGCCGCGGTGCGGCTACCGCCGTGGGCGTGCTGATTGCATCGCTGCCCCTGATCGGGCTGCCCATCGGCGCCATTTGCTTGGTCGTTCTATACGTCACCCGCAAGGCGATCTATCCTCTAGCTATCTTCTTGATCGGTCTACCTGTTCTAGCCTGGCCGGTTGAAGGATCGGTAGCTCTGGCTATCTACGCGGTGGCCATCCCGGTGGTCGTTGGTCTGAGCCATTTCTTCACTACCCGTATCCTGAATCCCGGCGCAGGCGAAAAAGCTTAGGAATCGCCGGTCCGCTTCAAAAACTTGACTTAGCACGGAGGAACAATGGGCTGGTCGCTGCATCACCCCCACGGACTCATCTACTACGCACCCCAATATTGCCACCGGGGCTACACCCTGTTCGCCAATCTGCGCGGCTTTGACGCCAACCTCATCGATATGGAAGGCCGCATCTGCCACCGGTGGCATTGGCCCGGCGGCATCAACTACGCCAACCTGCTGCCCAATGGCAACCTGCTTTTCATGAGTCTGGCGCCCGACGAGAAACTCCCCATGACCGGCATTGGCGGCCACACCGGGGGGCTGGTGGAGCTGGACTGGGACGGGAACCTGGTGTGGGAACTGGAGAACCCATGGATGCACCACGACTTCCAACGCCTGGACAACGGCAACACCCTGGCGCTCGTCTGGGAAGAGATGTCGTCGGAGATGACCTTCCGGGTGAAGGGCGGGTTCACAACCGCCGAAGACCCGGTGCAGATGCTGGGCGACGTGGTACGGGAGTTCACGCCTTCGGGAGAAGTCGTCCACGAATGGAAGTCGTGGGAGCACTTGGACTTTGACGCAGACGTGATATGCCCGTTGGAAGGCCGGCGTGAATGGACCCACGGCAACAGCATCAACGTGACCGCCGACGGCGACTACTTGGTCAGTTTCAGGCAGACCAGCACGGTGGGGATAGTTGACCGGGAGAGTGGGCGTTTCACTTGGAAATGGGGACCCGGAGAGGTATCCCACCAGCACAACCCCAGCTTCCTAGACAACGGGCGGGTGCTGTTGTTCGATAACGGCTCCCACCGCCGCGCGCCCAACACCAACTACTCCCGGATCGTGGAGATCGACCCGGCCAACAACGACATCGCCTGGGATTACCGGGGCGAGCCGGCCATCTCTTTCTACAGCTACCAGATCAGCGGCGCAGAAAGACAGCCCAACGGCAACACGCTGATCTGTGAGGGGGCCACCGGGCGGTTAATCGAGGTGACGTCAGGTCACCAGATAGTCTGGGAATACATCAATCCCCTGTTCGCCGACAGCGGCAGGCTGGCGGGTGGCAGTTCATCTGGACGGGCCAATTCGGTCTTCCGGGCCCATCGGTTCTCTCCCGACGACCCGGCGCTGGCGGGACGGGACCTAGACCCGGCGAAATACGGCAACTTGAACCGTATATTGGGCGCCGGCTAGGAGCCAGACGACTCGCAAATCACCAATAGATTGCCGTCTGCTTCCAGCCGTCCTTCGGATAATAGACCGTTTGTCACCGAGTCGGACCGGTCTTTGATGGCTTGAGTGGTGCGGGAGAAGCCGAGCAGCTTGGCTGCCCGAGCCGGAGTTTGGTCCCGGGCGATTCCGTAAGACCGCCCGACCACCACGCAGATAGCTTCGGCCATCTCCTCGTCTGAGACCATCTCCAGCTTGCGTGATGTGGCCGGTAGGCCAGACCGGTCCCGAACCGGCGGCCGGGTCATGTCAGTGCTCCAGAGGAAGTCGCCGCGCCGAAATACGCGCCCCGAACGGACAAGTTCGGAAACCGCTTCTTCTAGGGCATCTTGTACCCGTTTGCCTGGCCGCTTGACGCCTGATTCAGTACATACGCGGCGAGCAACCTCCGAGATATGCACCGGACTCTCTACCTGCACCACCTTAACGGTCCACCGTTCCAACGACCTGGCTGAAGCCGCAGCTAGGTCCCTGTCTGCTGGCCGGGAACTTAGTTTTGCTTCCTGGTACTCAGTAACCTGATAGCCTGCCGGAGCAGGGACTGCATCTCGGATGATCGCACCGGGGTTATTCAAGAACTGTTCTTCCGGCGAATCCGGTTCGACCTGCCCCGGCGGCGGCTCCTGTATCAACTCTTCCGGTGGCTGGGCATCAGGAGCGTCGATGGCCGCCAGGACTCGCTCCAGTTCCCTCTGGGGATTGCTTGCCCATTCCGGACTCCAGGCACGGTGCAGCTTCCAACCCAGGCCTTCCAGCACCTGAGGCCGCAGCCGGTCCCGGTCGCGGGCTGATCTGGCGCTGTCGTAGGACGGGCCGTCGCATTCGATCCCCAAGATGTACCGCCCAGGCTGTCCCGGGTCCGAGACCGCCAGGTCAACCGTGCCCGTGCCCCATCCCGGAGACTCCGCCACCAGGTACCCATTCCCTGAGACTACATCGGCAATCGACTTCTGGAACCGGGTTGCCTGCTCAGCCGCACCTCCGGACGCCCCCTCTGCAGCTTCGGATTCCAAGACGCCTCTGTGGGCGAATGCCAGAAACGTGCGTAGCGCCCGGACACCCTGAGAGTTGGTGCGTTCCAGGTCGATGTCGTCCTCGGTCATATTGGTGAACACTTCGCAGCGTCTTCTGGCTCTAGTGATTAGGACATTGAGACGCCTTTCTCCGCCCTCCCGGTTGAGCGGGCCGAAATTCAAGTCCACCCGGCCGTCCTCCGCCCTGCCGTAGCCTATGCTGACCAAGATCACATCCCGTTCATCGCCCTGCACCGTCTCTAGGTTCTTGACGAAGAACGGTTCGTCGGGGTGCGACGAGAAGAACCCCTCCGCCAATGGGTCTTCCCTCCGCAACTCATCGAGCCGGTCAAGGACCTCTCTCGTCTGGGCCATGCTGAAGGCGGCCACACCCAGGGATAGCGCGGGCCTGGTCTGTGCGTGTTCCATGACTGCCCGGGCTACCGCCTCGGCCTCCAAGGGATTGGTGCCGGTGGTCCCCCGGCCGTAAACGGCGTCCGGTAGATGATGATAGAAAAGGCCGGTTTCCACCCGCCCGGCGTCGGGACTGGGGAACAGCACCAGATCGCCGCCGTAGAACTCGTGGTTGGAGACGGCGATTAGGGAATCGTGGCGGCTGCGGTAGTGCCAGCGCAACATGCGGCTCGGCGCGTTCTGGGCGGCGAACAAGCCCAGGATGCTTTCGATATCGCTGGTCACTTCGTCATCGCTGTATTCCTCGACCTGCCCCGCCGTCTCGAAGAATGGCGTCGGCGGAAGTTGCTGGCTGTCGCCCACTACGACAACCTGGCCGCTCCGCATGACAGCTCCCAAGGCGTCCACCGGCTTCACCTGGCTGGCTTCGTCAAACACCACCAGGTCGAACTTGACGCCGCCGGGACTTAGGTAGGCCGCGATGGACAACGGACTCATCATGAAGACGGGTTTGATCGCCTGGATTGGGTTGCCGGCCCGTTCCAGCAGTTGCCGGATGGGCAGGTGGCGGCGGCGCATTTCGAACTGCCGCCGCAGCACCGCCAACTGGCCGCCTCCCTGATTCCGGGGCATGCGTTCCCAGTGCGCTTCAGCCAGCCGGGTGCGGTTGTGGACCAATATCCGGCGGTCCAGGCCTTGGAAGGTCTGCCTGACCTGATCGTGGGCCGCTCCATCGAAGGACGCCAGTTCGGGGCGCTCGGTTAATGCGCGTTCCCAGAGGCCCTCGTACCAGGTCCGGTCATAGACGTCGGGTAAGGTTGTTTCGCCGGACGACCACAGGTATGCCGCCTGCAGGATGGCTCCCAGGCCTTCCGCCTGACAATTCGCACCCTGGATGTTCAGGCGCACCATGTCATGGACGCTCTCCATGTCCGCCAGACAACCGGTGGCCAACCGAAGCTGTTGCTCCAAAGGTTGTTCCACCAAGTCCCCTGCCTGTTCGAACCGTCTGGAAACATCCAACTCCAAGCTGGATGCCGTCTTTGCGGCGAAATAGCGTATCGGGATCAAGGCGTGGTCGAGGCGTTCGTCGATTGCAAATAATTTGCCTGAGACCGGCCCACGGGACAGGTAATCCAACAGTTCGGGGGGCATCAGCCCGCTGGCGATGTCGGAATGGAGTTCCGAAAGCCAATTGGCAACGAAAGTAAGCCGTGGCCAGTCGGAATCCCGGTCCTGCCAGCCTTGGCCGAATAGTTCGGGGCCGAACGATTCAAGTGCCTGGAAGATCGCCTCGTTTCGTTGGTGAGACTGTATCGCCTCCACCATGGCCAGCAACTCTTTAGCTCCAAGACCTTGCTTGGTCGAAGTTAGTCCGGTGAGCCGCTGTCTGGTGCGCCGGTAGTCTGAGATTAGCAAACGCCAAGGTTTGACTCCTTGAGTTTCCAAGACAAGCCGCTCGGCTGAGAGATCCTGTTCCCAAGCCAGGGGTCTGAGCAACGGGCCATAGCCGGCCTTAAGTTCGGCCATCACGGAACCGGAATCCACCAGGTTTCGCACGTCGGTCGCCCGCTCGGTCCATGCAGCGTTCTTCAGGTCAACGCCGTCAAGCCCCGGTGCGCTCGCCGCCATGCTGGCAGCGCCAACCAACCGCTCGATACCTGCCAGGTCCGCCGGGGCAGCGAACTCCATGATCTGGCATAGGTCGTCGACCCACTTATTCAGTGTCACGATTGCGTCGCGGTAGCTTTCCAGCGTGGTCCGAGGCTCACCTAGGTCGGCGGGCCGAAGTTCCAGCAGGTCATTCAACTTCGAGCCCCAGAATGGGTGGTCTTTCGGCGGGCCCATTGCGGTGGCCCTAGCCTGCAACTCCTCGACTAACCCACGCTTGCGGCGGTATTCTGCCTGGGACCATCGGCTGATGTTGGGGATAGTTGTCTTCGGGACACCGTGTTCCGAGTTCCTCAGCAGTTCTCCGGCCGCTTGAAATGGCGTGACTCCTGAATCCCCAACTGGCCGGTTTAAGGCGTCGCAGTAGCTGTTCAGACGCTCTCTCAAGCGGGCCAATTCGGCGACGTCTTCTGCAGCGGCTCCGGTGCGTGGGCGGCCGAGGTCTAGCGTGCGGGCGAGTTCGTCCAGCACCAACTTCTTGGCAGTTTTGTGGCTGTGCAGCTCCAGAACTGCGTCGCCCAGTCCCACGTTGTCCAACCGTCGTTTCACTACCTCCAACGCCGCCATCTTCTCGGACACGAACAATACGGTCCGCGCGTGGCCCACGGCCTCGGCGATCATATTGGTGATGGTCTGGGACTTTCCGGTGCCGGGCGGCCCCTGGACCACCAGGTTCATTCCCTGGTTCACATCCAATAGGGTCAGGGTCTGGGAGCCGTCGGCGTCGACCACGTGGTAGCTGTCGCCCGGAGCCAGCACGGCGTCCAGATTGTCGTCGCTTCCGATGAGTGAAGGCTCCTCGTCGAACCCGTCCTCCAGCAGCGCCCCGATTATTGGATGTTCGGCGGGAGATGAATCGTCTGGCCAAGTGGCCACGTCCAGGTCCCGGTACATCAGGAACTTGCTGAAGGAAAAGAACCCCAAGGAGACCCGCTCACGGTCAATCGTCCAGCCGTCAAGTCCTTCCAGGGATTCGGCGACCAACTCGTAGTAAGCCCCTATGTCCAATCCATCCGCGTCGGGCAACTCGGGCAGGGCTATGCCGAATTCCAGCCGCAGTTTTTCCCGCAGTGAAACGTTGGAAACGGGGTCCTCGCCCGTATGAGTTAATTGGAACTGTCCCCGTGGGTTGGTCCGTTCCAGGCTTACTGGCAGCAAGACCAAGGGTGCCAGTCGGGGGTCTGCGTTGGCGCCTTTGTCCCGCCATTCCAGCATCCCTAGCGCCAGAAAGAGGGTGTTTACCCCCTGTTCCTGTATGAAGGAATTGGCCAAGCGGTAAGTGGAAAGAAGTCTCCGGTCTAGGTCGGTGGCGTCGTGAACGGTGTTCAACTGAAGATAGCGCCGGCGTTCTGTACCGAAGGTGTCCGAGCCCGATTCCGGGACCAATATCGCGACCCGTTCTTGTTCGTCCAAGGCGTCGAGTAACTCTTGTGGTGAGTGGCCCTGCAGGCGGGCGCCCCTCGAGCGGAGCAGCCGGTAGTTGAGCAATGGGTTCCGCATCCCCAGGTCCAGGAGGTCGCGGCGCGCCGCTTCCAGCTTGGCGCCCACGGCATTGGAATGGGTCTGCTGGGCCGAGGCCAGTTCCTCAACCGCTTGAACCAGTGGCGTTAGAAGTCCGTGTGAATGGTCCGCCTCCAGATAGTCCAGCAGCCCGGCAGGCACGAGGCCTGCTTCGATCTCGTCCTCGATCTTGCGACGCCACAAAGCGATGGACTCAAGGGCCGGCCAGGCTTGGGGCCCGGCGATGCGGCCCTGGCTAAAAAGCGAGATACCCAGAGGCATTAGGCCTTCAATGATCCCCCCTTGCTCCTGGGAATCGATGACGGCGTTCAACAAGGCCATCTGGCCTGCTAACTCGGATGGCAACGATGACAGGCACATCTGGGAGAGCACGCTTCGGGCGTGGCGGTACTTGCTGGAGAGGAGCCGGGTGCGGCGGCCGCCGGCCTCGGCCAGGACTTCCTTTATCTCGGCTGCGTCCTGTTCCCAGGCCACTGGGGTGAGGTAGCGCCCGAATTCGGAGCGGATGAAGGCCAACGCCGTCCCGGCGGCCAGAAGTTCGTCCAGCTCCGCCCGGTGGCTGTCCCATTCGGGGGCTTTGAGGTTTATGCCATTTAGATCAGGGGCTTCAATGGCCCGGCGGGCCGCCAGGATGAGCGCTTCCCGTTGAGTCTGGCCGCTTGGTCCGGGCAGCCCCATGGCCCTGGCAAGTTCCCCGGCAGCGTCCTCCAGACTCTGGAGTGAATGTCGGTTTGGGCCACGCTGGGAGTCTGTTGCGGTTCCAGGTTCTCCGGCATCTTGCTCCGGCTCCGGGGACTGGTCCAGGTTGCTTCCTGTAGACATAACACCACGTTAGCACACCGTCCATTTCGCAGAACCGTTGGCATTTTCAAGGTCTGCGGTAAGTGGGTCGACATAACCTATCAATCACCATGATATACTCGGAAAATTACGGGTGAATTACCGGGTGTCAGGCACGTCCGCCCACGCCCAGCAGAGACAGGAGAAAGATGGACGCATTCGACATGTCCGAGATCGTGGCAGGCCACAGCAAGAACGGCGAGTTGTATCACGAATTTCTTCGGGCCGAACGCCTCAGTCTTGGCTTGTACGTCCTGGCGGCCGGGGCCACCGACCCCCAGGTGCCCCATACCGAAGATGAGATCTACTACATCGTGTCGGGAGCTGGAACGATCGAGGTGGCCGGGGAAAACCGCCCCGTGAGCACCGGATCGGTCACCTACATTGACGCTCACATCGATCACCGGTTCCACTCGATCACCGAAGAACTCAGCGTCATCGTAGTATTCGCGCCGCCGCGCCGTTCCTTAGCGGCTCAGAGTTAGGAGCGGATCCATTGTCTGAAGTAGAGATAATGGGCATGATTGGCGTTAACCGGGAGCGGGACTCCTCCCGGGGCGTCACGGTCAGCCTATTCGGTGGCGGCATAAATCCCGCCGACGAGATTCCCGCCGGGATAGACTCGGAATATATCGCCGAGTTCTCCCAGGCCCACGAAGACAGCGGCTTCGACAAAGTACTGATCGGGTATTCCTCCGCCACGGCTGAGGGTTTCGGCGTCGCCGGATATGCCGCGTCACGGACCAAGGCCTTGGGCTATCTCATCGCCCACCGGCCTGGGTTCATGGTCCCGACCCTGGCTGCCCGGCAGATAGCCACCCTAGATCAACTGACCCAGGGCCGCATAGCCATGCACATCATCAGCGGCGGAAGCGACGTAGAGCAGCGGCGAGACGGCGATTGGATCGACCACGACGCCCGCTACCGGCGCACCGATGAGTACATGGGGGTAATGAAGAGGGTCTGGACCGAGATCACCCCCTTCGATCACGACGGAGAGTTCTACAGGTTCGAGCAGAACCTGAGCGAAGTCAGGACTTTTCAGAAACCACACGTGCCCCTGTACTTCGGCGGGGCATCAGACGTGGCCAAGGAAGTCGGCGCAAAGCGGGCCGATGTCTATGCCCTCTGGGGCGAACCGTTGGCGTCCATCAAAGAACAGATCGCGGATATCCGGGCGCGGGCCGCCAATTACGGCCGCACTATCAAGTTCAGCGTTTCAGTCAGACCAATCCTCGGAGACACCGAAGCCGAAGCTTGGGAACGGGCCCAGGGCATCTTAGAGCGGGTCAAGTCATCGCTAGGAGACACCATCGGCCCAGGAAAACCGGCCAGGCTGCAATCTGAGGGATCACGGCGATTACTGGACTTTGCGTCCCAGGGCGACATCCACGACAAACGCCTCTGGATGCCCATCGCCGCTACCACCGGCGCCGCCGGTAACACCACCGCTCTGGTGGGCACCGCCGAGCAGGTGTCCGAATCCCTACTGGCCTACCACCAGGCCGGGGCTGACGCGTTCATAATCCGGGGCTTCGACCCGATGCAAGACACCATCGACTGGGGCAAAGAACTGATTCCCATGGTTCGTCACGGGGCGGCGGCGCTGGCGAAGTAGGCTAGAACCCCTCCAACTCCAGCAGACCCTCAAGAAGGCCAAAGAACCGGGAGGAGTCCACCTGCTGTGGCAGTGATATCTCGCCCGGCCCGCCCGTCTCTGAAGTCTCTCCCCAGGACTCGTTCTCTTCGAGGCCAACGTCCAGGTCCACTTTTGCGACCGTGGCGATGGCCGGTTCCAGTGCGATGGCCAGGGCCAATGGGTCGTAGAACTCGAACCATTGTCTGCCCATATCTTTACCGAACCACCCTTGAAGCATCTCCAGTGTCAGCCGCCCTATGGGGTGGGCTGAGTGGAGACTAAGCGCCTGCTCGCGGCTGATTCCCACCTGCCGGCAGGCCGCCAGGTCGACCACGGTTACGGGCAGACCGCTAGAGAGAACTATCTCGGCGGCTGCAGGGTCGCTGTAGAAGTTGAACTCCGCCCTTGGCGTGACGTTGCCGGGCGTGTTGACCGCCCCGCCCATGACCACGATGTTCTTGGCCTGCTCCAACGCCGCCGGGTACTCCCACAGCAGCCGCGCCACGTTGGTTAACGGACCCAACGCCACCAGAATCGCTTTGCCGGGTTGGCGGTTCAATTGATCTGCCAGAAACCAGACCGCTCCCTTTTCAACCGGCCCTACGGTCGGTTCGGGTAGTCGCCGGGACAGCCCTCCCGGGCCGTGGAATTGGGGGGCGTATCTGAACCTGCCCCGCAACGGACGGGACGCGCCTTTGGCCACCGGGATATCGCCCCGGCCCGCCGCTTGCAGCAGGGCCAGGGCGTTGCGGGTAGACCTGGCCAGCGGGACGTTTCCGCCTACGGTCGTCAGGCCCAGGAGCTCAACGTCCGGCGCGGCGAGGGCCATAAATATGGCCACGGCGTCGTCCACTCCTGGGTCGGTATCGATGAGAAGTTTGGTCGGTTCGGCCATGGGTTTCTTGTCTGGAGCGGCGCGGTTAGCTTAGAAAGGGGCCGGGTCCTTGTAGAAATACCCGGAGTTGGCGAAGGCGGTCAGCGACTCTAGGCCTGTGTGCCAGAACCGGTATCCGGTGGCCTTGTGCAGTTTGCCGGTGCTCATCAAGATGGGCCAGCGGACTCGGTCAAGTGAATCGGTGGAGGCATCCCGCTGCAGGCGTAAACCGCCGCACAATTTGACCAACGGATAGGCCAAAAAGAGCGGCAGGTTAACCAACCTGCTCTTGATGATCTTGGCCATCTCCCGGTAATGGACAACCCCGTCTCCGGCCACGTTGAAGGTTCCTGGTATCTCTTTCTGGATGATGATCGACATGACGCGGGCCAGGTCGTCGTCATAAACGAATTGCATCGGCGGGTTGTAGTCCAACACGCCGAGCATCCAGGGGTGGAAGAAGGACTGAGTCGCCAGGTTGTCCGCGCCGTGACCCAACACGGTGCACGACCTCAACACAGTGATCTTGATGTCTTGCTGGGCTCGGGCGTATTCATCCAAAAGCAGCTCGCAGTGGTGCTTGTCGTAGGCGTAGGGAAAATCGTGGGACGGCCGCATCGGCGCATCGTCGGTGATGGGTGTTGGGTTGTCGCTGTGGGCGCCATAAACCGTGTGGGAGCTGAGGTATATCAGGTGAGTGACCCGCGCGCTGGCGCAGGAGGCCATCACCGACCGTAAGGTCTCGAGGTTCTCCTCATGTATGGCGTCTATCTCTCGGCGGTTGGCCCCACGCCGGTCGTTGAACGCCAGATGCACCAAGGTGGTTACGCCCTGGTCGTTCAATTCATCTTCGATGGGTTCCGACACGTTCTTACGGTAGAAGGCGATGTTATGGACGGGCAGCGGTAGCGAGTTAACGTCGAAGGCCACCAATTTTCGGCGGCTGGGCTCTTGCTCCAGCCGCTCCAGAAGTTTAGTGCCAACGTAACCCGAGGCTCCGGTGATCGCTACTACCTTTCC
>Ga0207966_1000849_pt1 | contig 17148 bp, 13 predicted proteins | sample Knorr_S23_td_NAD_FD_185611 | JGI IMG/M metagenome (GOLD analysis project Ga0207966, IMG submission 185611) | Marine microbial communities from Southern Atlantic Ocean transect - Knorr_S23_td_NADW_ad_2500m_LV_B (SPAdes) (version 2) | ecosystem: Environmental > Aquatic > Marine > Oceanic | place...
CGCATCCCGGACGGACGCCCCAGTAATGGTTGCCGACACGATGGCAAAGAACATGAAAAAGAGCAGGGCAGCCGGTTTACGTTCTTCAGATTTAATATTGATTATTGCCATGACAGGAGACGAAAAGTTAATCTAAACTAGTAAACTATAAAATGTTGATTATGTTACTGGAAGTGATATGCGAGAACCTTTAATTTTCAGTCTAATTTTATTCAATAATAATTTTAAAAAGGAAAATTATGGCACATATTACAACTGTAAATAATTCCAATGATTCTTGGGATAATACAAACGCGGGCCTAATCGCAGTCGGTGTGTTCGAAGATAAAAGTTTTACCCCAATGGCAGAGGCTATCAACGGAGCATCAAATGGCATATTTACAGAGGCAGTTGACCTGAATGATGTAAAAGGAAAAACAGGTGAATCGCATTTTTTCTATGTAGATGGGAAACGGATTCTGCTTTTAGGACTTGGTAAAAAAGATAAATTTGGTTCAGATGCAGTTCGATTAGCTGCAGGAAAAGTATCCCGAACAGCCATTGGCAAAAAGATTGAATCGGTCGCTATGGAGTGTTTTTGTGAAAATTGTGAATATTGTCAATCCTGTGGAGAAGGCCTGGTGCTAGGCAGTTATCAATTTTTGGATTATAAAACAAAGGGTGATGACAGGTTTGAGTTAAAGTCTGCTACAGTTCTTGGGTGTGATTCACCTGATGTTGCCAAAGGTGCCGTTATCGGGAATGCAGTTTGTTTTGCCCGTGACCTTGGCAATCATCCTGGGAACATTACAACACCATCCCGTTTGGCGGAAGCAGCCCAAGAAATTGCTGACGAAGGTGGCATGAAACTCACCGTATTTGAACGCGAAGAATTCACAGAGATGGGTATGGGGGCCTTGGCAGGCGTTGCATTGGGAACAGACGAGCCACCAAAATTCATCATTTTAGAATACATGAATGGCGGCGATGAAAAACCAAGAGTATTAGTAGGGAAAGGACTCACATTTGATGCTGGTGGAATTTCCATTAAACCTGCGGGAAAAATGGATGAAATGAAATACGATATGTGTGGATCAGCTACCGTTTTAGGGACAATGAAAGCCATTGCTGCCTTAAAACCAAAAATTAATGTTGTATGTATTGTGCCATCTACAGAAAACCTGCTGGGAGCAAAAGCCTATAAACCTGGCGATATCCTTAAAGCCTATAATGGCAAAACCATCGAAGTGTTGAATACGGATGCTGAAGGACGATTAATTCTTGCGGATGCATTGTCTTATGCATCTAAACACTACGATCCTGAATTCATTTTGGATTTTGCTACTTTGACTGGCGCGGTCCTAGTGACTCTTGGTCATATCGCTGCAGGTGTCATGGGAACCCATGAAGACCTCATGAGTCAGGTTAAATCTTCATCAAAAAATTCAGGTGAAAAGGTCTGGGAACTTCCCTTATGGCCTGAATTCTGCAAACAGGTGAAATCTGAGATTGCTGATGTAAAAAACATTGGTGCACCAAGTCAGGCTGGAAGCATTGCCGGTGGTGCATTTTTGAAAGAATTTGTGGGCAAAGATATTCCATGGGTCCATTTTGATATAGCCGGAACAGCTTGGGGTGGAAAAACCACCAGTCTTGATCCAAAAGGAAGTGCTACGGGTTGGGGAATCCGGCTTGTGTTAGACATGCTTAATGCCTAAAGCAACGCAACATATATTATCTTCTTGGGGGCTGGCTCGCATGGCGATCAGCCCTTTTTTATTCTCAATAATAATGGCAGGTCATCCAATCACAATTGATGGGCAATTCCAGGAATGGGAAAATGTTCCTGTAGCATATTCTGATATGGAAGGTGATGGCATGAGCGCAGATTTTGCCAATGTAAAGATCACCTATGATATGGAATTTCTATTTATCTATTTTTCATTTCATGATGGCGAATTTCTTATGCAGGACTGGAACGCTTTCCACCTATATATCGATGCGGACAATAATTCAGCAACTGGTCTTGAGTTTAATGGTATTGGTGCGGAGTTGGATTGGACCTTCGGGCAACGGCAGGGCGTATTTTATTTTAATGGAGGCAGTTCGGATGTTTGGCAAAATGATTTAACCTTACGAATTGGCCCCACTATCACATCATCTGAATTTGAAATCGCTATCGCAAGAGATTCTAATTTAATGACATTGAATGGCTCTCAGGTGTTAGTTGAAGGACGAATTGTTATCGCTGAGGCACCACCTAATTCGGATAGTGTTCCAAACGAATCAGGAGGGATTTACTTTAGTATCGGTGAAGACGCAGTTCCATTAGCGGAACCCATTTCTTTGGTGAGACGTCATGAAGATGATATTCGTGTTTTGACCTATAACACATTATGGGACGGCATTTTGGAAGCTGACAGACAACCCAAATTTAAACGGATTATTCAGGCATTAGATCCAGATGTAATTGCACTCCAAGAACATACTGATTGGGATCAAATTGATGATATTATTCAATCCTGGTTTCCACAGGAAACATGGCATGCAAGTTGGACCTATGGTGATTTGGTGGTATTGTCCCGATTCCCAATTTTGAATGATGCTAATTTGATCAGTTCTGGTAGAACAATGTGTGCCCTATTAGACACGGAAAATGAATTGGGAAAAAAATTATTGATAATCAATTCTCATTTATCTTGCTGTGCAAACAATGATGGTCGCCAACAACAAGTGGATGAATTTGCCTCCGTTTGGCGGAATTGGATTACGAATAGTGACGGTCCTTTTAATTTGGAATTTGAAACACCTTTTCTTCATGTTGGGGATTTCAATTTTGTGGGCTATCGTCAACAGGTGGAAACAATACGTATTGGCGATATAGAAGATGAAAATGAATATGGTGATGATTTTCTACCGGATTGGGATGCATCAAATATTGTTGATCTTTTTTCCCGTCATACACATAAACGGATGGGCTATACGTGGCGGAGTGATGGTAGTTCATTTAATCCGGGAAAACTGGACTATATTTTTTATTCCGATGCTACAATTGATACAGGAAAACATTACGTTCTAAATACATTAGCTTTGGATGATGAATCGTTGGCAGAATATGGGTTAGTGTGGGACGACACACAGGAGGCATCTGATCACCTTCCAAGGGTTTTTGATATTTCATTGGATCCAAGTGTGGATATAATAAATGAAAACCCTGTTCCAAAAAGATTCGCTATTGTGAACAATTACCCCAACCCATTCAATCCAATTACAACCATTACTGTTCATTTTGAGACGAATTGTAATACATCATTACAAGTATTTGACATAAATGGTCGTTTGATTGACTCGCTATTCGATGGCGAAATTGAATCTGGAACCCATGAATTTCATTGGAATGGAAACAACCAGCCTAGTGGTGTATATTTTATAAAATTGTCATCTAGCGATTACAATCAGACAAGGAAAATGGTTTTGTTAAAATAGTTCTTAGGAAATCTTAGTTTACCTACCAGCTTGATCTTATATCTGTTCTAGAGCACTATCATACGTGGGTGCCATGTATTCCCAATCGAAGGGTTTGGCGATTGAATGGAAATGTAGGGATTTTATCTGTTCGTAATTCTCAATTGCCCAATTTATTTTATTAAAAAGATCCTGGCCATTAGAGTATAAATGATCTCGATGGTGTTTGGAAGGTAGCAACTCCGGATATGTTAATCGATTGGGTAAAAGGGGCCATGTGTCACAATACATGGCTTCCATGACACTTGCACCGAAAAATTCCTGATTCGATGTTACAGGTAGAATATCAGCCTTCCAGAGCCATTGCGCATACTCTGTGAATGATTCGGTATAGCCCCATTGAACGATCTGACCTTCAAATGATTTATGGGCTTCAATAAAAATATCTGGGTATTGATTAAAATTTTCTCCCATGACCGCCAATTTAAAATTAGAACCATATTCCCGGACTTTTTCCAAAACATTAAAAAATTCAGTAGGGTTTTTATCATACTCCCAGCGATGATTCCAGAGAATGAGCGGTTCATCCCCATGGTCCGTATGATGGTTGTCAAATTGCCGAAGATCCATACCCAGGTGAAGAATACGGCTTTTTCCACGGATCACATTTACAGAATCTAATTCACGATAATCTGGGAATTGCCGTAGGAAACGAGGGAGAGCATCCAGGAAAGAAACCATGTGAAATTCAGAATTGAAGAATACCTGATCCGCAGCCAACGCTGATGCGTAATTGATAAACCCGTAGTGGGTGTCACGATTATTTTGAACATCTCGATCTTTCGGTGACCAAGGATAAGACAATTGATTTTCATGAAAATAGATAGCAGTAGGAATACCATAGGATTTGGATTTTGTAAGGGCAAGAAATGTGGACAAATCCAGCATATCCGTGGCAAGAATGATATCCGGGCACCAGGTGAGATTATTGAATTCCCTTGCCATGGTTACTGCCCCGCCATGCATGCGCCACTTCCAAAATTGGCCTTTCATTGTTAAAAGTCGAACATCGTGCTTGCTGTGTTCGGCAAACCCTACTGCCCATTGTTTATGAGATCCAGTGAAATAAGGTTCAATGAGGAGAATATTCAAGATGAAATATACATAAATATTAATTTAATGATGTTTAAAACTTGATAATGAAGTAACTGAAGTTTGAATTTTTAACTTAAAAAAAAGTGCCCGAGACTGGAGTCGAACCAGCACGTCTGTTAGGACACACGGACCTGAACCGTGCGCGTCTACCAATTCCGCCACCCGGGCAATCAAAAAACATGTAAACCATTAAAATTAGATCGGGAATTTTATTAAATCCCGACGGAAAATCACAGGGAATAAACTTGGAGAAAGGGAAAGCATTCCCGTATTTTTCACCCGCTTTTTTATCATGGAAATCAAAACAGTCGCCACCAATCGAAAAGCCTTTCATGAATACCATATTCTTGAAACCCACGAAGCAGGAATTCAATTAATGGGTAGTGAAGTGAAGAGCATTCGTGAAGGGAATGTTAGTTTAAAAGAATCTTATGTCTTAATACGTAAAGGTGAAGCATGGCTAAAAGGGGCTCATATCGCATCCTATAGTCACACCGGGATTGAAGGTCACGAGTTCATTCGAGACCGAAAATTACTTCTTCATAAAAAGGAAATATCGCGTATCGGTTCAAAATTGGCAGAAAAAGGATTAACTGCAGTCCCTACTAAATTGTATTTTAAGGGCGGACTAATCAAATTGGAAGTTGGATTAGCAAAAGGGAAAAAGCTTTATGATAAACGAGACAGTAAAAAGAAACGTGACGTTGAAAGAGATATACAAAGAGCATTGAGTCAAAAATGATTTTTCTACCTGTAGATGAGCAAATATCCCTTATCCGACGAGGTACGGAAGAGATTATTCCCGAAGATATTCTTAAAAAGAAACTGGAGAAATCCAAGGAGACTGATACACCGCTAATTATCAAACTCGGCTGTGATCCTAGTCGGCCAGATTTACATATAGGCCACGGAGTTGTTTTAAGAAAACTTCGCCACTTTCAGGATCTAGGCCATCAAGCAGTCCTCGTTATTGGCGATTTTACTGCTATGATTGGCGATCCATCCGGTCGTAATAAAACTCGACCACAATTAACATTAGAAGAGGCTCGATCCAATGCTGAATCTTATGTAGAGCAATCTAAAGTTATACTTGATATAGATAAACTTAAGATTGTGTATAATTCAGATTGGCTAAATAATATGAACTTCAATGATGTGGTAAAACTGGCTAGTTCTTACACTGTAGCTCGTATGTTGGAACGCGATGATTTCACTAAACGATTCCAATCCGAAACTCCCATTCTTCTCCATGAATTTTTATATCCATTGGCACAAGGTCAGGATTCTGTGGAATTGAATGCAGATGTGGAATTAGGTGGCACAGATCAAAAATTTAATTTATTAGTGGGGCGTGATCTCCAAAAAGCTAATGGACAAAATCCGCAATGTATTATTACGCTTCCATTATTGGAAGGGACTGATGGGATTGATAAAATGTCCAAGTCTTATGGAAATGATATTGGGCTCTATGATAAGCCTGAAGATATGTATGGTAAAACGCTTTCTATTTCTGATGATATGATAGTAAAATGGTTCACTTTGGCAGCAGATGCAGATGAAACGGTAGTAAAGTCCGCAGAGTCTCGATTGGCTGATTCTTCTGTTAATCCAATGGAAGTCAAAAGAGAATTAGCACGTGCTGTGGTAGAATTATATTATGATGCGGAAACCGCAAATAATGCTGAAAACCATTTTAATACTGTGGTGGTTGGAAAAGGAATACCTGATGATATCCCAGAATATACTTTATCTTCAGAAGATCAAATCATAAATGTGATCTTTAATGCTGGATTGCTTAAAAGTAAGGGAGAAGCCCGACGAATGATAAAACAAGGTGCTGTTAAATTAGATAGTGAGTCTATTACAGATATTCAAGCGACAATAACACCCTCTGGTGAACAAATTCTAAAAGTTGGAAAACGACGATTTCTAAAGGTCATTGAATGATACGTAGTTATTTTTGGCTGCCAATAATTGCAGCCTTTTTTTCTTTATCTTGTAACAACTCTCAACCCCAAATGCCTAAACTGGTTATCACCCTTGTGGTAGATCAGATGCGACCAGATCTACTTACTAGGTTTGATGATCTATACACCGGTGGTTTTCGCTGGCTCATGGATCATGGCATCTGGTTTACAGATACACACCATGAGCATAGTTATACAGCTACAGGTCCGGGTCATTTTGCCATTGGATCTGGTCAATATCCGGGGCGTGCTGGTGTTATTGGAAATAGTTTTTATGATCGGGATTTACAAAAAAATGTAAATTGTGTAGAAGACCCAAATGCGCGTGTGGTGGGTGCCAAGGAAGGAAAAGCAAGATCCTATTTGCGTTATAATACGACTGGGCTAGGGGATTGGGTGAAATCTTCTTTTTCAAATTCTAAAGTAATATCAATAGGGGGAAAAGATAGGACAGCGGTTTTATTAGGAGGGAAAAAACCGGATTTAGCTTTGTATTTTAATTATGCAGGTCGTTTTATCTCATCAGACTATTATGTGGATTCACTTCCGGATTGGGCGAACCAATTTAACACATCACTGAACGCTGAGGCTTACAAAGATTCACTATGGACAAAATCATTATCAGATGCTATATATTTGAAATATGCTCGGGAAGATTATTACCAAGGCGAGTTAGATGATTATTTAACCGATGACTATTCTCCAGTTTTCCCTATTGGTATTGATCCAAAGAACAACCCAAAAGAATATTTTATGGCTCGTCCATGGTTTGAAAGAGAGATCCTCAATTTAGCTAAACAAGCTGTCTTAAATGAAAACCTTGGAGTAGATTCAAGTCCCGACCTTTTATTTATTGGATTTTCTGCCATGGACTGGATGATTCATGATTACGGACCCTTTTCCCAGGAGATTATGGATGCATTCATCAAATTAGACAAATATTTAGGTAATTTTATTGAATTTCTAGATAAATCTGTGGGATTAAACAATGTTCAATTTGTACTCACAAGTGACCATGGTGGTTTACCACTTCCGGAATATGTGATTGAGCAGGGAGGAATTGCCGGACGAATCAATAGAGAGCATTTAAAAGAAGCATTTGAATGGATCGATGAAGAAGTTGAAGAAAAAATTGGTAAAAATTTCTATGATCGTTCTGGTGGAAATTTCTTTTTAGACTTGGATCGATTGAAAAAAGCAGATATTGATCCACGGGTAATCTATGATATTGTACAAAATTATCTTCCAAAAGTGGAAGGAATAGAACGTATGATTTATAAGGAAGATATTATTACCAGCTCAGCTACAGACAAGATTACAAATCGTTTACAGAATATGATACACCCGTATAAAACACCAGAGATATTTCCCATTGTGACGAAGGGGTATATATACAAAAGCCCTTATGGAACTGGGCATGGTTCACCTTATGATTATGACACACATGTCCCGCTCATATTTTCACATATCCATTTTCAACGGGCTTTAAATGCAACGCCACGAGCCACGGTAGATATTGCTCCAACAATCGCTCAAATACTAGGCGTTCAAATTCCTGAGTATTGTGATGGTACAGCCATCCAATTCTAAAATGTTAAATCTTTCAAATCTCCTAAAGCAATACGATGGCGTTCGCGCAGTAGATGATGTTTCATTCACGGTTGAAAAAGGAGATATTTTTGGATTTCTTGGTCCAAATGGCGCTGGAAAAACCACTACAATTCGTATGATTATGGGTATCATTCACCAGGATTCGGGCTTCATCGAATTGAATGGGAAAGATGTTAACACACTGGATCGTGACAACTTTGGCTACCTTCCCGAAGACCGAGGTCTATATCAAAAGCAAAAATTAGAAGAAACTATTATCTATTTTGGAATTCTTCGTGGATTAGAAAAATCCATCGCTAAAACAAAAGCGAATGAATGGCTTGAACGATTCGGTTTGGGGGATCAAGGCAATCGAAAAATAGAAGAGCTTTCCAAAGGGAATCAGCAAAAAATTCAATTTATTTTATCCTTAATTCACGATCCAGATTTATTAATTCTAGATGAGCCTTTTATAGGATTAGATCCACTCAATCAGCTATTATTAAAAGAGATCATCCAGGAAAAAAGGGATGAAGGGAAGACTATTCTTTTTTCCACGCACCAAATGGAACAGGTGGAACGTTTGTGTACCAATATCTGTTTGATTAATAATGGTTTAATCATTCTAGAAGGTGCCTTGGTAGATATTCGACAGTCTCATTCAAGTGATGCTGTGGATGTTCTGTTTACCGGCGAACTGAACCATCAAAAAGCGAAATCATTTTTCTTGGATGTTGATATTAAAGAAACATCCCTTTCTGGCGTCTTATCCAAAGAACCCACCGGATTCTTATCCTGGATCAATGAATCTGTTCATGTAGAATCATTTCAGATCCACGTCCCGAGTCTTGAACAGATTTTCATTGAAGAAGTGAAAAAAGCATCATGAAACAGGTCTGGATAATCCTGAAGTGGGAATATATCAATCGTGTAAAAACAAAACTTTTTTTAATTACGACATTTGTTCTCCCATTTTTTATGGGTGGGATGATGTATCTGCCATCTATTCTCATGGATCTTGAGCCGGATGAGATCACCGAAATTGGGCTGGTCTATGATGATAGCGTGCAGGACCTGCTTGGTCGTTTTCAATCCCAGATGGATAGTAACTATCGATTGAGCGACGGAAATCCACAATTTGTTTTTAGTCGGTTCCCAAATGAAAAAACAGCACTGGACAGCGTCCTTTCTAAATCGATCAACGGGTTTTTGTTCATCCCTGGATCAGTACAGGATTCGGGGCAGGTCAATTATTTCAGTTTGTCCTTAAGCAATATCAAGCTTTATCGAAATCTAAGCCGCATCCTGAATCAAGTCGTGATCGAACAACGTATGATCGATCAAAATATCGATGTTTCTTTGGTTGGACAACTAAGTCGCCGAATTGCATTTGAAACTTTTGAGATTGATGAAGACGGGGAAACATCAGAAGGGGATGAACTTTCCAGTTTTCTGGTACCCTATCTATTTTTAATGATTCTGTTTATGACCGTTTTTATGAGTGGCCAGTTATTGTTACGTTCTGTTATGGAAGAAAGAACCAGTCGAACCATCGAGATCCTGTTATCTTCGGTGACACCGGACGAATTAATGCGTGGGAAAATTTTAGGTTTAGGCGCATTGGGTTTGACACAAATGTGTTTCTATCTTATTGTGGGATTGGCCGTAACAGAATACAAAGAATTAGCCACTATCGAATTTTCTCAAATTCCTATTTTCTTGATCTATTTTATCACTGGATATTTATTTTACGCTGCTATATTTGCAGCCATGGGGACATTTTTTACATCAGAACAAGAAGCACAACAATCCAGTGGGATTATTAGTATAGTTGCGGTTCTTCCTATCGTATTTGCATCTTATTTTATTACCAATCCCGGGTCGGCTTTCACTATTGGCAGTTCTTACATACCACCATTGACTCCTTTTATGATGATCATACGATTGGGAACAGGGAGTGTGGAAATGCCTGAGATCATTTATACCACGATCCTAATGATCATTTCCTGCTGGTTTATGTTGAAAATATCCGGGAAAATCTTTCGAACTGCCGTTTTGCTCTATGGAAAAAAAGTCACAATAAGAGAAGTGCTACGTTGGATTCGTGCTTGATTATTATCCCACTTTCATATTTATTCCCTAAATTCATTCGTCAATGACAGCCCTCATCACCTATTTTGTGACGGCACTTGTTGTGTCGTTCTTATGTTCACTTCTTGAATCAGTACTATTAAGTATATCCATTACCCATGTATCTGTCCTTGAAAAAAATGGAAGCCATTCGGGAAAGATAATGGCTGAGCTCAAGGAAAACATAAATCGTCCTCTTGCCGCTATACTTACAATCAATACCATTGCAAATACTGTGGGCGCAGCAGGTGTTGGTGCACAAACTATGAACCTTTATGGCAACGAATGGGTAGCCATTGCATCTGGGATTTTAACCTTATCCATTTTAATCTTTTCGGAAATTATCCCAAAAACAATTGGCGCTGTATATAATAAATCTCTGTCATCTTTTACGGCATATACTGTTAGGTCTCTTATGATCATTGCATATCCGTTCGTGGTTCTATCTGAATTTATGGCTGGCTTTATTCATTCTGGAGAAAATGGTGGAGAATCCAGGGCATCTCGAGAAGAGTTACTCGCTATGGCAGAAATTAGTGAAGACGAGGGATCTATAGATGAACAAGAAGGGGATATCATTGAAAACTTGATGAAATTGGATGATATTGCAATTGAAGAAGTGATGACGCCCCGATCAGTTGTTTTTGCACTCAATCAGAATCAGACTGTCGGTGAGGTAGTTGAAAAACATTCCCCCATTGCCTTTTCTAGGATTCCCGTTTTTGATGAGGATTTAGATAATATAATAGGATTAGTTAATCGATACACCTTGGTGAATGAGCAAGCTGAAGACCGGTTTCATATTAAAATGAGTGAATTGATGAAACCAATTCATACAGTGAAGGAAAGGGAATCTGTGTCCGATGTACTGGATCAATTTGTCAAACGTCGTCAACAAATCTTCATGGTGACTGATGATTTTGGAACGACTACGGGGTTGATATCATTGGAAGATGCAATTGAAACATTATTGGGTGTAGAAATAGTGGATGAACATGACAATGTGGTAGATATGCGAAAATTGGCTACGGCTAAAATGATTGAAAAAGAACAGAGTGAATCACCTCATAACCGTTGAGTTTAAACTGATTGGTATATAAATTCGCCGGCTTAATTCCTAGGAGATTTTAAAAAATGGCTAAAAAACAAAAAAGTTTTGCAGATAAAGCTGCAGGATCAAAAGAGAAAGAATCGGTTTATGTTAAATACGTAAAAAGTGTAAAGTCCGAAAAGACCGGACAGTGGAGATTTAATGAACAAATGGTTCGTTCCAAAAAAGGGGAGCAACTCGACTTAGCACTTAAGCGTATGGATGAGGTTGCAAATTTGGTTGATATTGACCTTTCACAATTCGCAATAGCAGATACGCCTGAAGTACCTGTAGAAGATGCGGTGGTTGAACCTAATGAACCAGTTGATGAGACTATTGCCGCTGTAGTGGAGGAACAATCTGACTCCCAAGAGGAGGATGTAGTACATTCGGATGCATCGAATGAAAACTCAATTGACGAACCTATAGCCGAAGAATCACCCAAATCTGGAACGGAAGAGTCTAAAGATATATCTGAAAATTCTGACTCAAATGATGAGACTCCTTCTGAAGATGATTCAAGTGAACTTGAAGAGAATAAACAAGACAAAGAAGGTGAAAATGTTCTGGAAACTTCTGATTAGAATTATTGGATAAACCCATTAACTAAAAATATATTTGGAGAGGTGTCCGAGTGGCTTAAGGAGCACGCTTGGAAAGCGTGTGTGCGTTTACGCGTACCGTGGGTTCGAATCCCACTCTCTCCGCAACGGAAAAATAACTAGTAGCTAAATGTTCTCGACGAGAAACCCCCGACACCGGGGGTTTTTTGTTTCTATTACTTTATTACAAATCGGGCAACGAAAGGCCAATTAATGCAGGGAGAATGGAGCCAAGGCGGAGCCAAGATTCTACTATGCTTCGCGGAGTTGTAGATTGGAGTTGAATACGATTCTGGGAATTATTTCAATAAGATCATTTTCCGAACATCAATACTAATCCCATCCCTTAATACGGCAAAGTAGACACCAGATGCCACCGGCACTCCCTGATTGTCCAAGCTCTGCCAGCGGATCTCATGATGACCAATACCCTTCCAGCCATTCAAAAGATCCACCACTTCCTGACCCAGCATGTTCACTATGGTCAGGCTCACCCTGCGGGGCTCAGGTAAACCGAATCGGATCGTAGTGACCGGGTTAAAAGGGTTCGGGTAGTTCCCCTGTATGGAAAGCTCTTCAGGTACCTGCGACAGAATATCATCAACTGCCAGGGAGACCGCAGCCGGATCACCTGAGATAATTTTTAATTGTCTGTCATAGTGTGAGTCCAGATGCCCAAGTACCAAATGATCACTTAATACCATATCCACAACGGTGCGAGTATTCAGATCCAGCAACTGCACCGAAAGACCTGCTGGCAGGGTCTGGTCACGGTGCCAGGAAAGGGTCACGCCACTTTCCATAGCAGTGCTCCTGATACGGGTATCCCAGATCTTAAGTTTACCATCCAACGCTCGAATATCAGATGTAAACAGATGCTCCTGCTCTTCATCCGGTATCTTGAAAAACAGAGACACAAACCGTTCCGGGGCTCTGATCTCAGGGTTATCGTGCCAGTCCAACTGATCATGGGCTCCTGAGAGCGCACCAATCATGTTAAAACTATCCTGGTAATCATTCCCCCTGGCCTGAAGGGTCATAAGCCAGCCTTCTTCATCCAAGGTCCGGACCAGACGAGCGGTATCGCATCCAGTTGGATCTAGCGAGATATTCAGATCATTGGATGTGCGATTATAGACCGCATAGCCATTCCAAGGATCCATCTCTGATACCACATTGCTCCATTCCTCAGCTTCAACTCCATAAGTGATCGGGCCATAGAATTGTACTGGGTCCAAAACCAACGGTAAGGAAAAAGAATAGGGAGATCCGATCAGATTCCAGCCCGGTTTGATGGTCAGATCGGTGCCACACATATTACCCGTCTGTCCTGCAGGCGCAGACAGTGACAGGTTATTACCTACGCGCTGGTAGAGCCAGTAGGAATCACCCGGTGTAAACTGTCCCGGGTTATCATTGAATGAACCTGTGCCTTCGTTATATTCGAACAGCCGCCACACATTATCATCTTGTGTGCCCAATTCATCACCGATCACCTGCGACACACCACTATCATCTAAAACAGCCGGTATAGAAAGCAGACGCCACTTGTCCATGGGCAGGCCTCTGGGATAGGCACTGCTTCTTAAAGAGCCGGTGGTGAGGCTTCCGCTATTGAACCTAACTTCTATACAAAATATATCGCTGGTAGAGCTGAACCCCAGAGTATTCCGGGCTACGATAAAATACAACAACCCATTCATGGTCACTGCACTCCCTGGTATGGTGCCCGTATAACTGCCTACACTGCCGGACATGGCAACAGATGTGTACTCACTGCATCCTTGCTGATAATATAAGGTGACAACATCGATATCATTCTCATCTGATATTTCTACTGTGATATCTAGTTCTTCCCCATCTCCAGGGTCATCATCAAGCTGAATATTTACAATGTCTGGAGGAGAACAAGATCCTCCAAATATGACCCCATCATCAATATTACCATTGTCAGAAGTCCAATTGGTTGTAGCATAATCAACATCTTCTGCACTCACTTCAATACAATCAAGGGAATTATTCTTGGTTGCATTGAACGTGGTTAACTGATCCGTGACCCCATTTCTCATATTCAAGTAGGTTAATTGATTAACATCGCAACGGAATTCGATTAAGGCCGTGTTACTGCTTACATCCAGGCTGGTGATGGTATTATTCTGAGTACTAAAGTGTTCTAATAATGTATTATTGCTCACACCCAGATTCGTCAATTGATTTCTATTACAGGTCAGGGTGGTTAAACCTGTGTTATTGTTCACATCCAGATTTGTCAATTGATTATCAGAGCAACTCAGAGACGTTAAGGCTGGATTTGCGCTCACATCCAGAGTGGTTAGATCATTACCATAGCAGGATAGGACTGTTAAGGCTGGATTTGCACTCACATCCAGAGCGGTCAATTGATTTCCAGCACAGTACAGAGTTGTTAAGGCTGGATTTGCACTCACATCCAGAGCAGTCAATGTATTATAATGGCAGGACAGGATGGTTAAGGTTGTAAAACCTTCGATCCCCGTTAAATCACTGATCTCTTTATCGCTGACATCCAGGGAAGTAATACCGCTGATATTTTCTGTCAGAACATAATCATCTATAACATCATCATAGCCAAGGTCAATTAGCGCCTGCTCAAAATTGTCATCCGGGACATAAGTAGGATACACTCCATCCTGCTCGTACCAGGCGATCTTGTCATCATAAATAGATGCAGAGAGCACATCCATATCACCGTCACCATCCACATCCACTGCATAAACAGATTTGGCACCATCAGCTGATGTGGAAATGACATGCTCCGTAAAGCTCTCGCTGCCGTCATTCTCATACCAGGCGATCTTATCATCACTATAAGATGCAGTGAGAATATCCATGTCCCCATCACCATCCACATCAGTAGCGTAGACTGATCGGGCTCCATCAGCTGATGTGGAAATGGCATGCTCCGTAAAGCTTTCGCTGCCGTCATTCTCATACCAGGCGATCTTATCATCATCACGAGATGCTGAGAGCACATCCATGTCACCGTCAGCGTCCACATCCACTGCATAAACAGATTTGGCACCATTTGCTGATGTGGAAATGGCATGCTCCGTAAAGCTCTCGCTGCCGTCATTCTCGTACCAGGCGATCTTGTCATCACCAGAAGATGCAGAGAGCACATCCATGTCCCCGTCACCATCCACGTCCGCTTTATAGACAGATTCGGCACCATTAGCCGATGTGGAAATGGCATGCTCTGTAAAGCTTTCGCTGCCGTCATTCTCGTACCAGGCGATCTTGTCATCATCTCTAGATGCTGATAGCACATCCATGTCCCCGTCACCATCCACATCCGCTGCATGAACAGAAAAGGCGCCTTTAGCTTTTCTGGAGATCACATGCTCTGTAAAGCTTTCGTTGCCGTCATTCTCATACCAGGCGATCTTATCATCACCAGATGCAGAGAGCACATCCATGTCTCCGTCACCATCCACATCAGTAGCGTAGACTGATCGGGCTCTATCAGCTGATGTGGAAATGGCATGCTCCGTAAATGTGGTCTGCCCAAGCGCAATAGACAATAAAAGATGAACCGGCAATAATTTTCTAAGCATCAACATGGTCCAGTCTGATCATGAAATGATCAGGATTCCCATTAAAAACAAAGGTAAGGTGCTGCCAGATCAAGAATAATATCATCATGGCGCCGATGGAAAGTTTGGAGGTTCTCCAATAGGACTCCCATTTGACCCGCCATCTGCAGCCATGGCTATGGCCACACCGCCACCAGCCGCTAACAGCCCCAAACTGCCCCAGATCATCCAATAAGGTATGCCCTTAAACCCTCTACCTTTGCCTCCTACGTTGCTGTAGTCCATCTTGACCTTCATCAGTACTGCACTCGGTGCTTCTAGATCAAAGAGTTTCCAAGCCAGAATCTCGGTCTGCACGTTTAAGTCACTCAACATCCCAGAATAGGTAATACTTTTTTCTATCTTTTCAGTGTTCGCAGCCACAGAAAGCATCTTGGCTGTGATGGTGTAGGTGTTCCCTTCCTTTTTAACATCACCGGTGATCACATATGATACACCAAGCGCTCCACCTATCGTGACTGCACATGCATCTGTAGTACAATCGCTTACATCGAGACCTTCCTTTTCTAATACACCGATCACTTTGCTCTGCGCGATCATGCTCACCTTTTTTGTTGAATCCAGTGCCGTAGAAAAATGATTGGCCAGGGACTTTGTTTGTTGCTGTATAAGGACCTCTTCTGCTGTAAAATATAGAATGGCGGCAGTTGGTCGGTCTTCTTGGGCACTCAGCGTGGAGAGAGCCAGGATCAAGAATAAGAATATATATTTCTTCATTTATATGCGTACCGCATGGATTCGTAATGAAATAGTAGATGCCTTTAGGCGTGCAATAAGGGCAGGAACTATTGACTATAATATACTTAAAACATATGATTTCCAACAGTTTGCAATAGAAGTGGAGCGTTACCGTAACAAGGAACTAAAGTGGCATCATGTAGATCTCAAAAAAGGCGAGATTATGCTATGGGTAGGTAAGCAAGGATCCGCGGCACGTCGTAAGCGCGCACCACTGCATCCAGAAGTAGTTAAAATCTTTACAAAGTGGAAAGATGTGGATAATTTAGAGCGCCCAATACCGCATGCTTATATATGGATATGGAAAAGGATGAAAGAAGTTAAACAGATTACTGGTCTGAATTTCACGAACCACGATCTACGCCGGCTTAAAGCGCAGGTTACGGAAAAGAAGACGCATGATGCTAAAGCAGCTGCCTACTCAATTGGTGATAAATCAGTTGAAATGGTGAAGGGCCATTATGCGCCTACATCAATGTCTACGTTGCGGCATTTGAATGAGGAAGCATTCTAGCAATTAACCACGGAGCTAGAAGGCAACGCATGAGATAATGGAGCCACTATGGAGCCAAGGTTCCAGTTTACCGACGGAGAGTATGCGGCTTCGAATCCCACTCTCTCCGCACTTAATTATACACATCCGGAGGGGTGGCAGAGTCTGGCTGAATGCACTGGTCTTGAAAACCAGCAAGGGTTCATACCCTTCGGGGGTTCGAATCCCTCCCCCTCCGCATTAGAAAAAACTCAAATTAAAGTCTGGGCTTTTTTGCTTTCATTACATCCAGTAATTTCTATCTATA